>Ga0209395_1004925_pt1 | contig 15328 bp, 8 predicted proteins | sample GOMGulsemesocosm_3_FD_184635 | JGI IMG/M metagenome (GOLD analysis project Ga0209395, IMG submission 184635) | Methane-oxidizing microbial communities from mesocosms in the Gulf of Mexico - GOM9D Gulf of Mexico (SPAdes) (version 2) | ecosystem: Environmental > Aquatic > Marine > Cold seeps... | reverse complement strand
TTGCATTATCATATCCTATGTAATATAAAACAATTTATTGAGTTTTTAACATGTTGTTTATTAATAGTAACACCATCAAAAGGTTTTATTAGCTTTAATTTCTGTTTTTATCCTTCATTAGACAAAGAATTACGACTTATCTGTGGAAGACTGTCCACTAAAGCCCCAAAGAGTCATATTACTTACTGTATCGACGATATAAATTTTCAATATTAAACAGTAACTCTAGATTGTTGCTATTCCTTTGTTTTCTCCAAACAGCATGTGGATCGTCACAAATAATGAGAAATTCGTCACACGATGAGAAAATTTAACATTTAAGTTACACCTGAGAAAATTTTTGTAACTCGTCAACGAGCCAATAAGGTCAGCAAAGATACGACATTAATGAATTCAAGAGTAAAGACTCCTCCGTGCGCATCCCTGACGTTAGTCTAAAACTTTTAGCCCTATATTTTCTAATGCATTATTCCTATGAAGTTACTAAGACGTATTAGTAATATCCAGCCACTTACTGAAAACCAGACTTTTTTGGTATGTAATGCTCTGATATTTTATGATATCTATATGAATTAGATGATGATTACTTATCACGTATTTCTAAGAAGTATCTATAATATACTGTTTGCAATAAGGAGATTGCGTTGAATATTTCATATACATTTAAACATTTTCTCTAATTATGTTGAAGGGCGTTAAAATAGGATCGAATATATTGTGATACCAGATTTTCAAAAATCGCTACCGACAACAACGAATCACTAAATACAATTCTTTTATACCTGGAAATAGCATGCTACACAAAAAAATAATTATTTTAATACTGGCTTTAAGCTGTATTTACAACACTCAGGCGAAAGAAAATGAAAAGCCCAATATCCTTGTTGTTATGGTCGACGATTTAGGCTTTTCCGACCTTGGCTCTTACGGTGGCGAGATTAAAACCCCCAATATTGATAAACTGGCACAAAATGGTATCCGTTTTTCCCAGTTTAAAAACACTAGCAGATGTAGCCCAAGTCGTGCCGCTTTGCTTACCGGTCGCAGTCAGCATAACGTTGATATGGGATGGATGTCAGCGGTCGATGAGCACCGTTTAGGTCATCGCGGACAAATTAGCAAGCATATACCGACAATTGCCGAAGTATTAAAAATACAAGGTTACCAGAATTACATGTCGGGTAAATGGCACCTTACCCTTGATGGAAATTTTCAAAGTCTCACAGCTATCCCAAATGGCAGTTGGCCGACTCAGCGTGGGTTTGATCAGTTTTATGGTGGTCTTTCTGGAGGTGGCAGCTTCTGGAAACCAAAATATTTGGCCCAAAATCTTACTCGCATTCCGATGCAAAATTTACCACAAGACTATTACTACACCCACGCTATTACCAAGAATGCCGTGCAGTTCATCAAGCAGCATAATACACAAAAACCGATGTTTATGTATCTCGCTCATTATGCACCTCACCGTCCTTTGCAGGCTCCTGAAAATCACATTGAGAAAAACAAAAAACGTTACCAAGTTGGCTATGACGTCCTACGCCAACAGCGTTTTGAACGACAAAAACAACTCGGGTTTTTTCCAAAAGGTGCCGTTCTGCCAATACATGATAGGGAATATGGCGGTAAATATCTTACTTGGGAAAAACTCTCTAAAGATAAGCAACAGCAATGGATTGTCGAAATGGCCACTTATGCTGCGATGGTCGAAATTGTTGATGATGGTATTGGTGAGGTTATTTCTGAGCTGAAAAAGAAAAAGATGTTCGACAATACCATCATTGTCTTTATTAGTGATAATGGCGCCACTAGCGAAGGCGGGCTTATTTCGCAGTTGGCAGCCGAACTGAGCAATACCCCTTACCGTGGTTATAAGCGCTGGGTTTTTGAAGGTGGTGTTAATTCACCTCTCATTGTACATTGGCCAAAGGGACTGCAAGAAGGGCTGGGTGAGATTCGCCATGAGCTTACGCACATTACTGATATCATGCCGACTTTCCTAGATCTTGCATCGATCAAATACCCGAATACCTTTAGAGCTAATAAACTGACAAAGCTCGATGGTCGCAGCTTTGCTTCAGCGTTAAAGAATAAAAGACTCGCTTCCCGGCCAATCTTTTTCGAACACCAAAGCAGCTGTTCGATCATCGACCAAGGCTGGAAGCTAGTTCGATACTCCAAAGACACACCTTGGGAACTCTACCAGCTCAGTACAGATCCATTTGAAACGCAAGACCTAGCCAAAACTCAGAAAGTTAAGCTGCAGGAGCTTGAGGTTAAATGGCAACATTGGGCTAAAAATAATAAGGTGTTGCCGCTTGTTAATATGGAATGGAATCAAAGAATTAGTCATTTCACCAAGCTTAACCCCGATCAGGATGGCGTTGATAATTAAGCCGACAAGCTAATAAGCTTTATGTTGACTGGTTGCTATATGTTACTGATTTTACTATAGAAAGTGATTGGTGGTAGAGGTTTGGATGGGCTGCTAAATCTACGAGTGAACTAGCGTGTTATACATTGTTTGAACATTATAGATATATTATTATAAAAATAATTAAAAAAAACATAGTAGATTTTGATTGGTAAAGCGTCTTACTATCTGAGGGGCGTATTTTCTTTAATTTTATTGAGAGAAAACTAGGCATAGAAGTTTTAAAACTAGGAAGACATTTATTGTGATCACAAAAGAGCATAAAGAAGATGAAACCGTTGGAGATGAGTCTGACAGAAGTGTTTTAGGTATGTTTAAACGCTATCAATCGTCTCTTAAATACTTTATTTCAACTTATCTAGTTAATCCCCAAGATGTTGATGATGTATGTCAGGAAACTTTTTTACGAACTTATAAATCATCTCTGGAAAAAGAAGTTTTAAAACCTAAATCTTTCATGTTCCGAGTGGCTAAAAATTTAATTGTCTCCGATTTTAGAAAAGCCTCTACCCAGTTGAACGAATATGTTGAAGATATTGATTTGGTGGACTCTAAATTAGAATTGGATGATTTAGAAAATAATGCCTTAGCACAAGAAAAATTGGGTGTTATGTGTGAATCAATAGCAGGTTTACCTAACAAATGCCGACAGGCGGTGGTAATGCGAAAAGTATATGGCCTTTCCACTAAAGACATAGCCAAACGCATGAATATTTCCACTATTACAGTTAGCAATTATATTACCAAAGGAATGTGCGTCTATAACGAGGCTGTTACGCAATACAATAACGAACACAATGAAGAAATTGATACAAAAAAATATAAAACGCCCACTAAAACTGGGAGAATGTCATGAACTCTAATGTAGAAGGTTTTACTAATAAAACCATAATTAATCAAGAAGCTGCAGAGTGGGTTTTATTACTTGAAGATACTCCTGAGCTTTCAAAGCAACAAATAGCAGAGTTGAATGCTTGGGTTTCGACCAGTGATGTTCACCGTGAGTGTCTGGAAAATATGGTGAATTCTTGGGGAGAAATGGATCTGCTTTCATCGGTCATGCTACCTCAAGAAATGCGTAAGCCGTCAATCTTTCCAGGTTTTTTGGCTAAATTATTTTTTCCAGTTTTGGCGATATATGCGCTGTTAGCAACCTGCATCAAACAAAGAAATCAATTGCTTAGGCCCTTAATCGCTGCACCTGTTTTAGCTTGTGCTTTTACTTGGTTGGTTATTAGCCTTAATCCAGCCAAGACTATGACCGATGGTTTGGTATTTAATACTAAAATGGGTGAAAACTTAAGCCATGTTATGCCTGATGGCTCAATTTTATGGCTCAACAGTAACACTGAGATATTGGTTAATTATAGTGATGATTATCGTAGGATAAATCTTGTGCAAGGTGAAGCACACTTTGAAGTTGCTAAAGACGCAACACGGCCATTTGAAGTTTATGCCGACAATCGTTTAGTGCGAGCTATTGGCACAGCATTTACTGTCCATAAATTAAACGGAACAATAGAAGTGCTTGTTAGTGAAGGAACGGTGGAACTAGCCATTGTAGATGATACATTGGTTGTTATTCCTGATGATTATCAACCAATCAAAATAGAACAAAACTTTGAAGGTATAAAAACTACAAAAACCTCACCTTTGGCTAATCACCCCGTGAATGTGAAAAAAATTCTAGGTACTTTAACAGCAGGCCAACGTATTAGCATTCCAACTCAGAACGATAATATTAGTGATATTGATGAATTAGATAATAGTGAAGTGACACGTTTTCTTTCTTGGAAAGAAGGTAAGTTAGTTTTTGCGGGTGAGTCTTTAGAAGAAGTGATTAAAGAGATCACCCGACATACTCCAATTCAAATAGATGTCCTTGATCCGCAATTAAAATCAATGCGTATAGGTGGTCAATTCCAGGTAGGTGAAACCGACACCTTGTTCTACGTATTAGAGTCTGGCTTTGGTATAAGTGTTGATAAATTAAATGAAAATCACGTGCAATTAAGAGTAAAAGAAAAATAAATGAAGTTTATGAGTAGTAGATTTTTATTTCTCATGCGTCCTATTAAAAGACAGGTTAATAAGGCGCTAATAGTTATTAATTTATTAAGTTTCTGTTGCTTTGTGTTTAACGTTGAAGCAACAGAAAATAATAAGATAAACGAGAAATATGAATTTAATATTCCAGTTCAATCTTTAAGTCAGTCACTTAATGAGTTATCAGATATCGCCAAGATATCGTTTCTATTCCCTTATGACCTTGTTGTAAATAAAACGGGTAGTTCAGTTAAAGGCAGGTATAACGTTCAACAAGCACTTACGGTGTTATTGAGCAATAGTGGTCTTGAAGGTGAACTTTCAGATAAAAAAGCTTTTTTAATAAAGCCATTATCCCCGAACACTAATAACAATGAGAACTTGGGGAAAAAAGAAGTGAAAACTCAAAAAACAATATTAGCGACATTATTTACCATGTTGTTTTCTACAGCAGCAAACGCAGAAGAAACAGCAAATAAAGAGGTTGATAAAGCAGCTGAAATAGAAGTCATCACCGTTTCAGGCATTCGCGGTAGCCTGAAAAAATCAATGAATGATAAACGTTATTCTACCGAAATAATGGATAGTATTTCTGCTGAAGATATCGGCCAGTTACCTGATGAGAATATTGCTGAAGCATTACAGCGTGTAACCGGCATACAAATGACACGCTCAGATACAGGTGAAGGGTCAACAATTCAAATTCGAGGCCTTTCAGATAACAATGTTGAAATAAATGGCCAAGTATCAGCAGGCTCAGGAGCAGACAGAAGTGTTAATTTTCAAGATATACCTTCTGAGTTGTTTTCAGGCATTGAAGTATTAAAAGCGCCTACTGCCGATAAAATAGAAGGTTCTTTAGGTGGTACAGTCAACTTAAAAACCCATCGCCCGTTAAATTTGAATAAAGAGCAAGTCGCTGCTGTTACTGCAAAGGCCAAGTACAATGAATTAAGTGGCGAAACAGATCCAGATTTTAATGTTTTTGTTGGAAAAAACTTTAGAGATACTAGTATTGGTGATTTGGGATTTATTTTAAATTTAGGCAAAAAAGAAATAACAACCCAAAATGACAGCTTTGGTGATGGTGGCGATAGTTCTCCTGCTGCGTGGTTGAGAAGAACAGGTGACCAAACTCCAGCAGGTAATACGGGGAACAACCTTTTTAAAAGTGACGGCCCTTTTGCTTATGACACCAATATAGATGTCAATGGTGACGGCCTTTCAAATGCCGATGATGTTTTCTATATTCCCAACGAAATTAGAGTTTATTCGGGCTTGACCGAATCTGAGCGTGATTCTTTTAATGGTACGTTACAATGGCAACCTAATGACAATATCGATTTGTTTTTAGATGTAACCCATACCGAAAGTGAAGAGGTAAGAGTTGGCTCTCAAGCTAAAATTTCATTAAATGGCGGTAGAACCTACCCTATCATTGCCGGAAGTTATACTCCTAGAGCTATTAGTAATGGTTCCTATGTTTTAGATAATGCCTTAATTGGTGCCGCTAATATGCGTCTAGGTGGCGCGCCATCAAACCAAACTATTTCGCGAGAATCAGATAAAATTACTTTTGGTGGTGATTATCAGGTTACCGATGACTTAGTCATTTCTGCTGAAATAAATACTTCAAAGGGCACAAGTAAAACCAATCAAGCGCAATTAAATATGGGCTTCGATTGGGATCGAAATGGTAATATGAATGCTATTCAATGGCATGGTGTGGTTGGTTATAATTTTGACGGAAATCGTTTACCGAATGCCACCCTATATGAATCACCATTTCATCCAGCAGAGGGGATTGCCGCGCCAACAGATGCTAGTGGTTTAGTGCCTTTAGATATTACTAATATGGAGTATGATCGCCTAAATTATTTCCAAATGCAGCGTCGTGGTTCAGATACAGAAAGTAAAGATGATTCATTTAAGTTTGATGTTAATTACGATTTAAGTGGTGATTTTTTCACAACGGTAAGTACCGGTATTCGTATTTCTGAACGATCTTTTGAACGTATTTCTCATTTTAACAATAATCAAAAATCTAATAAGTCTTCAAATGGGCTTGTAGAAAATATACACATGCAAGCTGTTAGTGTTGATCCACAAGTTAATGCTGACCCAAGCAATGCACAAATCGCTTCAGATTTTCAACAACAGTGCTTTGATACTGCCTCTATTGAATTTAATGAAAGTAATTTACCAACGTCTTGGGTAAGTACTACTTGCGACAGTGATTATTTTACTGAGTACTTCGGTATGCACGATATCAGAGCATACAGTACTGAAAAAAATGCTGGCCTTTATGAAGAAACAGGCGCTCGTTATGATGTAACTGAAGAAACAACAGCGGCCTATGTAAGAGCTGATTTCATGACTGAAATTGCCGGTTTATCTTTGTTTGGTAACATTGGTCTACGTTATGTAGAAACTGATACTACATCAAGTGGCTTGGTACAAAATATTGAAGGTAGTTTTGACGATATTTCGTTATCAGGTAATTATAAAGAAACACTACCGAGTGTGAATATTAATCTTGAATTAAACGAAGAAATGTTTGTAAGATTTGCTAGTTATAAAGCTTTATCTCGTCCTGGCTTGGCTCAACTGTCTCCTGGTATCGCTACTATTCGTAACGACAATATTGATGGTTTTGCAGGTATAGCCACAATGGGCAACCCTGATTTAGCGCCTGTAATAGCGAACAACTTTGACCTGTCATATGAGTGGTATTATTCTGAAAGTAGCTTGTTTTCTGCGGCGTTGTTTTATAAAGATCTAGATTCAACGATAGGCACTTCGCCAGAAATAATGGATGTTGAATTAAATGGTGAAATGTGGAAAGCAACACAACCAGCAAATTTAGCAGGAACAAAAATTAACGGCTATGAATTAGCAATACAACATTCATTTGATAACCTTGAAGGATTTTTATCCCATACTGGTGTTGGCGCAAATTATACCTATACAGAAGAAGATAGCGATCTTTTAGACCAAGAAGGTGATCAAATCACTCGTAGAGGTTTATCTGAAAACAGTTATAACTTAATGGCTTTTTATGACGATGGTACGTGGAGTGTTCGTCTAGCATACAACTGGCGAGATGACTTTGTACGTCGTGAGAATGTCACCTTGGGTTGGGCACGACCCGAGTTATTTCCAGAGGTTGAGAAGGCTCGTGGACAATTGGATTTAACAGCAAACTATACCTACAACAAGAACCTTAAAATTAATTTTTCAGCCATCAATATAAACGATTCAGAAACTGTTCGTTATATGAAGTATGAAGAGTTAACCAATTATATAAGTCAAACAGGAATGCGCTTTAACCTTGGGGCTATATATCGTTTTTAACAATTTAAATTAACGTTAAAAATAATATAACTGAGTTCGGAAGGAACTGAGGAATATAGTCCTTAAACGCAAAATACCAAACTCACATTTCAGTTCAATGTAATGGATTATATTGAATGAGAGACATGTGTTTATGGATCCCTTATTTTTTTGTGAAAGGGCTATATTTCTCGACCATTATTTTGAATTAATCGAGGAATTTAAGTCATGAATAACTTTAATACAAAAATAAAAAAAATAACGTCATTCTTTTCAATTATCATTGGATTATCGATGCCGGCAGCTGTATTTGCTGATGATATCGTTGAAACTGTGGTTTCAGGAAAAGTTAAACCAACTGTAACTACATCATATTTGAAAAAATTTATTGATGGCCAATCATTAACAACAGTTACCGATACCAGTATCACAGCAGGGTCTATAGGTTTAAGAGTTGTCAATGGCACAGCTAATTATGACAATCTTGTAGTGACCGCCAATCAATAACACTATCTGTTTACCTAAGTTACAGGGGAATTTTAATTCCCCTGTAATGTTTTCTTTTATCTGAAGAATAATGCCAGTCCGTATTAAATTACCCTTTGTTCTGAACCCGATATTAGACCTATTTTGGAGATACCATTGAAATCAATAAAAATTTTCATTAGTGCAACAATATCCATGTTGTTAGTCGCATTGATATTTACCTACTCTTTATCTGTTAACGCTATTGAAGATCAAACTAAAACTACCGATAAAACATGGAACTTTCTGGTTATTATCGTCGATGATCTGGGTTTTATGGATATTGAATCCAATAATCCTGACAGTTTTTACCAAACGCCAAATTTGACAAAACTTGCTAAGCAAAGCGTTAACTTCAGTAACAGTTACGCCGCTAATCCAGTTTGCAGCCCTTCACGTGTCGCTTTAATGACAGGCATAGATCCGGCAAGAATGAATGCAACCGATTGGTTTCATCACAAAAATGGTAAACACCTTACTGGTCACTATCAAATAGCAAATAGTATTGATTATTTACCAAAAGAAACGCTGACAATGGCAGAGGTTTTACCAAAATCGTACAGAAAAACCTTTATAGGGAAATGGCACTTAGGTGAAGACGAGGAACTTTGGCCAGAAAACCAAGGCTTTGATACCAATATTGCCGGTTGGTCTTCAGGTTCTCCTACAGGAGGTTATTTTGCTCCTTATACCAATCCAAGATTAGTGCAAGGAGAAGATGGCGAATATTTAACGCAACGATTAACCAATGAAGCAATCAAAACGCTAAAAGACGCAAAAGATAATCCATTTTTGTTAGTACTTTCTTATTATTCTGTGCATGTTCCGTTACAAGCACCTGAGCATTCTATTAATAAATATCGTCAACTAAAACAAGCATTAACAGATCAACAAGAATTTGGACAAGATGAGCAAGTACTACCTCAACTAGAAACGATTCGTAAAGTAAGAAAAGTTCAAAACCATCCCACATATGCCGCAATGGTTGAACAAATGGATCACAATGTTGGTCGTGTATTAACACAGCTTGAGCAATCTGGCTTGTCAGACAACACAGTCGTTATTTTTACTTCGGATAACGGTGGCTTGTCTACGTCTGAAGGGTTACCAACCAGTAATTTGCCTTTTAGAGGAGGTAAAGGTTGGGTATATGAAGGCGGCATTAGAGTGCCTTTGATGATAAGAATACCAGGGGTAAACAAAGCGAATATGACCCAAACAACGCCAGTTATTGGTATGGATATTCCCGCTACAATTTATGAATTAACCAATTCAGCACCAAGTAACCTTGATGGTCAAAGCTTATTGCCCTTGCTCATCGATAAAAGTGCCACAATAGAACGGCCATTATTCTGGCATTACCCACATTATAGTAATCAAGGAGGTGTGCCTGCATCAGCGGTCCGTTTAGGAAAATATAAATTAATACAGCGTCTAGAAACGGGTGATGTACACCTATACGATTTAGAAAAAGACATCGGTGAATTAGAAGATATAGCCGCACAACAACCTGAAAAAGTGGCGGAACTACATCGGCTCCTGATTCAATGGTACCAAGAGGTTGATGCTCAATTTCTTCGTGAAAAGTCAATCAATAAAATGCCATGGCAGCCAAGTAATTAATCATACTAAAGACTGCATTTTTAGAGTCAATATAAAAATTTTTAGGTGTACTGAATGAAATACATTCCAGAAGTATTTGTTTCAAATAAGGCCGCAGGCCTTGACAAATTGTTTGCTAAATCTAGTTTAGTGTTGTTTTCTCTTGCGCTTTGCGCACTAGTATCTGCTTGTATGACAAAAGATACTCACAAAAACCTCGTAGAAGACAGAAAAGTTGTATTGGAAAAAAATGATTGGGAAAACCCTGAAATTTTTGCAATAAACAAACTTTCCGCTAGAGCTAATTTTTTTGCTTATGAATCAGTTGATTTATTAGCCAAGAGTGAACCTGCTAACTCAAAAAGATTTTTATCTTTAAATGGTCAATGGCAATTTAATTGGGTTGATAAACCTGAAGATCGGCCTGTTGATTTTTATCAAACAAATTTTGATACCAGTCAATGGATGAGCATTAATGTGCCGGGTAATGCTGAACGCCAAGGTTTCGGTATTCCACATTATATGAACATTGAATATGTTTTTCCTGCTAATCAGCCACATATTCCACATGACTATAATCCTGTTAGTTCTTACGTTAAACATATTGAATTACCGGATAACTGGAAAGGTCAGCAAATATTTATCCACCTAGGTGCGGTAAATTCAGCTATGTATATTTGGGTTAATGGTAAAAAAGTAGGTTACAGCCAAGGTTCGAAACTGCCTACTGAATTTGATATTACTAATTTTGTAAAAAAGGGTATTAATAAAATAGCACTTGAAGTCTATCGTTGGTCAGATGGCAGTTATTTAGAAGATCAAGACGGTTGGAGTTTAAGTGGCCTTGAACGTGATGTTTACCTATATTCCACACCGAAAATACGTATCGAAGACTTCACTGTTACTTCCAGTTTAGGTGACAGTTACCAACAAGGTATCTTTGGTGTAGAGGTTGATATTAAACATCATACTAATGTTGAGTCTGTAGTTAGCGTTAAGGCCGAGTTATTTGAGGGTGAAGAAGTTTTGTTTGAACAAACGCAAACAGTAACAGAGGGAAATAGTGCTGCGGGTTTTAAACAAGCCATTGCTAATGTTAAGCAATGGAGTGCAGAACAGCCAAACTTATACCACCTTCATCTCCAATTGCTAAATGAACAAGGTGAGGTTTTACAAGTAATAGCAACACCGATTGGTTTTAGACGCATAGAAATGAAAGACGGATTATTCTTAGTAAACGGTCAAGCAATCAAACTACGTGGTGTTAACCGCGTTGAGCATCACCCTGAAGGCGGCAGAACACTGACCCGTGAATTAATGTTAAAAGATATCCAGTTGATGAAGCAAAATAACATTAACGCAGTTCGGACTGCACATTTCCCTAATGACTCTTATTTTTACCAGTTAGCAGATCAATATGGTTTGTATGTTTTAAATGAAGCAAATATCGAATCTCATAAATATATGCAAATAGGTAATCAGCCTGAACAACGACAGCAAATTGATGATGCTAAAGTTGAGAGGAAAGCGAAAGACTTTGATCGTTCAGTAAACCAGCGCAAACACCATTTAGGTTTTAAACCTGAATGGGAAGCCGCACATATCGACCGTGTACAGCGTATGGTTGAACGAGATAAAAATCATCCTTCAGTGATTATATGGTCTTTGGGAAATGAAGCTGGTTTAGGCGATGCATTTGAGAAAAGTGCCCAATGGATAAAGGAAAATGATGCATCGCGTCCAGTAACTTACGGTGGTTGGGGAACACAAAACGGCCATACACTAGTTGGCTACTCTGAAATTTATACTCCAATGTATGACAGTATTTGGGAGTTGACGGATTACGCACAATCAAATCCAGATAGACCATTGATTATGGCTGAATATGCTCATGCTATGGGGAATAGTGTCGGTAATTTAAATAAATATTGGGATGTTATTTATAGTCATGATCAATTACAAGGTGGCTTTATTTGGGATTGGGTTGATCAAACCTTTATGGAAGTAAATAAAGAGGGTAAACCTTACTGGGCTGTTGGAGGTGATTTTGGTGAAGAAGAAAGTAATACAAACTTTTTGGCTAACGGCTTAATTCAGCCAGATAGAACACCTAATCCACATTTATTTGAAGTAAAAAAGATTTATCAGCCAGTATACTTTACTGACTTTGATGCTACATCAGGTCAATTCACGGTGACTAATCACTATGCTTTTAATGATTTATCTCATTTGAACTTCAACTGGAAAGTGACTGGAAATGGCAAAGAAATAGCCAATGGTCAACTCGCTGAATTAACTGTTTTAGCTGGCCAAAACCAACAAGTCACACTAGATTTAAGTAAGTTAGCAATAAATACTTCCTCAGAATATCATTTAACCATTGAAGCTCATGCAAAAGATGGCTTTCATCCATTGTTTGAACAAAATCACAAAGTCGCTTGGCAACAGTTTTCTATTACTTCACCTCAATTTGACGCCATTAAAGTTTCAAATGAGAGTCAACTTTCAGTGCATCAAGGCGCTGACTCAATTGAAATTTCAGGAAAAGAGTTTTCACTAGCGTTTGATAAAAGCTCAGGTGTTATCAGCAGCTATAAAGTAAACGGTACTGAGATATTTAAACAGGGCTTTAGCGGTAATTTTTGGCGTGTACCTACTGATAATGATAAAGGGTGGGGCTTACAGGATGTAGCCAAGGTATGGATGCTTGCATCACAAGAGCAAACACTAACCAATATTTCATTAGAGCAAGTGGACGGTACTCAAGTGAAAGTGGTTACTGGTTATCGTTTAGCGAATGGTGTTGCCGATTTATCATTAAGTTATTTTGTTTTCGCTGACGGACAAATAACCATTGATAGTGTGTTTACGCCGTTGAATGAAAAGTTACCTGTTATGCCACGTGTGGGTTTACATGCAGAATTAAAAGGCGAGTTTGATCAAATAAACTGGTTTGGTCGAGGCCCACATGAAAATTATGCTGATCGTAAAGAAAGTGCTGCTGTTGGTGTATATCAAAGTAGCGTTGATGAGCAAATCCATGATTATGCGAGACCACAAGAATCAGGTACGAAATCTGATATCCGCTGGGTAGATATTACTAATCAAAGCGGTGTTGGCTTAACAGTAACATCAGATCAGTTATTCGCATTCTCAGCAGTGCCGTTAGCAAAATTTGACTTGTATAAATCCAAGGCACAACCCAAACATAGTGCAAATGTTGAATTTAAAGATATTACTACCCTGAAGCTTGATTATTTACATATGGGTGTAGGTGGCGATAACAGTTGGGGGGCTAAACCCCATAAAGAATTTATGATCCTAGCTAAAGCATATCATTATAGCTTTACGCTAAAACCAATAGTTAAACCTGTAATTAGTAAATAGGGCAATAAAAAATGTATAAACAATTTAAAAAACGAATGTTATCGGTTGCATCAATTTTGACTGTTAGTTTTACCATAACAGCATGTACTTCCTCCGAAGTTGTTGCTAACGAGAAGCCTAATATTATCGTGATCATGAGTGACGATGCCGGTTATGCTGATTTTGGCTTTAGTGGAAATACTTTTGCAAAAGCAAATTTTAAAACACCTAACTTAGATAAATTAGCCAATAGTGGCGTTAAATTTACTCAAGGGTATGTTACAGCATCTGTTTGTAGTCCTTCACGTGCAGGAATGTTAACCGGTCGTTATCAACAACGTTTTGGTCATGAATACAATTTACCAGTAACCCCCGAGCCAGGTGATGTTGAAAAGTTTAATGGCATGCATGTTAAAGAAAAAACCATTGCTGATCACCTGAAAGCGTCGGGTTATAGAACGGGCTTAATTGGTAAGTGGCACTTAGGTTTAGCGGAGCAATTTCACCCGAACAATCGAGGTTTTGATGAATTTTATGGCCTGTTAGGTGGTGGTAGAAGTTATTGGGAAGTTGAAGGTAACGATACTCAATACACCAAAATGCGCCGTAATGACAAAACAGTAAAACACGATGGTTATTTAACCGATCGTTTAGGTGAAGAAGCAATTGCGTTTATTGAGCGCAATAAAGATAATCCATTTTTCTTATACCTTTCATATACAGCGGTTCATGCGCCAATGGAAGCTAAACCGGATCATGAAAAACAACTCAGTCATATCACCGATAAAAATCGACGTACGTTAGCGGGTATGACATTAGCGTTAGATGAATCGGTAGGGCAAGTATTAGCCGCGCTTGATGAGAAAAAACTCACTAAAAATACTTTGATTGTCTTTCTTAACGATAATGGTGGTCCATCAGATGCTAATTACTCGATTAATAAACCATTTTCTGGTGTTAAAGGTACTTTTTACGAAGGTGGTATAAGAGTGCCATTTACTATGTCGTGGCCAGATAGAATTAAGGCAGGAACTTCATATGATGAAGTGATTTCCTCACTTGATATATTACCTACTGCCTTAGCTGCGGCTAAAGCTAAACAGCTTGGTGACAAAGCTCTAGATGGTGTCGATTTATTACCTTATTTAAACGATTCAAATGAAAGTAAACCACATCAAACACTATTTTGGCGACGTGCTGCTTTTGCGGCGGTGAGAGATGGTGATCACAAGTTAGTACGTTATCCTGACAGGCCCGCTGTTTTATATAATGTTGCCAAAGATATTGGTGAACATAAAAATATTGCTGACGATAATCCTTTATTAGTACGTAAATTAATGAAAAAGTTATTCTCTTGGGAAACAGAGTTACAACAACCTATGTTTTTAACGCATTCAAAGTGGATTAAGCAAAATCGTGAACGTTACTCGAAATATACTGATGTTGATAAACAATAGGGTTTGAAATCAACACCTTCAAAAATTTAGCACAGATTTCTGCTCTGTTAAGTAGCTAGATTATTAAAGTAATCTGTTAAAGTGTTATTCAAAGCAGGTCATCTGTCTGCTCACATTTTACCTTGATAATTATTAATGGAAATGGCTGGTTGTTATTACTTTGTGTGACTATTTTATCTCCTCTATGGCGCTTGGGGGGCGTTAGCGAGATAGAAAAATACTGCTAATGTCAGCTATTCTCAAAGATAGCTGACATAATAGTGGGAGCAATTAGGATCGCTCTTTCAACAAAAAGCTAGTAATTTAAATTAACACCGCCATGTCGGCTATTGGCTAGTTGAAGAACTCTCTGATGATCACTGGCTTAATGTTAACAAAGATACGATAGAGGACATTAGCATCGATAGATATTTAAGCTGTTTAGAGTGTTCAGTCTATCTTGTTCCTGACAGACAACTCAGCCACCACTGATCTTGCCCCAAAAATATGGACAGTTAATTTAGCACTTTTGCCCTGATTTCGAAGTCTATTGGACTTTTAAAATTAAGATAACTGTGCAGCCTCT
>Ga0209395_1004924_pt1 | contig 15328 bp, 13 predicted proteins | sample GOMGulsemesocosm_3_FD_184635 | JGI IMG/M metagenome (GOLD analysis project Ga0209395, IMG submission 184635) | Methane-oxidizing microbial communities from mesocosms in the Gulf of Mexico - GOM9D Gulf of Mexico (SPAdes) (version 2) | ecosystem: Environmental > Aquatic > Marine > Cold seeps... | reverse complement strand
TCACGCTATCGGGCTAAAGCAGAAGGTAAAAAAATTAAAAGTTACCACGGGGTATTTTCTACTCATCCACGTAACGACGTCAGATTAAAAGAAGTTATCGCTAAAGCAGGCACCCTACCCGATAATCAAATAAATTTAACCAACAAAGAGCAATATCGTGAACATACCGAAGGGTTAGTCTTTGGTATTAACTACGATGCTACCGTGCAAGAACGGCCGTTAGAAAAAGGCCGATACCTGCATAAAAAACTAGGGTTTTCATTATTATTCCCGCCTGAATGGCAGGTAAATCATACCCGCCAAGCCATTGTTGCTAAACCGCTAGACAACAGCGCTGAAATATCACTGATGGTGGCTAGAGTTAGCGCTAAACAATCCCCCAGTAATTATTTACGTAGTGTATTGCCCAATAAAAAATTAACCCGTTCAGAAAACTTTAAGCAATTTGGTCTGATTGGTCACACTGCTATCGCCTCCAAAGATGAGAATAAATCAGGTAACCGAGTAGCCGTAATTTTTCAAGGTAGTAGAGCTTACTTACTTGCCGGCACGGTACTGCAGGCTCAAGAAGGTATCGATTACGATAAACTTTTTTTAACCAGTATTCGCAGTTTTCGCCCTGAACGAACTCAGCCAAAAAAGCGTAAATCTAAAACTTTACATTACGTAAAAGCGAACGATAAAACCACCATAGAAGGCTTAGCAAAACACATTAAACTCGGTGTTTATACTGAACAGCACTTGCGTTTAATTAACGGGTTATATCCAAGGAAAAAAGTAAACGCTGGTGAATGGATTAAAATAGTAAAATAATTAAGTGGATAGCCATTGTTTAAAAATAGCACCGCATGAAAAGCGGTTAGAAAAGTAAAGGGGTCGACGTTATTAATTATAATAACGTCGACCCCTTTACTGGTTAACCTATTCAGAATATCGCAATGATTATTTTACGATAAATAAACAACGTGGCTTTCGTTTACCATTTAACAAGGTACCAATCCAGGTTGAGCGAATAAAAACGTCGTAAAGTAGTATTGAAATAATGATGGTTACCGCACTAATACCCACAAGCTTTACCAGCCAAGGTATTGGTAGCTCGGCAACAGCAATTTGTAACCATATCACTAGTGGTAAATGTATTAGATAAATCCAATATGAAGCATCGGCAAGATAACGTACTTTTACATTGGTTTTCGTAAACAAGCGGCGGAAACAGCCAAGAGAAACGGACACCAGTGACCACATCATCACGGCATAACTAAACATAAAAAAAGCTTTCATAAGGTTCCCTACTAAACTTGATTGATGCATTAATTGTGCTTCTAGCTCCGATAGCAACACCACACTTAATATTGAAAGCAGGCAAATACACAATTTTTGCCACGACCAATTGCAAAATACTGCCAATAATTGCCTATGATGGTTAAGTAACCAGCCAAACAAAAAGAATCCGCTATAAATCAGTATTACTGGCATATTTGGTAGTAGAGATTTATCCGGCGTATCCATGCCCCAGTTTGACATAAACCACAAGCAGCCAGCTGTAGGAACAGCGGCTAGAAAAATCACCCGCGTTGAACGACAGAGCCACGTTAAATCCTCATACACTAGCCAATCAACTACATTATCAAACCAATACGTTAACCGAGTCATTAACGGCGAATGCAACCCAATAAGATAACGCGCACCAATAACCGATAGCGAAATCAATAACAGGTAATACAAAAACCATAAATGGGTGCCAAGAAATAGCCCTTGAGGCAGCTCAGCTAAATGGATTAAACCGCCTAACAGACCGTTTAATATATCCACCTCGCCACGCATGCTCTCCTCGCCCATTACCCAACCAGAAACCAACAAAGGTCTTAATAAAAACCAACCGATAACAAAAGGTATCGCAACTTTAACCAACCGGGAGCGTACAAATGCCTTAGCGCCATGTTGGTGAAATTTCATCTGGCTGAATAACCCCGCTAGCAAGAAAAATAACGCCATACGAAATGAATGGGCGATCAGGATAAACACCGAAACCACCTCACTGGTTGCAATATCCATCACTGCCCAACCAATAAATATTGGGATAAATGAAAGGCTAGCATGAAAAACAACCCCCAATAACAACGCGAAAGTTCGCACCGCGTCAAGATAATCAAGCCGAGAGTCCTCAATAACTTGCTTTCTGGATTTAGGGGACAACATATTCACGATACTCTTAATAATAATACTCATATTTAAAGATTTAACTAACGGCTAATAAAAGCCTATTTGGTCAATTTCATAATCGATAGCTGTTTTTTTCAGGCCAAACGCGACAATACTTAAGCTACTAATGGTTGCTGTATTTAAGGGCGTTTGTGCCGACCATGAGCGCTTCATGGTAGAAAAAGGAATGTTAATCTCATGGAAATGACCATCTGACTGCACAGCAGCATGATAATCAAAGTTTGTTATTTCAGCGCTATTGGCCGATACCGAAATACTGCCGGTATCTAACTTAATGAGTAAACGTACGCCAGAAAAGTGACTAACGTCTTGTCCTAAACCTTGAGGATTTAGCAGTAGCACAGAACTCGCCCAACCTGGCTGTCCACGAGGTGGCACAATGTCTCCTTTTACATGCAGCTTACCACTGGCCACCTGTATTTTAATTTGAGTGTTACCACCAGCAATCTTGTCATCTAAAAATTGTCTGACAATACCGAGGTTATTAGTATTAACATCACTAAAGTCATCTACTACTGAGCTTAGCTCTCCCGAAAAAGAACTACTTGAATAGGTAAGTAGTGAAACAATGCTAATATATTTTGCTAAGTTAACGGCTATTTTGCGTGATATTTTCATGGGTATTCTCCAAAAGTTAAAAGCTTGGTATGCTTTGAGTTAATGTGTTTTGCATTAAGTACCCAAATGAATAAATAAGGTGACAACAAAGTTAAGCTTTTTTGAAATAGGGTTTATTTAAATGAATATTTAAGTACAAATGCAAACACCAGCTCGATGACTAATGAATGACTAGCAAGTTTGTGGCTAAAGAATAGCGGTCAACGATTAATGTGCGCACTGATAAACAAATAAATGTGCAATAAGTAGAAAAATATTGTCACCTATTTCGACAAAAGCGGTACATATTGGTTTAAAGCCAAAGGATAAGTATTATGAGTCTATTTAGTAAGCGAAAACCAATCTCTGCCACCAACGATGTTAACTTAGTTATTTTGTCGTTAGGTGGTGACCGCTCAGCATTTTGCGAAATTGTCTCCCGCTATCAAAACCTATTATGTTCGCTTGCTTATTCAGCGGTTGGTGACATTAAATACAGCGAAGATCTCGCTCAAGAAGCGTTTGTTGAAGCTTGGAAGAAGCTCGATACTCTGAAAGATCCTGAAAAGTTAAAATCGTGGTTATGTGGCATTCTTCGTTTTAAAATAAGTCATTATCGTCGTAAAGAAGCGCGACAACCAACTAAAGGCGCTAATGATTTAGTCGATTATGAGTCTGAAGGCTCAGAGCACACCCACTTAGAAACTGCCGCAATAAATGAACAAGAGCAAGCCTTGCTCTGGCAAACCTTAGATAAAATGGAAAACAACTATCGAGAACCGCTGATCTTATTCTACCGAGAGCAACAGTCGGTTGAACGGGTTGCTGCTGAATTAGACTTAACCCTAGCTACCGCTAAACAGCGGCTATCTCGCGGCAGAAAGCTATTAAAAATAGCCATTATTTCGCTTGTAGAAGAAACCTTAACCAAAACCAAGCCTGGTGTTGGTTTTACCGCTGGAGTACTTGCTGTGATCAGTAGTATTTCGCCCCCTGCTAAAGCCGCTGTTGCTACAGCCGGTATTAGTGGTGGTTCTGCTGTGGGTGTTAGCGCCGGATTCACTAAAACCAGTTCGCTATTGAAACTGGCGAGCATATTAACTTTAATCGCCACATTCTCCGGAGTTATCAGCTCATTTTTTGGCTTAAGAGCGAGTCTAGATCAATCTCGTACACAACGAGAGCGCAACCATGCCATTAAAGTGGTGGCAAGCTTTCTCATCTTTGCCATCATTTATGTTGCCGGCATGTTTGCCGTGAAATACTTAGCCTTAAATAGCGATAGCAACTTACAGCTCTATGCCATCATCTCACAATTACTGGTCTTTTCTTTTGTGGCTAGTTACTTATGGCTGATCAGTCGTATGTTTGCACAAACCCGTAATTTAAGAGCGCAAGAGCGAATATTTAACCCCCAAGCTTTTCAACATCCTATTGATAATATAAATACGAAACAACGAGAATACATCAGTAAATTAACTCTACTAGGCACGCCCTTATTTCATTTTCAATTTGGTATGTACGAGGTTAACGATAAACCCGCTGTTGGCTGGTTCGCAGGTGGCAGCAAAGCTTATGGGGTAATATTTGCTTGGGGTGGTGTCGCAATTGCACCGGTGAGCGTTGGTATTGTTACCGTAGGTATTGTCAGTGTCGGCGCTGTTGGTTTTGGACTTATTGGTATCGGTACGGTTGGTATTGGTGTAATCAGTTTTGGTGCTTCAGCTATTGGCTACCAAGCGTATGGCTCTCTGTCAGCATTAGGATGGGAAAGCGCTATTAGCGGTGGTTTCTCCATAGCTAAAGAAGCCGCCATCGCCCCTGTAGCTTACGCAGCTCAAATTAATAACGCGCAAGCGGCTGAAATATCTAACTTAAGCTTGTTAGAGCAACACTACCAATGGGTGTTAATATTTATCGCTATAATCGTTATTATTCCGTCAATATGGCATTCACATAAAGTACGTCAACGTATGCGGAAGGTTTAACGCCATCCTATCTGAAATAAATAATTGAAATAAGTAGCAGAAATGAATAAGCGGCTTAGTTATAAGCCGCTAGTTTTGTTATATTTGAGAGTCTATCGTTGACTGTACCCAAGCCCTAATATCTTCTCTAACTTTAGGTAATGAGCGAACGCCCGGTACTAGAATAACATCGTGAAATTCAGCAAGATTAAACATACTACCAATAAGGATTTTAGCTCGCTCACGTTCAGACATAATTAAATCAGCACCTAATATGTAACTAAGTGACTGCCCTGGCATAGCAATATATCGATCGACTTCAATTTCAATCTCGGTGCGCGACATTACCGTATTTTTCAACATGAACTGAATTGCGTTTTCACGCGACCAACCTCTAAAATGAAGCCCTGGCTCAACAATAAGACGACTTGCCGCCCAAAGATGTTTAGTGATCATACCTTGGCGATCAAAGGTGTTGCTATAAAGCGCCATTTCATCTGCCAGATATTCAGAATACAGTGCCCAACCTTCCAAAATACCAGAATTGTAACCCGTCGACGGCGTTTTTCTCGGATACGCAGACCAAAGATGGTGGCCGGGAATACCTTCGTGAAAAGCTAACACTTCAGCCATCAGACGTCGTTCATTCGGACGCGATGGATTAATAATATAACGAGCTGGAGCATAACCTTGAGCTCGAGCATAATAACCTGCTGGCGCTGAATCTTGCAGGTATTTGGGCATTTCACTCACCACTATGCCCTTATTAGCACGTTGAGAAAATGCCAATAAGGTTTTATCATGAGCGCGCGTTAATGCTGTTGCTGAAATGGTAATTATTTCTTTTCTTTCAGTGTTGTTTGCTTCTCTGTGCGCTCTTAAGTCTGCCAACAGGCTTGCTACCGTATCGCCCCTTGTACCGGTAGCGAGTAGCTGTGCTTGTGAATCATCAAGAAAACGTCTGCCTATTGCTTCAATTTCATCTAGCGATAAATCTAACGTGGTCCACCATTTAACGCTTTCATAAAAGCACTGCTCTCCCCCTTTAATCGCAGCGAGCCCTCCTGCTTTTTTAGTTGCAGGTAGGTATTCGGCGCTAAGAAAAATCGAAAAATTTAATACCGCAGGCACAACGTCATTACTAATGAGTGCGTTCCACTGAGCAGCATTGTTATGTTCAACATCTTGAAAGCTATATTTTGAATTAGATGTGGTTAGCGCAGACAAAAAGTCTCGAACTTGCTGCTGAACTCGTTGAACGATTACTCGCGGTGCTGTTTCACCAGCAGCTATACCTGAACGTAATGATTGTATTGCTTGCTCTATTGCCCTAGGAGCTTGAGACCACCTTGCAATTGCTTTATCAGCCGCTGCTGGACCCGCCGTAATAGTACTCTGCCATTGCCTAGGCCACTTCACTTGCCAACCAACGACTTGATTAAGATAGCGTAAATCCGTATGGCAGTTTTTAATGGCCGTTGCCGCAATACCGCTATCTGCCACTAAGGTGTTTGCCTGTGCTGTACTACAAAACATAGTGGCTATAATCAAACTGACTGGTAACACTCTCATCGTTAATATCCTTTTGAAATATTTATGGAAGATGCCATTTTCATCAATAATTTAAGCATAAAAAGTATTACAAAGAATACGTTATTGTGTTTTAAAATGTATAGCGAGCTCTAAATACAAATTTTAGCCGAGTGTTTTTCTTAGCACTCGATTAACCTTTCTTGTTCCAACCTTACCCAATTTAACGCTTCTTCTCGGTTAGAAAATATCTTTAAGTTCCAATCAATATCACGCGGTACCGATGACTTTAAATATTCAGTACTGATTGTGGTTGATCTTGAATAGGCAACAACAGCCATTGCGTTAATTTCTTTAAGCGTGGCTAAATTCATCTGTGCTTCAAAATCATAGGTGTAGGTATTCAGCTTATTTATCAGCAAAGAGAAGGGGCTAATCAGGTGTGAAAGCAAAAAATCGTGATATTGGTTCACCATCGCTAAGGTCATTTCAACATTCTCATTGATGACCACTTCCGCGATAGAATCACTAAGAATAATTATTTTGGCGAATGACAGTTCATATAAATTGATAAGTTTCTCCCTAAACTCGATAACCTTAATTTACCTTAATAACGTCTCTGCATAACAATATCAAGGTACCTAGGACAGTTAATATTCATTCAGTAAAGGTGATGTGCATTGAGGATATGTTTGGCTAATTTTCACCGCTAATATCATCAGTATGTTTAAATTTTCATAATTATGTATTATCAAAAAGTATAACGATAAAATATTCACTATATTAGCTATAACATATCACTAATATAGTGAATATCGTAAGAAATAAAGTAAATATTTGGATAAACAACAAGCTTATGGAAGATAGTGTTACTTGATAATACCTTAGTAATATCGCTACTTTATCCTTCCCCCACGCGTAATTTTATATAATGGCTACTCCCCCCTAAAATATCTAACTAAGATTTAATCTAAAATTAAATATTGAGAAGATGGGGAAACCTAAAAGGTGATAAATCATTACCTATTATTTATCACCTTTCCTATATCGGTGTTATGTTTTTCTTTAGATTGATGAGCCATGCTATGTGAACACCACAATAAAAATTTAAGTTGATGCTTTCCCTGTCTTTATTTTTTATGTGCCGAAAGCACCTTGCTATATGCATAATCTTGGCTACACTTTTCGAAGGATTAAGTCATTATATAAGGATATTGTAAAATGGAATTTTCGACCCCAAAAGCCATTCATCAAATAAAATTAAGTCATCACAAAACAGTTTTAATTGACGGAAAAAAATGCTGCCCTCTTAAAGCGATGACCATTGCTTTTAATTATCATAAAGTGGATATTACCGAAACAGACTCTTGTTTAACGATAAAAGGTATTTTACCTGTTATGATCAGCGATAAATATCGACTTATGGCTGCTACCCGTGGTAATTAAGAGCATATTAGCTGTGGTTACTTACCTGTAAAAATAAACGCGGAAAAGTATCAAAACAATATAAAAAACATGAAAACGGACGTAAAATATTATCTGTTTAACGTCCGCTTAACACCTACTTATTACCTACTTAATATGACAGAAAACACCTAATCGATATGTGCTTGTTTCCTACACTGTCAATCTACAAAAAAGTAAGTACTGAATAACAATCTAACTAAAATACCAAATAATTTACTAAAAAGCTCACAATCTTAGCTCGTTATAATTTTTTTGTTAGAAAAAGCCATTATAATGTAAGTATTAGATTTGAAATTTTGGTTGCTGACAATAGCTTCAACCTATAAATAGTGAGAATGTATTAATGAAAAAAATGTTATTTGGTCTTTTGATCCTATTAAATCAAGTGAGCTTTGCTGAGGAGGAAGTTAAACAATTACCGCCATTAGACCCTTCATATATGGGCATTCATGGTATGGTTTTAGTCAGTCAAGGATCTAGCATTTATGCGTCTCATCTACCTCTTTATAAAAAGCCTCATAACGTTCAACTACTCTATAAATTAGATAATAATAATTTGTCGGTTTTACAAACGGTCAGAGATAGTCAATTCATTACTATTAAACCTAAGCCATTTAATTTACAACGGTTAATGCGCGGAGAGAAAATGGTTATACAGGCCGATTTATATGCAGGGCATTTTGAGCGCGGTGGCATGCTAGTTTATGAAAATATTTCGTTGTCTTTTGATAAGCAAATGTATGTACGTACTTTTGATGACATCAAGCCTTCAAGTACCCAACAGGAATACGATGTAGTTTCATTAAGACAAAATTATAAGCTCTATATTCATAGAATTCAGCAGGCTCCTAGCTTTGATCACCTATTAGTTGTTGATTTAGAAGCCGGCTGCTTAGGTCGTTTTCGCACCTCTTCACCCGTCCCCAAAGAAACTGAACTGCAATATAAGTTTATAAATTGTGGCACTATCAAACCTTTATATTTTGAAACACAAGATTTTCAGGCAACCGGATCGCACTAAATAACTAAGCATAACTTAGTGTTTACGTTTTAGAGCACCAGTCAGCATAGTATACTGGTGCTCTACACATAAGTACTACTTGAAGCTAGCTAAAAACTTAGCAACGTTAGCTTTAGGCGTTTTAGCTAGTTTTTTAACTAAAGAAAATGGTACGTCATCAACAGCAGTTTGCTGCCCAATATCATCTAGCATCGCTAACCAAAGTTTCGCTGTCATTTCAGAATCGTATAACGCTCTGTGAAAACTTCCGTTTGAAGTAATGCCTTTGTAGTTAATCAAAGTGCCTAGTTTATGGTTAGGTGCGCTCTGGTATAATCGGCGAGACACTAATAACGAACACGAAAACAGCCCATCATAGCTAGACGATATCCGCTTAAGCTCACTGTCTAAAAAACGTTTATCAAACGAGGCATTATGAGCAACAAGATTTTGTCCTTGAATAAAGTCAGTAAACCTTGCCATCACTTCAGCGCACGGTGCGGCTTTACTCAACATCTTATTAGTGATGCCGGTGTAATTTTCAATAAAAGAGCTTACTCGTCTACCGGGGTTCATTAATGCTTGAAAACGATCGGTTACTTCACCATCTTCAAGCTTAACCGCACCAATTTCAATGGCTCGGTCACCATTATCAGGCGACAAGCCAGTTGTTTCAAAATCCAAAATAATTAGCGAATTAGCTTTCATGTAGTGTCTTTAGTGCTGTAAGTAGCATTGTGAATATATAATCTGATCAGTATTTTACGTTGAAGCGACTAAAAGTAAACGTCTGACCATTTTAATGACCAATTATTCACTAGTAAATCTACTCTTGATAGCCTGCGCGACGTTAACCTATCGATTGACTAACTTTCATTCAAGTTTATTTTCATTTCAACTAATGACTTAGTAAAGCCCACTTTTTCATAGGCTTTTATCGCAGCGTCATTGTCATCATAAACATCTAAGTACACATCAAAAACGCCTTGCTCTTTTGTCCAGCTGATAAGGCCTTCCATAATCAATTTATTAATCCCCAAGCCTCGATGTGCCGCGGCGACATACATAAAGCCAAGATAACCATGGCGCTCGTGCTTAAGAGAAATTTTAGATTTTCTTATTTGTACATAACCGGTGGCAATGATTTCGCCATTCATTTCAGCAACCATTAAATGAGAATCCTCGTCTGCCAATAAATACTGAAGATCATAATATATAGCGCCCTCAGCCTTAATAGTGCTATTAAAAGGGCGCTCTGCGGCAACTACTTGTTGTTCTAAATGTAGTAACACTGGTAGGTCTTGATTGACCGCTGTTCTAATGGTTAATTTTTTCATTTAAGCCTCAACTAAATTGATATGTTAGGTACTGGACTATCGTACTATTTTTGACATTAAAAAAGGTAGTTAATTGCTTAACTACCTTTTTATTTTGTCACAATAAAACGTGTCACTGTATGTGTTAACTATTTAATAACCTACAAGAAATCATTAATAGTGCTTTCGAGGTGTTGTTATTTTACCTCTTCATACGGTAAGCCAACATATTGCTCAGCAATGACCTTACGACCGTTCGGTGATTGTAAGAAAAATTCTAATTCAGATTTCATAAAGCCTTTAAAGGTTTTTGGATCCATATCTTGGCTAGCGTAATCGCCAAAGTCATGAAGCATGTTACTCATCCACCATGAGAAACGCTCACCGTGCCATACACGACGTAAGGCAATTTCAGAGTATTGTGAAGTACAAGACTTGTCACCTTCCCCATATACTTTCGTCATAATTTTGTATAACGTTGCTACATCAGAAGCGGCTAAGTTTAAGCCTTTAGCACCTGTTGGCGGTACAATATGCGCAGCGTCACCCACTAAAAATAAGTTACCGTATTGCATTGGCTCACAAATAAATGAGCGTAGTGGTGCAATACTTTTTTCAATACTAGGGCCAGTAACAAGATCTTTGGCTGCATCTGACGGTAAACGTTTTTTCAATTCATCCCAAAAGCGCTCATCACTCCACTCTTCTACATCATCCGTTAATGGTACTTGTAAATAATAACGAGAGCGTGTTGCAGAGCGACGACTTGCTAAAGCGAAACCGCGTTCGTTCTTACAGTAAATAAGTTCTTCCGCAACAGGTGGTGTATCACTCATTAAGCCTAACCAGCCAAATGGGAATACACGCTCATGCTCGGTACGTAATTCTTGTGGAATGGTTTGACGAGAAATACCGTGGAAACCGTCACAACCTGCAATGTAGTCACAATCTAGTTGATATAGTTCACCTTGATACTCAAAGGTAACAAAAGGGGTATCTGATTTAACGTCATGTGGTTGTACGTCTGAAGCTTTATAATAGGTAGTTAAGTCTGCTGCTGCACGCGCTTCCATTAAGTCTTTAGTGATTGCAACTTGGCCGTAACACATTACTGTGTCGCCACCGGTAAGTTTTTTTAAGTCGATATGTGTGCGGTCTTCACCAATAGCAATTTCAAACCCATCATGCACTTCACCGTCACGATCCATATTTTCAGCAACACCCGCTTCACGCACTAAGTCAACAAAACCTTGCTCTAAAATACCTGCACGAATACGTCCAAGTACGTAGTCGCCAGTTTGGCGTTCTAAAATAATATTACTGATACCTTGCTTCGATAATAACTGCCCTAGCAGTAAGCCTGAAGGACCTGCACCAATAATCGCTACTTGTGTTTGTATTTTATTCATCCGCTCACCTCAATGTATCTGCTATGTTTTTGCTATGTAAATTACTGTTTATAATTTCATGCGTTTGTGCTTTTCTTGCGTTTGTCTAATTATCGCTAATGACTTAAAACACTTATTTTTCTCGCCATTGGCAGTTAACGCTTGCCATAAATTATGACAGTTCAAATACTTTTATGAATGCAGATAAAACACTAAAACTTGTACTTTTAGCTCACACTAAGTAATATCAATACAACGATGAATTTAGAAGTACTCTGCTATATTTAGTTATAATTAGTGATGGTTAATCATGAAAAATAAATACAATAATCAATCTGGTGTCATTCCACAGTTTCATCTTTACGGTGAATCACATCACAATAACCAACATGATGTTGAGTTTATTCACATAGAAGATATTGTCACCCGGAGTGAAAAAAATGAGTGGTTAATTAAGCCACACCGGCATAGCCAGTTATTTCAGGTACTCTTTATCTACCAAGGCCAGGCTGAAATAAAACTTGATGAACAGCAGTATCACATTGAAGGTAATTGTGTTGTGGTGATCCCAACAGGTACTGTGCATGGTTTTTATTTCTCATCTGACACGGAGGGCGTGGTGCTGACTTTTGCTGAACATATTTTAAACGCAGAGCTGGGGCTCAAAGAGCAAGGGGTTTTTGAAGATTTATTGCAGAGCCCGACGTTAGTTAACTTTACTGGTAATACCGATTTATTTGAGCAATTAAAACAGTATATTCAACAAATTTTTCAAGAGTTTCAGATGACAAAAAGTCATTACCACCTGACTAGTGAATGGTTGGTTAAAATTGTACTTATGACTATCAGCAGACAGCTTAGCTTTAGTGAAACGAATACCGAAACAAAAAATAGTAACAATCAACTGTTAATTAAGTTTAAGGAATTACTTGAGCAAAATTTTAATCAGCAGTGGTCGGTGCAGGCCTATGCTAATCAGCTCAATACCTCTACCTCCAGCCTTAATCGCTTGTGCAATGAAATCACCGGAAATTCCACCAAACATATAATTCAGCAGCGGTTAATGCTAGAGATAAAGCGACGTATTATTTATACCCAAGAGTCATTAGAGCAAATTGCTTATCGGTTAGGCTTTAAAGATGTCGGCTACTTTTCTCGTTTTTTCAAACAGCATGAAGGTATTCCACCGAAGAAATACCGTCAGCAGAAAAGTTAGCCTGGTTTTAAGTACTGGGTACTTAAATATTGAGTGAGCTACTATCTTTGTTAAAAATTAAAGAGACTAAGCTATACACGCTCAAATAAGGCTGCAATACCTTGACCGCCACCAATACACATTGAAACCACAGCATATTTAGCACCGGTACGTTGTAGCTCATATAAAGCTTTAACGGTGATCACTGAGCCCGTAGCACCAATAGGATGTCCCAATGAAATACCTGAGCCATTAGGGTTAACTTTAGCGGGATCTATGGCTAAGTCTTTAACCACGGCCAATGCTTGAGACGCAAACGCTTCATTGATTTCCCAAACATCAATATCGTCAACTGATAGCTTGTTTTTTTCAAGTAACGTTTTTATCGCAGGTACCGGACCGATGCCCATATATTTAGGATCAACGCCCGCAAAAGCATAGCCAACTAATTTAGCCATTGGCGTTAAACCTTTAGCTTTAGCGATAGCGCTATCCATCATCACCAGTGCTGCAGCGGCATCGTTAATACCTGAAGCGTTACCGGCGGTCACTGAGCCATCTTTTTTAAACGCTGGGCGTAGTTTTTCAAAATTCGCTAAGGTTGCGTCAAAACGAACGTGCTCATCTTGATCAAAAACAGTGGTGCCTTTACGGGTTTTCAATTCAACCGGTACTATTTGCTCAACAAAATAACCCTGCTCAATAGCATGCTGGGCACGTTGATGGCTAACTAACGCTAAAGCATCTTGCTCTGCACGACTGATCTGCCATTTATCAGCAACATTTTCAGCAGTGATCCCCATATGGGTATCATCAATCGGACACGTTAACGCACCTACCATAGGATCAACCATAGGGGTATCTCCCATACGTGCACCAAATCGTGCTTTGGGGATCCAATACGGTACTCGGCTCATTGATTCTGCACCACCAGCCACGGCCACATCACAATCGCCTAATAGCAATAGCTGTGCTGCAGAAACAATCGCTTGTAAGCCTGAGCCACATAATCTATTAACGGTTACTGCCGGTGTTTTTTCTGCTAACCCGCCTTTAAGTGCAGCAGCGCGAGACATATACATATCTTTTCTATCGGAATGGGTTACGCTGCCAATAACACAGTGCTCAACGGCGCTACTATCAAGGCCTGATCGTTGCACTGCTGCTTTAATCACTAAACCCGCTAAATCGGTTGGGGCGATATCTTTTAAACTACCACCGTATTCACCTATCGCAGTACGTACTGCACTTACCACAACAACTTCTCTGTTACTCATTATATTTTCTCTTAAGATGTGTATCTATTAATCGAATTAAAATTGCATTTCAGGCACTTCACTCGGCACGACTAATTCACCTTCGGTAAGTTTGATAATTTCTTCAACACTCACTCCTGGTGCTCGTTCAAGTAAATGAAATTTTTTATCTTTAATTTCGATAAACGCTAAATCAGTCAGTACTTTTTTGATACAACCTTGGCCGGTTAACGGTAAACTACAATTACTCAGTAATTTTGACACGCCGTGTTTAGAGGCGTGGGTCATGGTGACGATAATATTATCGGCGCCAGCCACTAAATCCATCGCACCGCCCATGCCTTTAATAAGTTTTCCGGGGATCATGTAAGAGGCAATATTTCCGTTTACATCGACTTCGAACGCACCTAATACGGTTAAATCGACATGACCACCACGAATCATCGCAAACGACTCTGCAGAGTCAAAAATTGCCGCCCCTGTTGCCATAGTTACCGTTTGCTTACCGGCATTAATTAAATCGGCATCAATTTCATCCTCGGTTGGAAACTGTCCCATACCTAGTAAACCGTTTTCAGATTGCAACATGACTTCCATGCCGTCGGGGATAAAATTAGCCACTAACGTTGGAATACCGATACCTAAATTAACGTAATAACCGTCTTGAAGTTCACGCGCAACCCGCTGTGCAATTTGATCTCTTGATAAAGCCATGATTATTCTCCTACTGTGCGTACGGTGCGCTGTTCAATGCGTTTTTCAAAAGTACCTTGAATGAGTCGATTAACATAAATACCTGGGGTATGAATTTCATCGGGATTTAACTCGCCTGGCTCAACAATTTCTTCAACTTCAACCACGGTAATTTTACCGGCCGTTGCCGCCATGGGATTAAAATTACGTGCCGTTTTTCTAAACACTAAATTACCGTATTTATCTGCTTTCCATGCTTTAACAATAGCGAAATCACCAGTGATTGCCTCTTCAAGGATATAGTTACGGCCATTAAATTGTCGTTGATCTTTTCCTTCAGCGACTGGCGTACCAACACCCGTGGCAGTATAAAAAGCAGGAATACCCGCCCCACCGGCGCGCATTTTTTCAGCTAAGGTACCTTGAGGGGTCAGTTCAACGTCAATCTCACCCGCCATCATCTGACGTTCGAATTCAGCATTTTCACCTACATAAGAGGCGATGATCTTCTTTACCTGACGTTCGGGAAGTAAAATCCCTAAACCAAAATCATCAACACCGCAGTTATTCGAGACCAAGGTTAAGCCTTTAGTGCCTTTACGCTTAATTTCTGCGATTAAATTTTCAGGAATACCACACAAGCCAAACCCTCCGGAGAGAATGGTCATGTTGTCAGTTAATCCCGCTAATGCTTCT
>Ga0209395_1004922_pt1 | contig 15333 bp, 15 predicted proteins | sample GOMGulsemesocosm_3_FD_184635 | JGI IMG/M metagenome (GOLD analysis project Ga0209395, IMG submission 184635) | Methane-oxidizing microbial communities from mesocosms in the Gulf of Mexico - GOM9D Gulf of Mexico (SPAdes) (version 2) | ecosystem: Environmental > Aquatic > Marine > Cold seeps... | reverse complement strand
CGATGTTAACCCGCGATGTCGACAATATCACCACCTATTACGCACAATATGCACCGCAACTGCAACAGACAAAATACGCCAGTGAAATGTGGTCTTTGTATCAAAAAGGTAAATTATACCCTGATACGGAGTTAACGGGCCATTTTGATGAAGACACCAGTCTGGTAAACGTTGATACGATACTTGAAGAAATAAAAGCGGCATTTGAGCAAGAACAAGAAAGATTAGAGCGCATCAGCAATGCAGATGAATTCGATGAAATTAAAGAAAGAGAGTAATCAATGTTCGTTCTACAGTCAAAATATACACAACTCTCGCTAGAGCATGACACATTACAACAAGAAATAGCTCTGTTAAAAACGAAAAACGACGAACTAGAGCAACAAAACAACTCACTTTCTCAGCAACTTGAGCAGGCAGTTGATAGCTTAGATATTGAGTTTGAAAAAAAATTACTGCAACAAGCGATCGCCTGTATTAATCAAGTTGAAGGTGTTCGTAGTACTGTACTATCTTCATATCAAGCTATTGATTTAGAAAGTAAATCAAGTGATAAAATTAATGGATTGCTTGAGGTTTCGAGCAATTCACTGAGTCACATTATTGGTGAGATGGAAGGCCTAACGTTCAAAATGGGCGCTTTAACAACAAATATTTCTGGCTTGTCACAAATGGCTGACAGCATTAATACCTTTGTCGCCACCATATCAAGAATTTCTGACCAAACCAATTTGCTGGCATTAAATGCCGCCATTGAAGCAGCGCGTGCCGGTGAAGCTGGCAGAGGGTTTAGCGTGGTTGCCGATGAAGTGAGATCGCTCGCTAATAATACCAATAAATCGGCAAGTGAAGTGGCCGAGTTAGTGACACAAATAATAAAATCAACCGATGAAACGGTTGATTCTGTTAGCGATATTCAACACAGTAATCAAGATTTATCAACGGGAGTTACGACGCTCAATAACGATTACACATCGATTATAAACTGCTGTACTTCAATGAAAACCTCGATTAATCAGGCGTCATTACGAACGTTTATTCAAACGGTAAAGTTAGATCACGTTGTCTGGAAAGGCGAAATTTACGCAGTAGCCATTGGTGCGAGTAATAAATCGGTAGACGATTTCGCCGATCATACCATGTGTCGATTGGGACAATGGTATCAAGATGAAGGGGCTGCGGCTTACAATAGTCTTGCTGCATTTCGCCAACTAGAACAGCCTCATAGAGAGGTGCATCGCAATGGTGTTGAAGCATTAGTGTTACTAAAAACTGGCGATAAACATCAGGCATTAAAACACATTAGTCTGATGGAAGACGCCAGTAATTTGGTGATGAATTACCTAGATGATATTGCAACTAATTGTTAATTATATTGATTTAAAATTACTAATCACTTTTAAAATAAGTGATTAGTAATAGCCTCATCCATTTGATCTTGCGCAACATGCACATAAAGCTCAGTAGTTTTAATTGAAGAGTGCCCCATCAGACCCGCAATAATTTTCAAATCAACCTGATTATTGTAAAGTCTGGTGGCGTAACTTCGCCGAATTGAATGGGGTGGAATGTGCCGCGATTGATCCATTAAACCAAACTTTTGACATAATTTATAAATGCTGTGATTGGACAAGCAAAACTTTGATAAGTCATCGTTTGGTGAATAAGGGTCATTAATCTTTTTTTCAGCGTTTTTTTTCTCAGTACGGCTTAGTTCAAACGAGCGGTCAATTGCATCATTTTTATAAATTCGCATAAACACCGGACCGGGCTTATTACCACGAACCGCCAACCAATTTTTTAATCGCGCCAATGTTTTAGGGTGCATCGCCACTTGTCTTACCTTACCGCCCTTACCTGAAAATTGTAAACGACTATTGATCAAATCTAAATTAGTCATCAATAATCGAGTCACTTCAAATCGTCGTAAACCACAGCCAATCAATAAAGAAAAAATGGCCATGTTACGGCGCTGCGCATTAAAGTGGCCGCTAAATTGTTGGAGGAAAATTTCAAAGTCTTCGAAGCTTATAATTTCATGGTTACGCTTGCCACCGGCTAACGGTAAATTGACCGAACATATTCGATCGTATTGCAGCTGACTTATTTGTTCTAACAGGTATGCCTTTTTCAATACACCTTTAACGATAGCGCCATACAAGACAATAGTGTCTGGCGCTAAACCGGCCGATTCCAAAACTAACACTAATTGATTCATGGTGTGTAAATCAAAATTGGCCCAATTAATATCGTAAAGCGATTGTTGATTTAAATGCCGGGCAATTGATTGTAAAACAGAACGTGCAGTATCTTGTGATGACTGCTTACGCAAACCGTTAATATACGTATAAACCGGACAGTTTAGATCGACTTTTATTAGGCTACTGGTGATTGATGTACTGTAGGGAACGACTGTCTGGTGGTTTAATATCCGGCTAAGCCGATGTGGCACTGTCACTGCTTACTACCCTCTAATGATTTAGGCTTATTATACCCTTTTTAGGTCAACAATAAGTATTCTAAATGTATATTTAGGAAACTTATTATTATGTTAAATATACAGTTTAAGCTTACTTGTGGGCGCTGGTTAGCCATTGCATTACAGTAATGATTGGTTTATTCTGGTTTTTACTGGTAACTAGGCTGTATATAATTAACAGCGGGTGAAATTTGTGGAGCGTTAATGCATTCAGGAGATATAAAATAATATCTCCTGAAATTAAAACTAAATTGTTTTGTTACGACGTTTCTGAGCGGTACGACGATTAGCCTTTTTATCGCGCGGTGGTCGTTTACTTTCACTGTTGACCGGTTGATCGGTAACTGGAAATTGTTCGAGTGTAGTTAGTGGCAATTCTTTTGCGGTAAGCTTTCGAATAGCATCTAATGCAACCATTTCACCGTGACAAACCAAAGATATTGCTAAACCGTTTTTACCTGCGCGTGCTGTACGACCAATCCGATGAATATAGACTGGTGCGCTAGCCGGTAAATCTAAATTAATAACCACAGGCAGATTTGAAATATCAATGCCGCGGGCAAGTACGTCGGTCGCAATTAATACTTTTATTTTTTTAGCGTGAAAAGCAGCCAAGGTTTTTCCACGTTCAATATGATCTTTGTCGCCGTGCAAAGCGGCAACGTTGACCCCTGCCTTCGTTAATTTTTTAGCAAAAGCGTCGACATTATCTCGTGAGCTAATAAACACAAGTACTTGCGGCCAATCATTTTGAGCGAGCAACCATTGTAATGCTTTTGCTTTACTGCCTTTATTAAGCAAATACAATTTTTCTTCAATGGTATCAACAACAGTATTTAAATTATGTGCTTGAATACGTTCTGGATTATTGAGTTGCGCTAAAGCGAGTTTCTCTAGTGTGTTGCTTAGCGTGGCAGAGAAAAATAAGCTTTGACGAGTACTCGGTAAAACCGTCATTATTTTTTCAATGTCGGACCAAAAACCCATATCAAGTAACCTATCGACTTCATCTAAGACAAGGTGTTTGATAAAACTGGGATCAAATAATTTTTGATTTAATAAATCGAGTAATCGTCCAGGGGTTGCTACAACGAGCTGAGCGCCATTGGCGATCTTATTTAGTTGGGTACTTTGAGCGACACCGCCACATAAAGTGACGACATCAAGACCCAGTGACAAAGCAATCGGCAGTAACGACTCAGTAACCTGTGATGCCAACTCTCTCGTTGGCACGATAATCAGAGCTTGGGTTTTTTTATTACTGGCGCTGATCCTTTGTAAAATTGGTAAACCAAAGGCATAAGTTTTACCACTGCCCGTCTGTGCTAGCGCTAGTATATCTTGATTTGAAAATACGATAGGAATAGCTAAACGCTGGATTTGGGTCGGTTGCTTTATGTTGCTCGGCAACGCTGAAATTATAGTGGTGGATAAGTTTAACTCAGAAAATGGCATCACAATAGGACTATCAATAACAATTAAAAATGGAGTCTAAGGTAGCTGATTCGATAAGTAAACAAGTATTACCGCTTAATTATGATTACCAAAATAAGAGTTATAAACTACAAAGTACAGATTTGAAGCGAGTAATTTAATGAACATCATTATAAATAATATTTATAATGATGTTCATGGTGTTTCGCTTGATCATTTTGTTAATATCATTTAATATCAGTTAGTTAAAATAATATCAAGTTGTAGATGTTAAATTATGATGCTATTTCTAGCGCTGTTATAACCCTACCCCTTTGAAATCCGGGCACCTACTCTGCCAAGTTAAACAATCCTGTTTAAGTAATATAGGAAAATTTATGAACTTTCAAAGTCTACGCGTCAAATACACGACCATGTTTTTAAGTGCTGCTGTTTTTATAACAGCATTAATACTAATGTACGTATCATTAATTAGCAGCATGGAAGGTGGACTGATCACTTTAGGTGAAAAATTTAATCCAGCTATATCAGCAGTCATTAATGCCGACCGTGATTTGTACCAAGCGCGCGCTGCAGAATTAGAAGTAATTTCGCATGGGGAAGACCCCACTCAGTTCGAAACTCTTCACAAAACCTATCGCGAAAATGCGCAACAAGCTATCGATCGAATGCGTATATTTCAGAAATTAATGTCAAAGCACCCGTCAATCGTTCAAAATACCCAAGGGATCGAAGCACAGTATTTAAGCTGGAAAGAAGCATCTTCAAGTGTTTTTTCACTGGTTAAAGCTAAAAAACTTACTCAGGCCAAACAGGTTTTAAATGGCCAATCTCTTAATGAGTTTAAAAAATTGCGTAAATATTATGATACCGCATCTGAATCTGCAGATAGTCATAGCTTAGCGATGAGCGCTAGTATATTAGCCAGTGTGACAGTTCAAGAGACTGTGCTGCTTATTGTCAGTTTTTTTGTTGTTATAGGCACGTTGGCCATTGGCTTTATTGCCCCTAAAACTATGTCGGATGCATTAGTTGATTTAACCGAAAAACTAGAGGACATCAGTCAAGGCGATGGTGATTTAACCAAACGAATTAGTTCAAAACGGTCAGATGAAATTGGAGATATCGCTAATAGTCTCGATCAATTTGTCAACGATTTAAGTGTTCTTATCGGTAATATCGCTAATGAATCGTCGCAGTTAGTGAGTAGTATCGATAAAATTAGTGATGGGACACAACAAGTTAATAACGTAAGCGCGCAACAACTTAATGAAATGGAACGGATCGCCAACGCTGTTTTACAAATGAGCGACGCAATTAATGAAGTGGCAACCAATGCCCAATTCACCAGCAACGAAATTAAGCAGGTAAATGAGTTAACGGTTAAAGGAAGCGAAATTACTCAGGCAACCGTAACGACAATTGAAGGGGTGTCGAAAGCTGTTGGTGAAGCATCGCAAGTAATTAGTCAATTATCTGAAAACTCAAAAGATATTGCCAGTGTAATTGATGTAATACGAGGTATTGCGGAACAAACAAATTTACTGGCACTCAACGCTGCTATTGAAGCAGCGCGTGCCGGCGAGCAAGGACGAGGATTTGCGGTTGTCGCCGATGAAGTAAGAACCCTAGCAAGTCGTACTCAACAATCGACTCAAGATATTCAAAAAATGATTGAGAATATTCAACAGGGTGTCACTCAAGCCGTGATTTCGATTGAACAGGGTCATAACGCCACTCATGAGGGCGTTGCTTTGGCAAAGCAAACCTTAACCGGACTTAACGATATTAGCCTTGGGACGATCCGAGTGTTAGAAATAGCCACTAAAACAGCGACGGCCAGTGAGCAGCAATCGTCAGTTGCCAATGAGATAAAAGATGGTTTGGACTCATTAACGCAAAGCAGCCGTGCCAATGTTTCGACTTCTGATCATAATGGTGCGTTGGCAATGGAAACAAAACAATTTGCTAACGCTTTGAGTGAAAGCGTTAGTCACTTCAAACTATAACCTGTAGCACGGCTTGGTCTAACAATCGAGCCGTGTTCTAAAATGATATCAAACGGAAAAATCATATAGCGTTACGGTAATGAATTTTATCTAACAAAGTAAAGTACCTTAGTTCCTGATATAATGTATAAAACTATCAATCAGAGCTAATATGAGTTCCGACAATACTTTAAGCAATGACCTAGTCTGGTTAACATTTATTAACGACGCAAAACATCACTATTTAAATAATTCTCAAGACTTAATTGGCGATCAGATGAGTGACGAGTCATTTTTAGCGCTATTTCTCACCACTGATCGAAAAAAAACGTTAGTTAACCTCAAAGCAGTACTAACCCCGTATTCATACAAAAAATTTCTCAACCAGTACCGAGTCTATAAAAGCAGAAGCAATGCCAGCACAACCCTATTGAGCATTAGTAAATATAATTTCGAAAATCTCAATGCCCTAACAAATCAGCTGGGTTATCAATCGAACAATGAAACGATTGAATTGCTGTGGAGTTACTACGTAGAGAATCATCTCGAACCAGAAAATCAGTAGCATCAAAACTACTGTAAATACAATCACAAATAGCAGTAGCACCTCTACGTAACCAAAAAATGTGGATAAGTTTTTGATACCTACCCGAGGATTTCCTATCACAAGCCACACACCTGTGGGCAGTTTTTAATAATAAGAACAGTTACCCACAGGTGTAAGCGATTAAGTACTGTCTTAGTAAATAAGTCTCTGCCCGCTAAAGATGCTTACTGCAACATTTACAACACATAGGCAATGGTAGCTCCGCGCTGAGGCACGCTTAAATTTTAAGATCATTACTTGAGCTTCGGCCTAACGTTTAGTTGGCATTTACTTTTTGTGCAGCAACCAATGTTTTAAATATTTGGTTAAAATGCCAGTCGCATATTCGCGTGTACAATAAAATTTATAAGCTGTCACGGTTAAAATATCAGAGTTTTCCAGTTTAGTTGTGTTGCAATAACGTTCGGGAATAGACCACTCCCTCACAAATATAACAGCATTGTATTCGGCTCAAGCCGAAGCGTAGGCGATAACATTATTCAGATTTTTAATGGTTTTTTTGATAATTTTTAATCGTGAACTGCGTCTTAAAGCCTAAGCTATCATACAAATGTTTTCCGGCCACTGAAGCTTGCAGTACTATCGTTTTTATCTGGCTCTTGCCGGCTCGGTCAATTAACTGCTGCATTAACCAACGAGCAATACCTTGGCCTTGAGCCGCTGTTGCGACACCTATTTGATGAAGACCAACAACAGTGCCCGTTTTATAACACAGCGCACTGGCGATATTTTTACCATCAAGATTAACCAGTAATAACTCAATCGTCGAGTCAGTAACTAAATGTTGAACAACTGCCCTATCGATTTGATAACCAAATGCTTCACTGCCAATCGCAACCCAATCTTTAACATCGTCGCTGGTTACAACCGGTGTCAGCATAAGTTCGGTTCGGCTGACTTGGCCACTTACGGCCACGCCATATTTGTGATCACGGGTATATTGGCTAAGGTCTAAATACATCGCGCTTTGTTCAAATTGACAGTGCCAGCCATGAGTAATTAACCATTGCTCTAAGCTAATATTTGCTTCATCTGCCAACGTTGGTGTTGGTTCGGACCAAACCGGAACAATGCTCTGGCTGGTAATGGCTTTAAACTCAGAAGTAGATGTCGTAATGCCCTCGCCTTGTGATATCGGTAAATTAAGCCAACACCGATGTGGCCAACTAATATTACTAAATATTTCAGCGCCCTCACCAGCGGCCACGTTAATCGCACCATACTTGTGCCAAAGCCCAATCAAGTTGGCTAAATTTTGTTGTTTAAAATCCATAGTGTTAATTCCAGTTAATAATAAATAGCCCGAATATTAGCGTAACAATACCGCTGACTTTCAGCATAGTAAGTGGTTGAACAGGCAGGTTAAACCAACCAAAATGGCTGGCAATCATCGCAATGATAATTTGGCCACTAAGTGCGTAAGACATCATTGTGCCTACGCCCATTAACGGGATTAAATAATAAAACATCGCAACAGCAAATGCGCTTAACAAACTGCCACTAAACCATAAATACCACGGGATTACTTTAACTTGTGCCATTTCTGGATACTCTTTGCTTAAAACCACCAGCGCGACCATGCTAAAAATACAACTAAATAAGAACGCAATGCTGGTGCTCAACATCGAATTTTTAAGTAACACTCCCAGTTGCGCATTCATTGTTCCTTGGGCGGCAATTGCGCCACCAGCAATAAACGCCAACAAAGCTAATAGATTCATGTTAAATCTCCTGCACCAGTTGCTCGTAGTCTAAGCGTACTTTGGGCTGTGTTGCCTGCACGTCATCTAGATGCCGATAACCAATTGGGCAAATAGCGGTGCTGGTTAAACCCTGCTCTGCTAAGCCAAGTACCTCATCATAACCTTGACTGTCAAAACCAGTCATCGGGCAACTATCAATCTGCATTACCGCGGCACTGGTTAATAAATTGCCCAAGGCAATATAAGTTTGTTGCTTTGCCCATAACACAGCCTGCTCAGGAGATAATGAGCTTAACGCAGACTTTAGATAATCGGACATCCGATTAGGGTCGCGGGTCATGTCGGTATTTATTTGCGTGAATTTAGTGATGTACCGATCAACCGTCACATCAATTGGCACCGTCGCGGCAGCAAAAACAATAAGGTGAGAGCTATTGGCAATTTTTTCCTGCCCATATGAATAAGGCAACAAACGCTGGCGAACTTGGTCTGACTTAATCACTAATACTTTATAAGGTTGTAAGCCATAACCCGAGGGGCTTAAACACGTCGCTTCTACTAATGATTTAACTTGGCTATCGCTAAGCTTTTGATCAGAAAATTGTTTGACGGCATAACGCCATTGCAGAGCTGATAATAAATTCATAATCGTGATCCTAGTTATACCAATTCCGTTAAATTAGTGGCCAATTTATTAACGAGGAAAAACGAATGAGAACAAGGCATTTATATACGTCTGTAGTCATTCTACATAGAAGATAAATAACGCGGTTATCATTTGTTTTAACCGTTAAGAATGATCAGTTAATTATCGGAGTTGGTATTAGTCAATGTGAGTTTCAATGACACAATAAAGCGCTGGCGGAGTTAGCGCATTAACATAGGTTGATAGATTATAAATTTTTTCGAATTCGACTTAACTGAGTGGGGGTAATGCCAAGGTGTGATGCGATATGATATTGCGGCAGTCGATTGACTAAATTAGGGTAATCGGCAATAAAGTTGAGATAACGTTTGGTTGCATCTTGCTGAACCAGGGATATTTCACGTGCATCTTTGGCTAATAGCCAGTTTTTTTCGAGGTAGTAAATTTGAAATAACTTAAGATCTTCTCGCTCAAGCATTAACTTACGGTAGCCGAAAAAATCAATTTCTAACAGTAAGCAATCTTCCAACGTTTCAAATGTTAGCAGTGACGGGGTCGCTGTTAACAAAGCAGTCATTGAGCCAGGAAAAGCGCCTTGATCAAAAAAATTCTTATTGTAGAGGTTACCGTTATCATCGGTTGAAAAACCACGGACTAATCCTTGGTAAATATAGGCATAGGAAGTTGGTATTTCACCGGCACGGTAAATTATTTGGTGTTTATTTAATGACTTAAAACGAGTAATGTTTTTAAATTCATGCCACGTTTGATCGCTGATCTCACTATATGATGCAAGTGTAAGCCGCAATGCAGCCAAGGCATCTTTATGCTGATCCACTACCGTTACCCATTAATATATCTAAAGTTAATGGCTAATAATGCCTACTTTAAATCAATATTGATATTATTATTTTTAACGAATTTCAGGCATAAAAAAAGGTAAGCCCCTTAGGTCTTACCTTTATAACGACAGCTATATACTGTCATTAGCATAAGCTAATAAAGTTACTAATTAAAGAGCAACGATGTTTTCAGCTTGTGGACCTTTCTGGCCTTGAGCTACAACGAACTCAACTTTTTGACCTTCAGCAAGAGTTTTGAAACCGTTACCAGTGATTTGGCTGAAGTGAGCGAAAACGTCAGGGCCGTTTGCTTGCTCGATGAAACCGAAACCTTTAGCTTCGTTAAACCATTTTACAGTACCAGTAGTTGCAGTAGACATAATATATCCTATTAATTAAAGAGTAATTTTTTATAACCTGAAATCAGGTTGACGTGCTAAAAAAGAGTGCTATTACTTATAAAAAACAGGACGAAGAACAAAGTTGAACATCGTTGTTATAAACATAAATATAGGTCGTTCCTTAAAGCTGCGTGTAGTATATACCAAGAACTTGTGGAGTCAACATTATTTTGTACACTTATTAACCGACAGTGTTCGTTAGAATAAAATTCAGCCACTTTAGTGAATAACATCTATTGGAGCTATAAAGCAGTGACAGGCCTGCACAAATAGCTTACAACGCTATCGAATACCACAACACTTATCCTGAAAACTATCAACGCCAGCGACCAGCACATCAACACTCAGATATCAGCTGCATTGTTCTACTATAACCATTAAACATCAGTCTTGTTTTGCGAACGCTCTGCGAAATCACGCACTATGGCTTATGATCCCAACTAGCTGTGATTGTTGCTACCCAGTAATAAGTGCTTTAGCTACGCTATTAAGATTGTTTTATCGTCAAAATTATCAAACTAGAGCTAGTATATTAATTCTATTTACTTTTATTTTTAAAAGTAACGATTCTAGTTTCAATGCCACGATGAGGTAGCTTAGATTTTTACTTTGCTGCTAATTATGTTTATTAAGTACTTATTGAGTGTTCAAGGGGATTGCTATCAATATTGATAATATACACAAAGACATTCCAAATTTTCCCTTAACTGCTTTGATATTGGCAGTGTTTGTGCCGGCAATTTTTATTGCATGGTTATTAATTAGTTCAAACGAAAATCTAATAGCAACAAAGTTACAGTATAAAGATACCCGCGAAATCATCTCTATAAAAGAAGAGATTAAGTATTTAGATGAAATACTTACAATGTCTGCGATGATGGTTGTATATAGTGGCAATAATATTTGGCTTGAACGTTATAACCGCAACGGTCAATTAATGGATCAGGCTATTATTACTGCGATTGATTTAGCAGCAGTAACGAACACCAATACAAATAAACTGATAATTTCCGACATTAATCAAAAATTAGTCTCAATAGAGAAAAAAGCATTTGAACTCGCCTTAGCTGGTCAACTTGATCAAGCCCAGAAAGTGTTTGAAACGCTTAATTACAAAACATACAAACAGCAATTAGATTTAAAATTAACCGTGATGACCAATGAGGTTGAAGAAAGATTAAGGTTGTTGGACGACGAATTGCGGCGTAATAAACAGCTCGATTATGTTATTTCCCTGTGGGGTTTAGCTGTAACCGTTGCGGTGATAATTTACCTTGCGGGCACAATTCAGCGTTGGAGAAATAGACTAATCTCGACCGCTCAATATATATATCAACAAGAACAATCAGAAAAACAACGTCTCGAGCAAGACGTACAGCGACGTACTGAAGAGCTTTCCCTCGCTAATAAATTACTAGAAACTAACTTGCATCAATTGAAATTCACCCAAAATGAATTAGTCGAAGCTGAAAAGCTATCGTCAATATCTCGCTTAGTGACCGGTGTTGCTCATGAGGTTAATACACCACTGAGCATCGGTATAACCTCGAACTCCTTCTTAAAAGATAATCTAAAAGAATTAACCGATAAATATAATATGGGCAGCTTGTCTAAAACAGATATCGAACAATTTATCCAGCGCAGTAAAAAAGGAATCGATTTGGTTGAGCAAAATTTAGCGCGATCGGCCAAGCTAATCGTAAACTTTAAAAATGTATCTAGTGATCAATTTATTCAAGACAAGCAGCTTTTAATCTTGTCTAATTATATTGGCAAAGTCACCTTCACACTAAGCTCTCTTTTGAAATCAAAAGATGTGGCGCTCGAGATAATTAACAACGACCCTCAAATGATCACCACTTTCCCAGGCTCATGGGCCCAAATCACCACCAACTTAGTCGAAAACGCGATCAAGCATGGCTTTAAAAACAGAGCAGCCGCTAATGAAATTGCTATAGATATTTACAATGATGATAACTTTCACTACTTTTCATTTAGGGATAATGGTCAAGGGATGACAAAAGAAACTCAACAAAAAATATTTGAACCATTTTTTACCACAAACCGTTCAAATGGTGGCACCGGACTCGGTTTGTTCATCGTTAGCAATATAGTGACGCATCACTTAAAAGGCAGCATTGTATGCACCAGTACTATTGGTCAGGGCACTGAATTTTCAATTAAAGTACCCAACTGCATGAGCGATCACTCTGGCCAATAAAGCGCAGTAAATACATTTAAAATGCATAGTCGAAAACAGATAGTCGAAAACAGAACAAGTTAGGGGGTAATACGACTGACTTCTGGTTACTGACTATTGATAAGTGTCAGGTACTCACCGGCCTCTTTAATACCTTCACTAAGTGCTTTTTGAAGCCAAATTTTCGCTGCATCAGGGTCGGTTTTGACACCTTGCCCCTCAAACAGAGCAACCCCATAATGATAACGCGCTAAGCTAGAGTACCCTGCCTCATCATTAAGCAGAGCTCCCCTTTTCAACAAATTTAACGCATACTTTTTGTCTTGCGTTACGCCTATAGCCAATTCATAAATTTGAGCCAGCCAAATCATTGAATACACATCGTTCCAACGTGAAATACAATCTTCAAATATTTGAATTGCGGCTTGGTGATCCCCCGTTTTCTCAGCGGCATAACCGTACATGCACTTAATTCGTTTGCTCGAATCAATATATCAATGCTAACTAAGCCCGTTGCCACTTAAAGGTAATGAAAAATCATGTTGAAACATATAAATAGTGTAGCTATATTCTTCATCAACCAACCTTCCTAGCTTCCAATTAACCAGCTCTGGAGGATCACAATATAGCGATGCCGATGGTTTTTATATACGACATAATAACGATCTTAACTAGTCTAAAGTCGTACCGTGCACACTAGATAATGACTATAGGCAAGATTGAAACTTATAGAGCTAGAACCACCAACCGATCTATAGACCATTGACCGGTTTTCCTCAGCAAGATAAGTGCCTATCAACCTATTAACCACCCTAATATAAATTCAATAGATTAAGGTGGTTGGCTTATAGCTGCTAAAGTACTTTAATACGATAGCCGACACGTGGAAAATTAATGCAAACCGTTCCGATCTGATCATTGCTGTGTAGCAAACCGATGGTTTCACGATCAGCAAAACGGAGCTTACCTATAACTGGCTGCTCACCGCTATCTTCATCTGCAACAATGGATATTTTCATGCCCACGGTAAGGTTTAACGGGTCATTGGCATCTACTCGTTCAGGGGTGACGGGCTCAACCGACTTAGCGATGTTTAGGGCGTCTTGTGCGCTCATCTCTGTCGCCGCGCCATGACCAATTGCTTTCACACGTTGCTCCCAAGCAATAATGGCCGGGAACTGACTGATAAATTCAGGACCTTGTGGCCAACGACCGCGTAAAAACCAAATCAGGTAATAGATTAGCGTATCAGGCAGGCTGGCATGCTCGCCCATGACATACTTATTACCATTTGAGAGTTGCTGATCAATCCAGCCCAATTGTGCACGTAACTGGGCGATAAGGTGCGGCAGGTCTTCACGCACCTTGGCAAAGTCCCAATTAGGGCCAAGATATAATCTGCCGCGGTCGTTAATAAATTGTTCGGGCATATCAGGCTCTGCAATCGACAGAATGATTTTAAAACACAATTCGAATAACGTTCCGTCGGTCCAACGACTAACCCCCCACATCATAGAGCCCGAATCGCTAGCACAAGCAGTAGATCCAGGATAGCGTTTTTCCAATTCACGTAAAATGCACTGACTATCGCAATACACATCTGCGCCAATTTGCATCACCGGTGTGCGCCTATAGCCACCCGTTAATGGCATCAATAATGGCTTGGGTGGTACGCGCTCAATTGTAACACTATGCCAATTGAGCTGTTTGATCCCAAAAGCCACGCGTACTTTTTCAGCGACCGGCGAAGGTGGATAATGATGAAAAATAATATCACTCATAACTGTTTCCTTAATAGCTGTTTCCTTATTAACGAGGTCGTTCATAATCACTTCCTTCAAAATTAAGCCCCATAATCAGCTATGCAATAATTGCGTTAATTTGCTCAATAGCACCACGACAATCTTTATAATCAAGCGCAATAACATGCATTTGATCTCGATGTTGTAACACCATCGACGGAAAGCCATTGATCGGTAAACTACGCGCAAACTGGAGCTCTTGCACAAATGCTGTTTCTAGTTTTTCACTCGCCAGATCGACAGTGAATTTTTCAACATCAAGGCCGAGTTCTCCTGCCAATACCAAATGCGTTTGCGTATCTGAAGGGTTCATCGCTTTTAAATAATAAGCCTGTTGCAAGGCTAAAATCATTTGCTCTTCGCTGTCTTGCCAACGCGCAGCGATAACCGCTCGACAGGCTGGATACGTTGATCGACGGGGCGAGTTTTTTTGCCAAAACTCGTGATTAAATTGAGTGCCAAGCAACGCGTGAATGTTTTGCCAATAACCAGCAATTGCCTGCTGTTGCGATAGTGGCATCACTTCGTCACTGTCTGGTGCCAAACCCCCTACTATATTTTTGACCACTACCGAGTCTGGTAACGCTTGTTGTAAATTCAACCACTGAGGACGATGACCCCAACACCAACTGCACATCGGATCATGCACATAAAACAAAGTAGAGCTTGTCATTTTTTTACTCCAGATTAAACGATTTTGACCAAGGTTTAGAAATTTTTAAAAACATTGAAAGTGCTAATACTGCAGACCTTTTTAACCACAAGTTACTAACATTGTTACCAATAATAAACTGTATTTATGCTATAGAAATAATCGCTGAATGTAAATCGAGTAAAAATCAGAAAATCTGAGCTATCTCACAACGTAAATTGTGAGGTGGGAAAAGGAAGGGGAAAAGGGACACGCATAAAAATCACACTAATAAATAACCAGTTAAGGGATAAATGACGGTTATTTCGCCAAGAAAAGTGCTGTTTAATCACAATGACCGATGCTCGATAAAATAAACGAACAACTGCCATTGCTAAATTATGGCTAAATGCATGCAGCATAAAAATTTCATTGAATTTCAATATGTTTCTTATGCGTGTCCCATCCTATCTCATCCTATCTCCATCCTATGTCTGATGTTTGCCACCTTATACTACGAGTATGTCTTTATGGGCTTTTCGTTTTTAACTTAACCGCGGTCCCAAAAGCCATTACCTCAGACGAACCATCCATAATTGC
>Ga0209395_1004921_pt1 | contig 15336 bp, 13 predicted proteins | sample GOMGulsemesocosm_3_FD_184635 | JGI IMG/M metagenome (GOLD analysis project Ga0209395, IMG submission 184635) | Methane-oxidizing microbial communities from mesocosms in the Gulf of Mexico - GOM9D Gulf of Mexico (SPAdes) (version 2) | ecosystem: Environmental > Aquatic > Marine > Cold seeps... | reverse complement strand
TGAGGCATTTGATAACTCATATAAGTGATACTGACTATTGTCCCAAAGGTAAGACGTAGGCTTCTTTGACATAAGTTATCCTATTGATAAAAAGAATGCGGCGTGTATCAAATATCGCATTTTATTGACTTTAAAGTAACTTAGGAGTCTGTCAGACTTAGCACTAATCTACTATGAAAATTCAGAATTTGGCCTTGTTTCTTGCTCTTTCTCGTGAATAGCACGCTATAGCCTCAAAAGACCAAGAGGCCTTTCTCAAATCTGCTTTTTCTCACTACGAACAGCCAAGCCAAACAGACTCCTAGAGCTTACAAAAGACCTCGGTTCGATAAGTTCTTCATTAACTGCCACGTACCAAAATGCCATGCCGGTATTTTGTCACTGTGATTTACCCAGTTAACTAAGCTTGGTAGTTCTTTCGCAGAAATTGAAACTTTATCATTTATATGATGAGTAAAACCTTTACCTTTCTCATCTCTATCTTTAGCGGGGGCAAACATCGTCCCTAAGAAAAGCATCAGTCCATCAGGATATTGATGGTTAGGTCCAATCGTTTGGGAAACAAGACTTTCCGGAGATCGGCTTATTTTTGACATAGAACTTAAACCATCTAACTCAAAGTCATCTTCTCCCTGAATATTGAGGTGTATATCGGTATTTTTCACATCCTCCAAAGTGAAGTTATCATCGAATACGCGAATAAATGGGCCAATCGAGCAAGCGCCATTATTATCTTTTGCTTTACCGAGTAACAGTGCAGAACGACCTTCTACATCTCGTAAATTAACATCGTTGCCCAATGAAGCACCGATGATATTACCCTTAGAATTAATTGCCAGGACCACTTCAGGTTCTGGGTTATTCCAAGTGGAAATAGGGTGAATGCCCACTTGAGCGCCAAACCCTACTGACGACATAGGTTGCGCCTTTGAAAATATTTCTGCATCGGGTCCAATCCCTACTTCTAGATATTGTGACCAGGCGTCTTTCTCCTGCAGCACGCGTTTTATCTCTTGTGATTCTTTTGAGCCGGGGGTTATTTTTGAGAGATCATCGCCAATAATGGCGTTTAGTTCATTGCGGAAATAGGCCGCTTGATTTAAATCACCTGCTGCGCGCTCCTCGATGACTCTTTCCAGCATGCTTGCAACAAAAGTGACTCCGCTTGCTTTTACGGCTTGTATGTCACAAGGGGCTAATAAATAAGGAAAGTCGAGATCTTTGTGTTGATATAAACTGTTGTTTAACAAGGTGCTTAACTCTGCAATTATGGGTAGATCTTTAGCGTCGTTTAATCGCGCAGCTAAGTTATCTAGCTCCAATAATGAGCTTGAGGTCGCTGCTATTTTGCTGATGTCTACAACGTTGCTATTTCTAATGAGTATGGGGGTAGGGCCGCTTTTTTGTGGCTGCCAGACGCGGCCAATAAATAACGCACCTTGTTCTTGTAAATCTAAAACTTGCGTAGTGACTCCCATAACAATATTTTCGAGAGTGTTTATTGAGTGCATTTATAACTCCAGTTTAATCAGTGTTTCACAGGGTTTGTATGTGATGTTTATAATGTGTTTAACCTTTTGTATGTAAAAAATAATAAAAAATAATAAAAAATAATGGTTAATCAATTTAATAAAAGGCTAAGGAAATAAGATTATTGACGATTGTCGGCCCTGCATACAATAATGTTTTTCATTATTTAATTTAGTAAATATAGTTTCTTTAATGAAAAAGAATTAAGCGGAGTTTGGCTCATCAAAGATGAGGTGAATGAGATGAAGCCTGGATCAATAGAGGGTTAATCTCTTAGATCTTGAAGTGTCATTTTGATAGCCTGCATTTCTCGGCTTCAAGAAGTGAAGGGCTTAGTTTGAGATGTTAAGTATTCTTTATTGAGGTTTAAACTGTATTTTTGGTACATTCGAAATATGTTTGTAGATTTGCAAACGGAGATAAGCATGACGGCGCAATACGTAGATTTAGAAAATAGCAGTGTTTTGATTACTGGTGGGGCATCAGGTATTGGCGCGGATTTTGTGAGAGCATTTGCCAAGCAAGGAGCAAAGGTCGCATTTATTGATATTGAAACAAAAGCGGCGGAAAAGTTAATAGAAGAGATTAGCTCTCTTGGGCTTAATGCACCTGTTTATCGTTATTGTGATTTATCGAATTTAGAGCAAATAAAGTCGGTCGTTGATCAATTAGTTGTAGAATCGGGCTCTTTTAAAGTGTTGGTTAATAATGCAGCGAGCGATAACCGGCACCGTCCAGAAGAAGTTACTCCCCAGTATTGGAAAAATAGCTTAGATTTAAACTTAGGACAGCAGTTTTTTTGTGCACAAGCAGTGTACGAATCGATGAAACTGCAAGGCAAAGGCTCCATTATCAACTTGGGTTCTGTGTGCTACCACATGAAACTTCCAAATTTAACCGCATATGCGACCAGTAAAGCCGCTATCGTTGGTTTAACTCGTTCGTTAGCCAGAGAATGGGGTGGGGAAAATATACGCGTTAATACTCTAGTGCCAGGTTGTGTGATGACGCCCAAACAGTTAGAAATGTGGATTTCACCACAAGATGAAGTCATTATTCAAGAGCAACAATGCTTAAAACGTCGGGTGATAGGTAATGATATAGCCAATATGGCGTTGTTTTTAGCCTCAGATAGTTCTAGCGCATGTACCGCACAAGAGTTTGTGGTTGATGCTGGCATTATATGATCATTGCTCGAGGTTACGAAAAATCTCAGGCCAACTAAAGTTATAGGATTTTACATTCGGGTTATAGATTTTAGAGAAACGTCGAAAGTTGATTTTCTCAGCAAACTCCTTTGAGTATATGCCTTTAAATTCATTGATGTTTCTCAGGTTTATTTTCGAAAACGGTGTTCTATTAGTGAGCCCTGGGTCTTGTTTGAAATCCTTTTTTCGTGAATAGTCATAAAGCAAGACTAAAGCGAAGCCGCCTTCTAAAAAATGCCCCCCATAAGTACTGGTAAGTTTCTGTTGCTTAACGGCTTCTATGCCTGGTTGGGACCAATCGATACCCGCTGTGAGGATTGGCTTGTCTGCGATTGCCTTGGAAGCACCTATCGCTATAGAATCACTTGCCGCCCAAATTATTTGGGTTTTAGGGTATCTCTTGAGCAAGCCTTTGGTCTTTTTGTAAGCGCTGAGTGAACTCCAATCAGTGAAAACGACTTGATTGAGAAAAACATCGGGATGGTCACTGAGGGCTTGATATAAGCCTTTGTTTCTCTCGAAACTGGCCGAGGAGTCTCTAGTACCGCTAACCGCTAATACTTGAATTGGTTGCTTACTAGAGTTTGATTTTTTAACTTGATCGATAAGGCTAGTGGCCATTAAATAGCCTGCTTGTTTGTCATTGGGTATAGACTGTCCCAGCCAATATTTAAATTTTCCCCTTGGGGATCCACTGGATTCGACAAGCTCATCAGGTACTTGAGTATTAATAGAGTAAAAGCCAATCTTGTGTTTAGTTGATAGGTTAAGCAATTTAAGTGTGGTTTTTTTCTGAAATACGCCGATTATAAAGTTGGGTTTATCGTTTGATTCCAATACTTTTTTAACGTTGTTGAAATTTTTATCTCGCTGCTTAGGCAGGGTGTAATAAACTTTTAAATCAATGTTCAAATCATCTGCACTGGCTTGCATATAAGAGACAACAATATCCCAAAATACCTCTCCTTGAGGCGCAGGGTTGATAAAAGCAACTTTTATGGAAGCTGAAAAAGTCAATGGAGCGAGTGCTAGCAGCAAAATGAAAATAAGTGATTTTAAGATTGTATACATCAGGCACCTCTTACAGGAATATTTGCTAACTAACGTATGAAACTAAAGTCTTTGTATCGAAATGTTGGATAATATTGTAACGAGCAGAGTTGACAGTGTAACGGTTAAATTTTCCTAAATATGACAAGATAGTGAGGTCTTAGCTAATTTTTAATATTGGGAACCCGTTTTTATTCTCAAGATCAACAGAGAAAGAGGACTAGTGATCAGGATGTTTAACATTCCTATATATAGCCTTCCAGCTAAAATCATAACGTCGAATGCTTGGTGTGAGCTTTTTTGAAAAACGCCTAAAGTCAATTTTTTGCCAGTTTTGATCCGTAAAGAAAGTTTGGTATTGATCGACATTTGACGAATCTATTTTGGAAAAATCAGTTTCGATTTTCAAACCGGGATCATGAATGAAATCAATTCCATGAAAGAAATCATAGAGCATCACTAAGGCAAAGCCGCCCTCGGTGAAGTGACCGCCGTAAGAGCTGATTATTTTACCGTTTTTTACGGCAGTTATGCCTGATGAAGTCCAATCGGTTCCTGATGTTATTATTTTTTTATCGCCTTTGGCGTCAATGGCTCCAAGTGCAATGCTATCACTAGCAGCCCAAATGATTTTAGTTTCAGGGTATCTGTTTAAAAGACCGAAGGATTTTTTGTAAGCAGATGCTTGACTCCAATCGGTAAAAACTAATTGGTTTAATTTTACTTTAGGATGTTCTTTCAATGCATTGCGTAGACCACGATTTCTATCGAAACTAGGTGTTGAGTCCGTAGTACCACTGATAGCCAATATAGGCAAAGATCGATAATTTGGGTGTGAGTTTTCAAACTTAGAAATAAGCTCTTTGGCCATCAAATACCCGACCTTTTGGTCATTGGGAGAAGAGTGACCTATCCAGTACTTGAATATACTTCTCGGCATACCGATAAGTGCTTTTTGTTTCTCAGGAATTCCAGTGTTGATAGTATATAAAAATGTTTGGTTTCTATTGATTAAATGCAGCAGGCTTTGGGCGGTTCGTTTATGAAACACGCCTATTATAACGTCAGGTTTTGATTCTGAATCAACTGACTTTGATGTATTGGTGATACTTTCAGTACGATGATGAGCTTCATTGTAGATAACCGTTAGATCGATGGCTAAATCATCGGCACTCGCCCTCATGAATGCAATGACGTTATCCCAAAAGGGATTCCCTTGTGGAGTAGGGCTAATGAAAGTTACCTTAATAGGCATAACAGCAAAAACAGAGTGGCTGAATAAGATGGGAAAACAAAGCAGTAACAAAAGACTGACTTTTTTAAGCATTCGGTCGCCCTCTACTTGAGAAACAGCAGGAATGGATTTAACTATATGTTAAGTTTCATTGTATCCGCAAAATTGATTAGAGTAAGGAAGATAATTTCCTAAAATGTGAGACTCCCTTACTGATCGAGTCAGTGATCAGTAAGGGATGAGTAATAGATCGGCTAGTGCTTTATCAAGGTTTGCAAAGCAGCTATAAGGCTCTGCATTTGCTTATCATCACCAATACTAATCCTCAAATAATTAGCGATTTTAGCTTTAGTGAAATGCCTGACGATAATTTTCTGCTCACGCAAAAACTGCATAATTTCTATCGCAGGAATCTCTTTGTGCGCTGCAAATACAAAATTAGTTTTCGAGTCAATGACCTCAAAACCTAATGCTGTTAGCTGTAGTGTTGTCCATTCTCTGGTGTCGCAAATGCGTGCTAATTTCTCTTTAAAATAGCTGTCATCCTTAATCGAAGCAACCGCAGCGACTTGTGCTAGCATGTCCATTGGATAGGAGTTAAAGCTGTTTTTAACCCGCTCTAATGCTTCAATTAAATGCGGGTGACCAATGGCGTAACCAATGCGTAATCCGGCCAGTGCACGAGATTTAGAGAAAGTCTGTATGACTAAACAGTTGTCATATTGTTGCGTGAGCTCTATCGCAGATTGCGCACCAAAATCAACGTAAGCCTCATCTACAATGACTAACGATTGAGTATTGGTTTGTAATAACTGCTCTATTTGTGCAAGAGAGATAGCACTACCGGTTGGCGCATTTGGATTGGCAAAAATTATCCCGCCATTGGCTGTTTGATACTCATCTAGCTGAATTTGAAAATTTTGATCAATAGCAATGGGAGTTGCATCAATATCATATAAATTGCAGTAGACCGAGTAAAAGCTATAGCTTATATCTGGCATTAATATAGGCAAGTCTTGGCGGAAAAATGCCATAAAGGCATGGGCAAGTACTTCATCTGAACCATTGCCTATAAAGACATTGCTTTTATCAACCTGGTGATAGTCGGCCAGCGCATGGGTTAATTCATGAGACTCAGGGTCTGGATAGCGGCTAAGCGCGTCGGTCTTAAAACAGTGTAAAACTTGGGTCACTTGTGGTGATGGCGGGTAAGGATTCTCATTCGTATTGAGCTTAATTAAATCATTAATTTTTGGTTGCTCGCCCGGCGTATAAGGCACAAGATCAAATAGTTGTTTACTCCAAAATTTGCGTTTCACTGAGTTTTTCCTTTGCTTTGGTGGCTCTCTTTATCGATATATAAAAGTGATGCGAGAGAAGTTAAATCTTAATCGCTAGATAGTATCAAGATTAAAGGTGTTGAGGTAGAAGGATTGGCCGCAAAGTATGTAACTTAAGGTGAATTAGAAAAATTGACATTTTAATTCACCTAAGTCGCTTGATATCTAACTTAGTATATATTAGGTACAACACGCATAAAAACATCTACCCAGCGCTCGCTAAATTCTATTCCTGCTTTTTTATTAATTTCTAATAATGCTCTCATGAGAGGCCGTTTGTGCAAGGTCGTGCTGGTGTGCCCGTGAGTAATTGCTTCAAAAGTATGTACAATCGCGATGATTTTTGCCCCTGCGCTAATATCATTGCCACTTAACCCATTAGGATAGCCTTTGCCATTGAGCAATTCTTGATGCTGCATAAGGTTGATGCCGGCTGTGTGATCGCTGAACATCGAGCGCATTAATTGTGATGAAATTTGCACGTGGTGGCGCACTAATGTCTGCTGCTTATCGTTGAGTTTTTGCTGCTGGTTTAAGAGTTCTTCCGGTAAAAAAGCCATGGCTATATCATGAGTGAATAGCGAGGCTGCTAAGTTAACTACGTCTACAGGGCTTCCGGCTTCAAGATTCATAGCAAGGGCTAACTGGCCGATACGATCAGTGCGTCCTTTCCAGTAGCCAACGCGTTCTTCACAGCTTTTAGCCAACTGATACAAAAACTTAAGATCATTGTTATCGTGGGTTAGCTCTTCTAGCGAGCTTCTCAGAGGTTTTGAGCTCAACGTCGTATTGGGATCGAGTATTTGAATAATATCGACCATCAACTTAGAGACTTCTGTTGCTTTACATTTAGCGAGTTTCTGCAAACCTTTTTGTACTAAATTGTATAGCTCTTGCGGATAATCGACTTCATGACTCTTTTTATATTGCTCCATGAAATTTTTAGATCTGTCCATCAACAGTAAGGTGAGATCTCCTGCTAAGTTGGAGAAGGGGATACCACCAGAGCGTACTAAATCAAGGATAGTTTCTAGCTCTTGAAGAATCAGCACCATCGGTTCAAAACTGAGCATGCTAGTATTGGCTTTTACCGTATGTACGGTTCTAAATAAATCGTTGAGAAGTACAGAGTCTTCAGGGTTGTGTTCAAGAGCAACAATACTAGATTCACATAGTGTGTACTGTTCTAAAAACTCATCATAAGCTTCATAAAACATTTCATTATCAATAGGTTCTTCTAGTTTAAAAATTGCCATTGATCATCCTTAATATGATAAAAAATTAGAACTATTTATTGGCAATGAATTTAGGGGTACCAAATAATTTTAGAGACTAGCACCCAAATTCACTGCCGTTACTTTTACTTTCTCAGGCATTATCATGCCGGTATATTGAGTGCACCAAAGCGTGTTGGCTTGACTCAATTCAACAGTACTCGCAGTTTACGATAATTGATCTAACCTTGAAGCACAATTGATATTCTATTTAGTTGATTGTCGAGCATATAATTTACAATTCTTGCTTAATTAAACAATAAATTCTATAACCATATATCATCACTAGTACATTGAGTAAATCAAAGGCGCTATTGATTATTGGATTTAGAACACTCAATTGACTAAGGTAAGTCTCTAAAAGGCTATACACTAATGTCTTCGTTATTAGTATAGCGCATAAGATAAAGGCGACACCTTGAAAAATAGTCCAGCCGTATTGATCTGTTAGCTTCCAGCTAGTTTGTAAGCTTTCAAATACAGTTTTTTTCTCGATTACACATAAATAATCAGCAATTGACAATCTCACCGCAATATAAAGGCCGGGGATAACTAATGCCATTAATCCAAAAAAAATGCAGGCACTAGTGAGTAAAAAGACGAGGAACAATTTAGGCCACAGTTTCAAACTGGCTGCTAAAGATTGAGAGACTGTATAAACAGGCCCTTCAACAGTCGATTGCATAAAGCTGATGGTTGCACCCCAGTAAATAGGCATCATCAATAAATTGAGCATTGACATCCACAGTAGTGAGCTCGCTAGTGCCTCGGAATTCTCACTCGAAGTGGATATGTCGACCTGCGTAAATAAAATATTGAAGGCAAGTAAAAAAGGCAGGTTGATTTTAGCAAGCGTAGCTATGTTCTTTTTGAAAAAAAACCAGCTCTGGCGCAGATATTCAAATGTCATAATTCTAAGTATTAACCTAACAGTAAAAGATGTTTGCATTGTATCAGTAGAAATGACAAAAAATTAGTAATCTCTAGTTTAAAACATTGATTTAGTAGAGAGGAATCAAGCTTTGCTTGAATCATCAGGGTTCAGTAGAGGTGAATCAGAGGCAGCTTGAATTATCTAATGTTTAAAAGCAGCACATTGCCTAGAATATGTTGTTCGTCGGCCTCTAGGAAGCTGTCCGAAACTGCGAACGCAGTAGATCAGTCTGTTCTTGGGCAGTCTCCTAGGTGCATAGGTGGAGGAATAGGCCTAATGATGGGAGTTATTCAATAATAGATTCTGGAAAAATTCGCAGATACTGTGTTTTCGTAATAGATTTACGTTAAGTTAGCTGGCTCTTAGGTTACAATTACTTTTTAAAACAAAGATTGAGATTCATGAGCGAAAACACACCATTACAGACTGTATTGCCTATCGCCTTGAAAAACTGGGTTAATCAACAGTTAAGTACCGCCATTAAGATAAGCCCATTAGAAGTGAGGCGTTTGTTTCATGGAAGGAGCGGTAGCATTGAAGGCTTTAGCCAGATGGTGATCGATTGGTTGCCTAATGTGGCAGTGATCAGATTGTATCAAGATATGGATGCTAGTGCGTTAGCCGCTGTTGTGAGTTTTTTAGCTGCTAAAGAGGCGGTGTTAGGGGTATTGATTCAAGAACGCGGTCGCAAGCGTGATACTAAATTTGAGATTGCCTATGGGGAAGTGCCCAGTACTTTAATCGTAGAAGAGTCGGGCCTTAAATTCCAGTTAACACCCTTAGAGTCCCAAAATTTTGGACTATTTTTAGATATGAGAAACGGTCGCAGTTGGTTAAGAGAAAACGCGCAAGATTGTAAAGTACTCAACCTTTTCTCCTACACTTGCGCATTTTCAGTCGCGGCTGTGGCAGGCGGTGCTCACTTAGTTACCAATGTAGATTTGAGTAAACGGGCGCTGTCGATCGGTCGCAAAAATCATCAGCTTAATGAACATAATAAAGCTAACAGTCTTTTTATGCCTTACGATATGTTGAAGTCTTGGTCGCGCATTAAAAAACCAGGCCCCTTCGATATTGTGGTAATAGATCCGCCGAGCTTTCAACCCGGCTCATTTATCGTTGAAAAAGATTATGTAAAAGTACTTAGACGTTTAAGCCAGTTAACAACAGGGCAAGCTAAAGTGATGGTGTGTCATAACGATCCAGCGCAAACGAGCGATTTTGTACGCACGTTGATGGCGCAAGAGTGTCCAGAATTTCACTATCAAGAACGTTTAGTTGTGCCTGAAGATTTTTCGGAATCTGATTTAGAGAAGAGTACTAAGGTGCTGATCTATCAAAGAAATGATTGATTACGGGTATAAGGCAAGAGAAATCCTGCCTTCATCTTGATATTCTAGATTACACTCTAATACCCATGCTCACTTTGTCTTGCAATTGCTGAGTTGCTTCAACATAATTTTCAGCTAAAGTGATCGCTGTCACTAGTGCAACTGAGCCAACATCGGTGTCGAGTACTTCATCAATATTGGTTAATTTTATGCCGCCGATGGCAACAACAGGGTAATGCTCTTTTAGAGTGGCGTTCCACCTGCGCAGATTTTTTAAGCCGATCAAGATGGCAGGCTTGGTTTGTGTTGGGTACACAGTGCCCATCGCAATATAGCTAGGTTGAATCGCGATGGCGCGCAACCATTCAAATTCGCTATGCGTGCTGACCCCTAACTTTAAACCCGCTTGCTGAATTTGCAGTAAGTTGCTTTCGCCGATATCCTCTTGCCCTAAATGAACACCGTAACATTGATGTTTAATAGCCAGCTGCCAATAATCGTTGATGAATAATCTCGCCTTATATTTTTTACCTAGCTCACTGGCGTTTGCAACAAGTCGATCTAACTCTTCATCTGCGGTGTTTTTAATACGCAGTTGTATTGTTTTTACGCTGAGCTTTAACAGTTTTTCTAGCCATTCAATGCTATCTACCACCGGATATAAACCAAGTGATAAAGAATCAGTTTTAGCAAAAGGCTGTAGAGCATCGGTACAAAGGTCGGTAGTCACTTGCGGGTAGTGTTGTAGCGTTAATGGCCAGCAAAAAAGCGCTGAGTGCAAAGGTTGAGCATCTAGATTGAAATCTAATTGCTGCGATTTTCTAAGACTAAGATTTTGTTGCAAGTAGGCGATGGCTAAAACGATAGCATCACAGGCTCTTTTTCCCTGGTGTATAAAACAAGCTATAGCCGCGCTTAATGAACCTAGAGCAGGGCCGTCCATTAATGAATTTGAGGCAGGTGTGAGTTTCGCTTGTGCTATGTCGGAGAGGTACAACCACTGATTATGCAAATGATCAGATAACAACAGTTGTTTTAGTCCTAGCTGTTTAATGATTTTGTAAGCTTCTAACTGGTTTTTAGATGTTTTTAAGGTGCTTTGGGAGATAAAATTGAAACTTTCGGTATCCGTTACTACTAAATCTGAAAGTTTGAATATATCAAAGAGTTGTTTTTGTTTACCGGGGTCAACCAGTAGGGCTTTAGCCGTTGTTAGCTCACAAATGATGAAGTATTGACCAGTTTGCAATGCGGTTATTTTTTCTAACAACTCCTCTAGAGAACGTAACTGTTGGTGATCAATGATAATACGGGCGGTGTATTGGTCATCCTGACTAATCGCTTTTTGATCGGTAAAAGTGTCGCTGGTTTTAAGCGCTTGCTCAATGCTCTCTATTTTATGCACGTTTTGGCTTGGCCAATCAATGGAGAGGGTTTGCTCGGTTACTAATCCACTGTTTTTAGTCTCTTCACTTTTTAGCATAGAATTCTCTTAAATATTATTGATGCCAAAATGGCTGACCTAAAACAGGTGTGCTTGGAGAGGCGGTCTGTCTTTGCAGCATAAGCCCTGCTAAATAACCGCTGCGCCCCGCTTCAATAGCCAAGGCAAAAGCACGTGCCATCAGCACAGGATTGTCGGCTTTGGCGACAGCCGTATTAAGCAGTACACCATCAAAGCCCATTTCCAGGGCCGCAGCTGCTTGAGAGGGCGAGCCCAAGCCCGCATCAATTATCAAAGGCTCACTAATACGCTCACGCAATGTCTTAAGTTGATACTTGTTCATCAAGCCACGGCCTGTGCCAATAGGAGCCCCCCAAGGCATCAGCGCCTCACAACCAGCATCAAGTAATCTAAGGCAAAGCACTAAATCATCGGTACAGTAAGGAAGTACTTTGAAGCCGCGTTTAATTAATTCGGTCGCCGCGATAACCAGCTCAAAAGGATCGGGTTGTAGGTTGTAATCATCCCCTATAACTTCAAGTTTTATCCAGGGGGTATCAAACAGTTCTCTAGACATTTCAGCGAGGTTAATTGCCTCTTTCGCCGATCTACAGCCAGCGGTATTGGGCAGTAACTTACAACCTGTATCTCTAATTAGCTGCCAAAAAGCATCGCCGTCATTTTGTTCGGGATTTTGCTGACGCAAGCTTAAGGTAATGAACTGCGAGCCCGAGGCTTTAATCGAATCACTCATTTCAAGAGGGGAGCGATATAGTGCAGTGCCTAATAGAAAACGTGATTCGAACGTTTCGTTGTACAGTTTTAGCGTATCAGCACTTTTGTCAGTCGGGTTCACTATCCGCCTCCTATAGGCTTTACAATATCAATTGCATCGTTGTGGTTAAGTTGGGTGTTGCTATATTGGGCTTTTGGAATGAATTCGCCATTGAGGGCGATTGCAATTCTTTGGTTTTCATAACCCGCTATTGTGATCAGCTGCTGCAAATTGCAATCATCTTTAATAGATGTTGGGGTGTTATTGATGAGAACGCTGGGCATTTAATCACTCCGAAAAAGAGAAAAGGTGTTGCTGGTGAGGGCTTTCTTTGCCCTCAAGCCAGCTGACAACGCTGTCTATAATGGCGGGTGCTACTAGGAACCCGTGCCGAAATAGACCGTTGATTGACAGTTGCTGTTTTGCCACAAAAACCTTGGCATTGTTATCGCTAAGGGCCGGGCGCAAGTTAGTATTTTGTTCGAGTATACGTGCCTGAGAGAATGCGGGGTTGATACTGTATAGAGCACTGCACAGTTCCAGCATCGATTGCACAGACATCGGCGATTGGTCTTCTGATTCGATCTGTGTTGCGCCTATCACAAACTGATGGTTTGGTTTAGGGACTAAATAGAGTTGATATCTTGGGTGCATCAAACGAATAGGGCGTGCTAAATGAATCTCCTTGGTTTGTACTCTGAGCACTTCTCCGCGCACACCGCGTAGTTGTTTGATGTCAGGCTTGGCGCCAATACCGCGACAATCAATCACCCAGTCGAATAATTGTGTACCGGTTTTATGCGTGACGCTATTACCTTTTATTTGCACTTTGGTATTATCGATAAGCTGTACGTTATTCGCCAAACAACTTTTTAGCAATGCTTTCATAAGGTGACGGTTGTCTATATGCGCTTCATCTTCTAGTAATAGCCCCGATTTGAATTGGTTATTTAAGTCGGGCTCTAATTGGTTAATTTGATTGGCATCTAATGTTTTAAACTGAGCATCACAACCAGCTTGCAGGGCTTGAACGCGGCCTTTAAAGTGCTGTAATTCTGATAAATCTTGAGGGTGAGAAACAATTAAGCTTCCACGACGTTGGAAATCTATAGGCTGTTCAGTATTCTGATTGAGCTCTTCTATTATGCCAGGCCATAAATCAAGAGATGTTTTGCCTAGCCAATAGGTCTCTAAGTCTGCTTCAACCGCTTCTGAAATGGGGGCTATCATACCCGCTGCAGTGAATGCAGCAGCTGATAAATACTGCGGATCATCATTGAGGGTTATTGGATTCGCTTCATATAAATGCACGCAATAATTGCGCTGGCACAGCGCAAAGCTAAGTAATCTGCCGACTAATCCTGCACCAACAACGGCAATATTAAGGGCTTTAGACATGTTATGAATCCCATTTAAAGTGATAACGGGACAAGAGAGGTACAGTTTAATGCAGAGAAAATTACCTAACAGGCAATATAGCTGTGACCAGTCTTGTTCCCTACGCAGGTATTAACCTGATCAGGTACAACGGGATATAGCTTGAAGCTTGTCCGGCTTAACAAATCGTAGCGATATTCGCAGTAAATACATGTTAATTCAGACATTCTTCTTTGCCAATCTCAGCTCAAAAAGAGCACCCCGACAAGAATTTAGGCCAGTTTAGTGGTTCGCTAAATAACTGGCAAGTATATTTTTTTATTTACTGATATCTGTTACTGATTATTTAAGCGTGTAACTTCACGGTCAAGCTCAGCTATTTTGTCAGTCATTAATTGGTGGCAGAATTGAGCAAGCTCTTTGGCACTGTTTTTGTCATAACCTTCGGTGGAGATCGGATCTAGCGCTTGCGCTATCGCATAGCCATTATTGAATCTATTGAGTTTAAAATTTGTTGTTGTACTCATTACGACAGGCACGATAGGTACTTTCGCTTGAATGGCGGTATGAAAAGCACCCATTTTAAAAGGCAGTAAACCTTGGCCACGACTACGGGTTCCTTCAGGGAACATCCAAAGTGATAATTGATCTTTTGAAATCCTATCGACCACTTGATCGATGGTTCCGCGAGCTTTGTTCTTGTTGCTGCGATCAATTAATATATTTCCGCTGAGCCAGTAAAGTTGACCAAAAAATGGGAACCAGCGAATACTCTTTTTTCCCATGCTAACGGTACCGTCTGTTACAGCAGAAGAAATCGTAAATAAATCGTAGCTACTTTGATGATTGCCGATGAATACTTTAGGCGTATACGATTGCTCTGTGTTGACCCGCGTAATTAGCTTAATACCGAATAAAGGGGATAGTGCGCTGAGCCAATGCGCGACAACTCGAGTATTATTGCGATGAAAAGGCCGGAAGATACAAAATAAGCACCCTGTGACACATAACAGCGCGAAAAGGGGGAGTACGATAAAAAATCTAAGCAGTGCAATCATTTTTCTTAACCAAAATTTCAAAGGTGAATAGTAGCTTGAATAGTGAATATAAAGGTAGTCGTTTAGTCACTTTTAATGCTATTTTGCTCTGATTTTAGCGTCAATAGATGCCGTTAATCGCTAAGTAAGTAGCGAACAAGTCTCCGGAATGTTCCTGCGCTTTTTTTAGTCAGGAAAAGCTAAGCGGTTAATACCCAACGTGTGGGGCACACTGATCAGCGAAAGAGTGCGAAGTGAATGGCTAGTCCTTTTTAACCGTTCTGACAAAGGAAATACAGATGAAACAAAAATCATCGGTATTGACCGCTTAGCTTTCTTTTAAAACGTAGGCACCCTGCGGTGCGTCTGGGGCTTATTCGTCGCTTTCCTAATCCAATCGAATCAAATCAATATGACGTAGTTATAAAAGGACATATAAATGAGAGATTTTTCAGTAATACCTCGAGTAAATATTGGTCATGGGCCTACTGCGTTGGAATACGCTACTCGTCTTTCGCATTCAATAAAGTGTGATCTTTATATCAAAAGGGATGATTGCACGGGCTTGGCAGGTGGCGGTAATAAAACCCGAAAACTTGAATACTTGATGGCTGATGCGCAGCTTAAAGGGGCTGATACAATTGTCACTTTTGGTGGAATCCAGTCTAACCACGCCAGACAAAGCGCAGCGGCAGCGGCGAAATTAGGTTTTTCATGTGAGTTGATTTTAGAAGATGTGCCAGGTGTTCCACAAACGGATTATCATCAAAACGGCAATATACTATTGGATGAGTTAACGGGT
>Ga0209395_1004919_pt1 | contig 15342 bp, 13 predicted proteins | sample GOMGulsemesocosm_3_FD_184635 | JGI IMG/M metagenome (GOLD analysis project Ga0209395, IMG submission 184635) | Methane-oxidizing microbial communities from mesocosms in the Gulf of Mexico - GOM9D Gulf of Mexico (SPAdes) (version 2) | ecosystem: Environmental > Aquatic > Marine > Cold seeps... | reverse complement strand
TTGGTATCTAAGGAGCTTAATCCAGTATCCAAATCGGAATAATAATTATAGGTCTGGTAAGTATTAAAATTGGTTTTCGTATCGTAATCATAATTTACATGAATTGAAGCACATGAAACCACGAATACTATCAAGATTAAGCTTCTAAATAATTTCATCTGATTATAAGTATTGTTATCAATAAAATTAATCAAAAATTATTCCACTTCCCTTTTATCTATTGATTTTGTCAAAGCTGAAGATATAATCCCTGTAGGAATTGCAATGATCCCTAATCCAATCATAAGAATAAAAAATGTAAACACTTTACCACCAACTGTTATGGGATAGACATCTCCATAACCCACCGTTGTTAAAGTGATTATTGCCCACCATAAACTATCAAAAATGGATGAAAAATGTTCTGGCTGTGCTTGATTTTCAAAATAATAAATACCAACCGCCGAGAAGTATATAAGGATAAGGGTAATAAATATAAATAATAAAATTTCTTCCTTGGCTGTTTTAATTGCTCGCGAAAAATGGTTTATAGCTCTATTATAACGCACCAATTTCAAAATTCTAAATAATCGTAAAAATCGCAAGGCTCTCAAGGACCGTAAATCAACACCAAATGAAAGGTAAAATGGAAGAATAGCTAACGCATCAATGATTCCAAAAAAGCTAAATATAAATTTAGGTTTCCTATCAGCGACATAAATTCTTGAAAAATATTCCAAAGTAAAAACAATGACACTAAACCATTCTATGCTTTGTAAAACAACCTTGGTTTGTGGCTTTAAATTTGGAATAGTTTCAATAGAAAAGGTAATGATGGAAAGTAAAATCAATGCTTGAATAAAAAAAGCAAAGTATTTACTCAATTTCGTATCATTAATCTCAACAATCCCTTTGATGTATTGTTTCATTACTTTTTATTCATTCAACATTTTCCACAGCTTATCTTTAAGTTCTGTAATACCCTGTTGGGCAACTGAAGAAATAAAAATATAATCAACAGGAAGCTCGTTATCCAGTTCTTCTTTAAGTTCTGCTTGGAGTTCTTCATCCAGCATATCACATTTTGAAATCGCAATTAAACGATCCTTATCCAACATTTCCGGATTATAACGACGTAATTCATCTAATAAAATATCGTATTGCTTTTTTATATCGTCAGCATCTGCCGGGATTAAAAACAATAAGGTTGAATTACGTTCAATATGTCTTAAAAAGTAATACCCAAGTCCTTTCCCCTCGGCGGCCCCTTCAATAATCCCAGGAATATCAGCCATTACAAACGACTGAAATTCACGGTACTCTACAATACCAAGATTAGGTTTTAATGTCGTGAATTCATAATCTGCAATTTTTGGCTTAGCAGAAGTAATTACAGATAGTAAGGTTGACTTCCCAGCATTTGGAAATCCTACCAAACCAACATCTGCTAATACTTTTAGCTCTAATGTAATATATTTTTCTTCTAAAGGAATTCCAGGCTGTGCATATCTGGGAGTTTGGTTTGTTGAACTTTTAAAGTGCCAGTTACCACGTCCGCCTTTTCCGCCTTCACAAATGATATGTTCTTCATGCTCTTCAGTAATTTCAAAAAGAATAGCATTGGTTTCAGTATCTCTAATTACGGTTCCTAACGGTACATCAACATATACATCGATACCATCTGCTCCAGTACTTCTACTTTTACTCCCATGCAAGCCATGTCCAGCCCTAAAATGACGCTTATGCTTTAAATGGTAAAGTGTCCAAAGATTGGAATTTCCTCGTAATATAACATGGCCACCACGTCCGCCATCACCACCATCGGGACCACCTTTGGTGATGTACTTTTCGCGATGTAAGTGTACAGAACCTTTGCCTCCGTTTCCGGAAGCGGCAAACATTTTTACGTAATCTACAAAATTTCCTTCAGTCATAACTCTTTCTCACCACCGTGAGGCTCTAATTAATTCATTCTAACACTAAACCTTCCTGTTTATCCAGGATAGTCTAATTCAATTTATCTATAACAGCACTTAATCTCACTGTTATATCTTCAATACTACCAACACCATCAACACCAAAATATTTATCCTGTGCCGAATAGTAGTCCTTTAAGATCGCTGTTTTCGTGTAATACTCAGTAATTCTATTTCTAATAATAGATTCATCAGCATCATCTGTACGTCCGCTCGTTTTACCTCGCTCTAATAATCGATTTACTAACACTTCATCATCAACTTCAAGAGCAATCATTGCATTAATGCTTGAATCTTTTGATTCCATTAATACCTCCAAAGCTTCAGCTTGAGCATCAGTACGCGGAAATCCATCAAAAATAAAACCATTTGCATCAGCATTTTTATCCACTTCAGCATTAAGCATTTTAATCGTTACTTCATCAGGTACAAGCTCTCCTTTATCCATATAAGATTTTGCAAGCATACCAAGTGCCGTTTCGTTTTTAATATTGAATCTAAAAACATCTCCTGTAGAAATATGCACTAAACTATATTTTTCTTTTAAGAATTCGGCTTGGGTTCCTTTACCAGCTCCCGGAGGGCCAAATAATACTAAATTTGTCATGTGTTGTGTGGTCTTTATTTGATAAACTTCTGGTATATCTCTTCCCAATCCATCGTAGTCTAATCCATAACCAACAATAAATTTATTCGGAATTTCTATACCAACATAGTGTAATTTATAATCTTTTTTGTAAGCCTCAGGCTTATAGAATAAGGTTGCTATTAATAGAGACTTAACAGCTTCATCTTTAAAAATTCTATGCACCTCTGTTAATGTATTTCCCGTATCAATAATATCTTCTAAAATCACAACGGTTCTCCCCGTTAAATCTTGAGTTAATCCAATTAATCTTTGGATATCTTCATTTGATTTAACACCTTCATAAGAAGCCAATTTTATAAAAGTAACTTCACAAGGTTTCGGGTACTTTTTCACAAAATCGCTTACAACCATAAAAGATCCGTTTAAAATCCCAATAAAAACTGGAACTTCATCTCCAAGATCTTCAGCAATATCATTAGCCATTTTTGAAATAGCATCATCTATTTCTTGTGCAGAAATAAAGGGTTTAAAGTATTTATCATGAAGCTTAATCATCTTAACATTTTTAAGAAAGATGCAAAGATAATCAATTGATTAAGTATATACGATATTTTGATTTAGCTTTTTGGAAATTGGTTCAATATTTAAATGTATTTTTGCAATGAATACACACAAAATTAGTGATACTTCAAATACATGAACTACTTTTCTTCAAACTTTAAATTAGGCATTCTTGGTGGAGGACAACTAGGTAAAATGCTTCTTAATGACACTCGAAAATTCGATATTTATACTTGCGTTTTAGACCCCAGTGATGAGGCGCCCTGTAAAATTGCATCCAATGAATTTTACCAAGGTGATTTAATGGACTATGATACGGTTTACAATTTTGGAAAACATGTAGATATTCTAACTATAGAGATTGAAAATGTAAATGTTGATGCTTTAGAAACACTAGAAAATGAAGGTATTAAAGTATACCCTTCCTCTAAAACCTTAAGACTCATTAATAATAAAGCAAAGCAAAAATTATTTTATGTCGATCATAATTTACCTACAGCACCATTTTCACGTTTTGCATATAAAGATGAAATATTAACTGCAATTGAACATCAATCATTAAGCTTTCCTTTTGTATGGAAAAGTGCTCAATTTGGATATGATGGTACCGGTGTAAAAATTGTACGTTCAGAATCTGATCTATCCGGACTTCCTAATGTTGAATGTATTACTGAAGACTTAATTCCATTTAAAAATGAACTTTCAGTAATTGTTGCGAGAGCAGTAAATGGCGATGTAAAAGTATATCCAGTTGTTGAAATGGAATTTCATCCTGAAGCCAATCAAGTTGAATACGTTATTTGCCCTGCGAGAATTAGTAAGGAAGTTGCTTTAAAAGCAGAATTAATTGCCTTAGAAGTATCGGCTGCTTTTAACCATGTTGGTCTTTTAGCTGTTGAAATGTTTCAGACTGAAGCTGACGACATTTTAATCAATGAAGTTGCTCCAAGACCTCATAACTCAGGTCATCACACTATAGAAGCGAGCTATACGTCTCAATTTGAACAACACCTTCGCGCGGTCTTAGATTTACCTTTGGGAAAAACAGAAAGTAAAGTTGGTGGAATTATGGTAAATTTGGTAGGAGCAGAAGGATATGAAGGAGATGTCATTTATGAGAACATTAATTCTATAATGAAAATGGATGGAGTAACCCCTCATATATATGGCAAAAAACAAACCCGCCCTTTTCGCAAAATGGGTCATGTTACCATAGTACATGAAGATATTATTGAAGCAAGACGCATTGCTGAAGATGTAAAAAATAAGATTAAAGTAATAAGTACATAAATTATGGCACAAGTAGGTATAATCATGGGAAGTAATAGTGACCTTCCCGTTATGCAAGACGCAATTGACATTTTAAAAGGATTTGATATTGCTGTTGAAGTAGATATTGTTTCAGCACATCGAACACCAGAAAAAATGTTTGAATATGGTAAAGAAGCTCATAAGCGTGGGATTAAAGTAATTATAGCAGGTGCCGGTGGAGCAGCTCATTTACCTGGAATGATTGCCTCTCTATCACCTCTCCCTATAATTGGAGTTCCGGTCAAATCAAGAAATTCTATTGACGGTTGGGATTCTGTACTATCCATTTTACAAATGCCAGGTGGTGTTCCTGTAGCCACTGTTGCTCTTGATGGCGCTAAAAATGCAGGTATTCTAGCAGCTCAAATTATTGGAGCGTCAGACACATGTGTACAAGATAAAATTGTAATATATAAAGAAGGATTAAAAGCCAAAGTTATTGAGGCTGCAAAATCTATAAAACAATAAAACCTCGAGAGAATCGAGGTTTTACAATTGCTATTAATCAATAATTTTTCTGAGTTGTAAAACTCGGTAAAAAATTATTGGCGAAAATAGTAAATTTTTAAAAACAAACTAACTTATTAGAAGTTAATTAACCTTATATCAAGAAGTTAGAAAGAATTGTATTACGTTTTAATTAAAATGTAATACATCCTTTCATGCCTCCTTTAATAAATCACTTACAGGCCAAATGAACCCTTTAAATCAGCACTTTTCAACCCCATTTAATACAGCTCCTTTTTCGAAAATTAACACTGATGATTTTCTTCCGGCATTCAAAGCGGCTATCAAAAAAGCAAAAAAGGAGATTGACAACATTGTAAATAATGACAAGGTTCCAAGTTTTGAAAACACTATAGTGACTCTAGATTTTTCAGGTCAAGAATTAAATAGACTCTCAAATATCTTCTTTAATTTAAATTCGGCCGAAACCAATGATGATATTCAAAAAATAGCACAAGATGTTTCCCCTTTACTATCGGAATTCAGTAATGATATTGCCTTAAATGAAAACTTATTTAAACGGGTTAAAACGGTTTATTATTTAAAAGATAATTTAGATTTATCCGAAGAGCAAAAAACATTGCTCGATAAAAATTATAAGAGTTTTTCAAGAAACGGTGCAAATTTACAAGAAGATAAAAAAGAGCAGCTTCGCGAAATAGACAAAGAATTAAGCCAATTGAAATTAAAATTTGGCGAAAACATTTTAGCTGAAACAAACGCTTTTGAAATGCTACTCACAAATGAGGCGGATTTATTAGGACTTCCAGATGGCGCTAAAGAAGCTGCCAAACAACTAGCGGAGTCAAAAGATAAAGAAGGTTGGCTAATCACTCTTGATTACCCAAGTTATATCCCTTTTATGACTTATGCCGATAATCGTGAATTGCGTCAAAAATTGGCACTGGCCTTTGGGAGTAAATCCTTCAAGAATGACGCATTAGACAATCAAGAGATTGTAATAAAAATTGCAAATTTACGTCATAACCGTGCTGTACTATTAGGTTATAACACGCATTCTCATTTTGTACTAGAAGAGCGTATGGCCGAAACTCCAGACAACGTCCATAAATTTTTAAAAAATCTTTTGGAAAAATCAAAACCAGCTGCTCAGCGTGAATTTGAAAACCTTGAAAAATTTGCTAAAGAATTAGATAATATTGACAGACTTCAAAAATGGGATTCTGCTTATTATTCCGAAAAACTAAAACAGAAACTATTTAGTTTAGATGACGAATTGTTAAAACCCTATTTTAAACTTGAAAATGTTATTGATGGTGCTTTTAATGTAGCAACTAAATTATTTGGTTTAAATTTTGAAGAAATCAATTCAATTGACACTTATCATAAAGATGTTTTAACCTATAAAGTCACTGATGATCAAGGCGATTTAGTTTCAATTTTTTACGCTGATTTCTTTCCAAGAGCTGGAAAACGAAATGGCGCATGGATGACCTCTTTTAAACCTCAATATTTAAAAGACGGACTCAACGAACGTCCTCATGTTTCAATAGTTTGCAACTTCACCAAACCTACAAAAAGCAAACCCTCACTTTTAACATTTAATGAAGTGACTACCTTATTTCATGAGTTTGGACATGCACTTCACGGGATGCTTGCCAATACAACTTATCCTGGATTATCAGGAACTAGCGTATTTTGGGATTTTGTAGAATTACCAAGTCAAATATTTGAAAATTGGTGTTATGAAAAAGAAGCTTTAGAATTGTTTGCAAAACATTATGAAACGGGAGACATTATCCCAATGGACTTAATTGAGAAAATAAAAGCGTCTTCTACGTTTCATGAAGGAATGCAAACCCTCCGACAAATTAGTTTTGGATTATTAGACATGAGTTGGCATGGTCAGGATCCATCAAATATAACCAATGTTAAAGACCATGAAGTGGAAGCTTTCAATAGTACAACACTCTATCCTGATGTTCCTGAAAATTGTATGAGTACTGCTTTTTCACATATCTTTCAAGGGGGATATTCCTCTGGATATTACAGTTATAAATGGGCAGAAGTATTGGATGCCGATGCCTTTGAGTATTTCAAAGAAGAAGGTATTTTCAACAAAAACGTGGCAACCAAGTTTAAAGAAAATATATTAAGTAAAGGAGGAACAGAAAACCCTATGACTTTGTATAAACGATTCAGGGGTCAAGAACCTAAACCTGAAGCTTTATTGAAACGTGCCGGATTGATTAAATAACCATCGGATATTAGAGTTGACTTAAAAATAACCATAAATTCAATCTATACCAGATAGGCTTAAACTTATCATAAAATCTTTACAAGTCGTCATTTTATTCTATTTTTGGGTAAACAAAAACAAAAGAAACAGAATGACTAACCATCAAATAAATCCCAATAAGTGGATAGATTTGTATTCCGATTATTTATTCAATTACACGATAACAAGAGTAAAGGATAGAGATACCGCACAGGACTTAGTTCAGGATACATTTTTTGCTGGATTAAAATCAATGAAAAACTTTAAAGGTGAAGCCAGTGAACGTACTTGGCTTATTTCTATTTTAAAACGTAAAATTATTGATCATTACAGAAAAATAAATTCCAAAAAAGGAAAAGCAGAAGTTAGAATTAATTTTAATAGCGATAGTGAAAATGAGGGGGATTGGATGGAACAGCGTGTCGCTGATCCTTATGATAAAACAGCCGAAAATAATCTGGAAAACACAGAACTTGGTGTCGCCATTCATGATTGTATTAGTAAATTATCAGAAAAGCAAGCACAAGTTTTTAAAATGAAAACAATATTGGGTTATGATACAGATGCTATTTGTAATGAATTAAATATTACTGCGTCTAACCTTTGGGTCATTATACATAGAGCAAGAACACAATTAGCAACTTGCTTAGAAAAAAATTGGTTTTAAGAATATTAAATCATGAGTAAAAAAAATAAAATCTTCTTGAATTGTACTGAAGCAAATCATACCTGCAACAAAACACAATATAATGACGCTTCTTTATTTGAGAAAATAAAATTGAACCTTCATCTTCTTTATTGCAGAGCTTGCAGAAAATATTCTAGTAACAACGCTAAACTGACGAAAGTGATGAACAATCCAGAAATAGAGTTTTTAAATACTTCTGAAAAAGACAATTTAAAAATTAAATTTGATCAAGAATTAGCTAAACAGGACTAGTTAAATAACAACAATAATCCGAGCCAAATTAAAGGAATGCCTTCCACAAAAAATGAACTGTAATATTTAGGCTGTTTAACTTGACTAAACAGTAAAAACAGCACTAACATCCCAGACACCATCGATAGAATAAAGATCTGGTTAATTGAATTATCAACTTTAATAAGTTCTAATACAACAAACAAAATCAGTAATAATACACCCATAATTTTTGTAAACTTAACACCTATTTTTTGAGGAATTGTAGCCAACTTCAAACTATCAAACTGCATATCTCGAATTTCAAATGGAAGCGTGGCCACAATAACGTAAATAAACCGTTGAAAAAAAGTCACGATTACTTCAAAATCCAGAGCATGACTTTCATTAACCACAGGTAAAATAACCGTTATCCCCGCCCAAACAAAAGCAATAATATATATTTTAACCCCACTAATTGCTCTTAAGTTTTTGCCGCCTTCCAATAATATCTTTTTTGGTAAAAAAGGAATCGCATATAAAAACGTTACCACACCAAACCCCGCGATATACACCAATGTTTTAATCTCCAATTTTAATCCGAAATAACACAATCCAGCAAAACTAAAAAGTGAGAAAATCTGTATCATTTTTAGCCAATTCGCTAAGCTCCGATGATGAAATTTTGCCAGTCCAAAATATTTTACAAAATTATAACCCGTAATTGAAGCAAAAAACACAAAAAACATAAGGTTCTCATCTAAAGGCAAATCAAAATCGAAATAGCTTACAAAAAGTAAGCTACATACCGCCAATGCCACATGAACACTACTGTTAATATAAAAATCAAAAATGCGTTTTACGATTTGCATACTACAAAAATAAGTATTCTGATATTAGTATATTTAATTGATTAAAAACTTTCTAAATAGGTATATAAAAACCGCTATTATTTATGTAATTTTGCTCCCGAAAAACACAACAAATTTCAAGAATGAATACAGATTCTTTTGCACTACGTCATATTGGCCCAAGATTAAAGGACCATAAAGAAATGCTTGATACTATAGGAGTTGACAGTTTAGATCAATTGATTTATGAAACCATACCAGATAATATTAAGCTAGAAAAAGGCCTAAACTTATCCCCTGCTATGAGTGAGCAAGAATACCTTACTCATATTCATGAATTAGCATTAAAAAACAAAGTAAATAAATCGTATATAGGATTAGGTTATAATCCTGCAAATTTACCCGCTGTTATTCAAAGAAATATTCTTGAAAATCCGGGTTGGTACACTGCTTACACTCCTTACCAAGCTGAAATAGCTCAAGGGCGTTTAGAAGCACTTCTCAATTATCAAACTATGATAATTGATTTAACAGGAATGGAACTTGCCAATGCGTCCCTTTTAGATGAAAGTACTGCTGCTGCAGAGGCGATGGCCTTACTTTTTGCTGTTCGTGAAAGAGCTCAAAAGAAGAATAATGTGGTGAAATTCTTTGTTTCTGAAGAGGTCTTACCTCAAACATTATCATTATTACAAACACGTGCTACCCCTTTAGGCATTGAACTTATTATTGGAAATTCTGAATCTTTTGATTTCTCACCAGAGGTCTTTGGAGCATTATTACAATACCCAGGGAAATCAGGTCAGGTAAATGATATCTCAAATTTTATTTCTGAAGCAAATAATGCGCAAATAAAAGTTGCCGTTGCTGCCGATATCTTAAGTTTAGTAAAATTAGAAGCTCCAGGTAAATTTGGTGCAGATGTTGTTGTTGGAACTACACAACGTTTTGGTATTCCTATGGGATTTGGTGGACCACATGCTGCTTATTTCGCTACTAAAGAAGCTTACAAAAGAAATATCCCTGGACGTATCATTGGAGTTACCAAAGATACAAATGGAAATCGTGCTCTTAGAATGGCACTTCAAACACGTGAACAACATATTAAACGTGATAAAGCTACATCAAATATTTGTACTGCTCAGGTATTATTAGCTGTTATGGCAGGAATGTATGCCGTGTATCATGGTCCTAAAGGTCTCGAATATATTGCCAATAAAGTGCACCACTCAGCAACTACTTTAGCTGAAAGACTAGAACAATTAGGGTTTTACCAATCAAACACATCATATTTTGATACGATTCAAATCAAAACTGATGTTTCAAAAGTAAAAGCTATTGCAGAGAAAAAAGGAATTAACTTTTATTATCCAAATGCTGATACTGTATCTATATCTATAAATGAAGCGACAACGGTTCAAGATATCAATGCTATTATTTCAGTATTTGCACAGGCAATTGGCAAAGAAACCATAGTAATTTCGGCTATTTCTGAAACGAATACTATTACCGATTCGGTTAAGAGGACAACATCATTCTTAGAAAACGAAATTTTTAACAGCCATCATTCAGAAACTGAATTGATGCGTTATATTAAATCTTTAGAGCGCAAAGATTTATCTTTAAATCACTCTATGATTTCTTTAGGATCATGTACAATGAAACTTAATGCCGCAGCAGAAATGCTACCATTAAGCTGGGCTAACTGGGGGAATATTCATCCATTTGCTCCCAAAGATCAAGTTGAAGGCTACCTTCATGTAATGCATAAATTAGAAGATCAACTAACAGAAATCACTGGTTTTGCAGGTACATCATTACAACCTAATTCAGGTGCACAAGGTGAATTTGCCGGACTTATGGTTATTAAAGCATATCATGAATCTCGAAACGATGGTCATAGAAATATTTGCTTAATTCCATCATCTGCACATGGTACAAATCCTGCGAGTGCTGTGATGGCAGGGATGAAAGTTGTTGTTACAAAATCAACTGAGGAAGGGAATATTGATGTTGACGATTTAAGAGAAAAAGCCCTTTTACACAAAGATAACCTTGCTGCATTAATGGTGACTTACCCATCAACTCATGGGGTATTTGAATCTGCTATAAAGGACATTACTAAAATCATTCATGATAATGGTGGTCAAGTATATATGGATGGTGCAAATATGAACGCTCAGGTTGGATTGACAAATCCTGGAAATATTGGAGCCGATGTTTGTCATTTAAATTTACATAAGACTTTTGCAATTCCTCATGGAGGCGGTGGACCTGGTGTTGGTCCAATTTGTGTTGCCAAGCAATTAGTACCATTTTTACCAGGAAATCCTGTGGTAAGCGTTGGAGGAGAACATGCCATTTCTGCAATTTCAGCAGCTCCATATGGTTCTGCATTAGCCTGTTTAATCTCCTATGGATATATCTGTATGTTAGGTGCCAATGGATTGACAGCATCCACTAAAAATGCAATTTTAAACGCAAACTATATCAAAGAACGATTAGAAGGGCATTTCGACACTTTATATTCAGGTGAAAAAGGACGTGCGGCTCACGAAATGATTGTAGATTGTCGTGATTTTAAAGCGAATGGCATTGAAGTAAGTGATATTGCCAAACGACTGATGGACTATGGATTTCATGCGCCTACAGTATCATTTCCAGTAGCAGGAACATTAATGATAGAACCTACAGAAAGTGAAAGTAAAGCTGAATTAGATCGTTTTTGTGATGCCATGATTTCTATTAGAGCCGAAATAAAACACGCTACCAAAGAGGATTCTAATAACGTTTTAAAAAATGCACCTCATACACTTGCAATGCTTACCGCTAATGAATGGAATTTTCCATACACTCGTGAAGATGCAGCATTTCCACTGGACTATATTATGGATAATAAATTCTGGCCTAGTGTTAGACGTGTAGATGATGCTTTTGGAGATCGAAATTTAATTTGTTCTTGTGCTCCAATTGAGGACTTTATGGAGGTTTAATAAACTTTTGAACATCGTAAAATAAAACAAAATCATACTTGCCTTTAATTATTTACAACTATATTCGTTTCTTTGTAGATATTAAAGGCAAATTTTCTTTATATGAATATTAAAATTACTGGTACAGGTAGCTATATACCTGATGTTATTGAAAAAAATGAAGACTTCTACCAGCACAAATTTTTAAACACTGACGGCTCAGTAATAAATGCTCCAAATGAAGTAATTATTGAGAAATTCAAAGCCATAACAGGAATTGATGAAAGACGTTATGTTGATAATACTTTAAACTGTTCTGATATCGCATTCTTAGCTGCTCAAAAAGCTATTGATGACGCAAAAATTAATCAGGAAGATCTGGATTATATAATTGTAGCCCATAATTATGGTGACATAAAACACAATGTGGAACAAAGTGACACGGTACCAAGTATCGCTACCAGAGTGAAACATCTTCTTGGAATTAAAAACCCAAGTTGTGTTGGTTATGACATGCTCTTTGGATGCCCTGGGTGGATTGAAGGCACCATACAAGCCAATGCATTTATTAAAGCAGGAATCGCAAAAAAATGTTTAATTATAGGTGCTGAAACATTGTCACGAGTTGTTGACAAACACGATAGAGACTCTATGATTTATAGTGATGGTGCAGGAGCTATTATATTAGAAGCCACTGATTATGATGGTGGAATTCTCACCCACGAAAGTGCAACCCATGCTGTAGATGAAGCGCACTATATTTATTTTGGAAAAACAAACAATCAAGATTCTAGTGAACAACGCAAATACATTAAAATGTATGGCCGTAAAATTTACGAATTTGCATTAAATAATGTTCCGGCAGCCATGAAATCATGTCTTGACAAAAGCGGTATTGACATCACTGATGTAAAAAAAATACTGATTCATCAAGCCAATGAAAAAATGGACGAAGCCATTGTTCAGCGTTTTTATAAACTCTATGGTATGAAAATGCCAGAAAGAATTATGCCAATGACAATTAATAAACTAGGAAATTCTAGTGTTGCTACAGTCCCTACTTTATACGATATGATCCTAAAAGGTCAATTGAAAGATCATAGCATAAACAAAGGAGATATTATTCTTTTTGCAAGTGTTGGAGCAGGAATGAATATTAACGCAATTGTTTACAAGCAATAAAATGTACGAAGGTCAATTTCCTCATAAAAGATATAAACTTACATTTCAATTTTTAAAGGAACATATTCCAAATTCCTTGAATATTTTAGATTTAGGTATTGAAAACCCCTTTACTAAAATCATGAAAGATCAGGGGTATATTGTTGAGAATACAAAAGGTGAAGATTTAGATATAGAAACCAAGATCATTTTAAATTCGAACGCTGAGGTTGTTACAGCTTTCGAAATCTTTGAACACCTCTTATCTCCTTTTACCGTTTTACAAAACATTAAAGCTGATAAATTAGTAGCTAGTGTTCCATTAAAATTATGGTTTTCGTCGGCTTATCGAAGCAAAACTGACAAATGGGATAGACATTATCATGAATTTGAAGATTGGCAATTTGATTGGCTACTGGAAAAAGCAGGATGGAAAATAATGGCGCGTCAAAAATGGACAAACCCTACTAAAAAAATTGGAATCCGTCCAATTTTAAGATGGTTTACACCTAGATATTATATTGTTTACGCAGAAAGACTTACCAAATAACATTTCTCAGATATGTAACCCTATAAAATAATGGAGCTACATATTTGGAATTTGTGATTTTTATTTTGAAATTTTATCAATGAATATATACATTGTTATTCCCGCACATAATGAGCAAGACACTATTGGTCTAACCATCGCGTCTTTAGCAAATCAATCTTTTTTACCCAAAAAAGTAGTGGTAGTAAATGATAATTCTACAGATAATACACAAAATATTCTTGAAGATTTATCGACTAAATATTCATGGTTGTCTTTCGTTGATTCTAAATCTTCGGAAGAACATTTACCTGGAACCAAAATCATAAATGCATTCTATAAAGGATTTGACACGCTTGATGAAGCTTATGACATCATTTGTAAGTATGATGCTGATTTAATTTTTCCAGAAAATTATTTAGAAACTTTAGTAAGTCATTTTAAATCCAATGATGCTTTAGGGATGGCCGCTGGGTTTTGTTATATAAAAAAAGATAACCGTTGGGTTATCGAAGGCCTAACTGAAAAAGATCATATTAGAGGGGCTCTTAAAGCCTATAGAAAAGCATGTTTTTTAGATATTGGAAAATTAAAACGCTCTATGGGATGGGATACCATTGATGAGCTTTTAGCCCTATACTTTGACTGGGAATTAAAAACGGATGCCTCATTACATGTAAAACATTTGAAGCCTACCGGAGCTAATTATGCCAAAGGGTCTAAATATCTACAAGGCGAAGCCCTATACAAACTTCGTTTTGGTATTGTATTGGCCTTTTTATCTGCTCTCAAGCTCGCTTACAAAAAGAAAAGTCTTAAGTTGTTTATAAACTACTGTCTAGGTTATTTAAAGGCAGCAAGGGCTAGCACAGACTATTTAATCACCTCTGAACAAGGGAAATTTATACGTCAACGACGATGGAAAAAAATTTTTCAAAAAGTCTTCTAAATTATTTGTCAATTCTAATTACAAAACTATATTTGCCGTCAGATTGCCGATGTAGCTCAGCTGGCTAGAGCAGCTGATTTGTAATCAGCAGGTCGTGGGTTCGAGTCCCTCCATCGGCTCTATTAAAACAATAAGCATCAATCATTTTTTGGTTGATGCTTTTTTTTGTCTCTTAACTTAAATATAACGGTTAGTCTATCCGAAAAATATGCTAAGATTCACCCCTTTGCTATATTAAACTAAACACTTTCCGCCTTTTAAATGTTTTAAAAAAAAATTAAAGCAGATAATAGACATAGAGTTGTATTCCATCGAGGAATGGCCAACCATAAATTATTTGAAGCAAAATAATTCCTTGTCAAAAAAAGCAGTAAAAATTAACACATCTTTAAAACTTCAATAAAAATAAACGCATAGTTTTAAGTCTTAAAAAACTCAGAAACAAATGAAGGCTTCAATATTTATCTTTTTTGTAAGTTCCCTAATGTCTTATGGACAAGAACGTGATTTTCACAACCCAAATGGAAATCGATATTCATTAGGAAAAGACATAAAAAGAACATCATCCATTAGTTATGGCGATATTGACAATGATGGTGATTTAGACATTATGGTAGCAAATGGTAGACACTGGCCAGATCAGAATGAAATCTATCTAAATTCAGGTAATGGTAAGTTCTCGGTATCCTTCAATTTAGGTTTTTATAGATCAACAACTTATGCTACAGAAGTTGGTGATTTTGATAATGATGGAGACTTAGATATTGCTGTTGGAAATGACACTGCACCTAACAGACTTTTTTTTAATGATGGCTCCGGG
>Ga0209395_1004915_pt1 | contig 15351 bp, 14 predicted proteins | sample GOMGulsemesocosm_3_FD_184635 | JGI IMG/M metagenome (GOLD analysis project Ga0209395, IMG submission 184635) | Methane-oxidizing microbial communities from mesocosms in the Gulf of Mexico - GOM9D Gulf of Mexico (SPAdes) (version 2) | ecosystem: Environmental > Aquatic > Marine > Cold seeps... | reverse complement strand
ATACCATTTGCATTTAATAACTGACCACTTGTACTCGTTAAAATTGACGACTACGGCGTTGCTCTCAATCCCAATAGCCCGCTATTGGTCATTCGAGCGCCTTGTTCTCGACTATTTTCTCTTCGCACAACAAGATCAAATAATTAATACAAATGGTATAATAGAAATATCGTAAAAGGATGTATGATGAATAAACTACTAATAATAACCCTTTGTCTACTTAGCCGCCTTTGCATCGCTCAGGAAGTCACTATAGGTATCAGTCCGAATCTTCCTCCTTATATAATTACCAAGCAGCACGGTATCGAGTTAGACCTCATTAAATCGGCATTAGCGACCCAGAATATTGCCGTTAAATTCGAATTTTTTCGCTATAGTTTGTTGCGCAAGGCGATAAAGAAAGAACATATCGACGGTGTCATACTCAATGGCGTTCACACAGACGTAAACACATTCCAGAGTGATCAGTTATTAGCCTTTAAAAACTTCGCTATTGCATTTAAGAAGCACCAGTTTTCTATTAATGAATTTGACGACCTTGCTGGTAAGCGAGTGGTTAGTTTTAAGGGGGCTACCCAAGTACTTGGCCAACAATATACTGATGCAACGAAGAAAATGGCAGCCTATATAGAACATACTAATCAAATGACTCAAGTTAAGTTATTTTTAGGCGGACGCTACAATATCGTTATTTCTGACCAGCGGATATTTAAATATTGGAGCCAGCAAGAGCAAAAACTTGGAAAATTAGCGCTGAGTAATGGTTTAGCCGATATTGAATACTTCCCAATATTTGAACAATCTCCTAGAAAGATGAATTGTAAAATGAGAGATATATGCGATGCATTAAGTAATGGGTTAAAGGTTATTATAACTAATGGCCAATACACAGATATCATGGCGCGATATCTGTAATCTACTCACGTGACACTTTTGTATTTCTGTGAAAATCACAGTATAAAACCGGAAGTATTATCATTATGTTCACAAGGATAAAGTAATGTTTAGGGTGTACGCTGTTATTTTATTGCTATTTTGCCCATTCAGCTATGCGTGGAAGACCGTCACGATCGGGATGTCAATTAGGTTACCTCCCTATGTCATTAACGCCGATTTGGCGACGGGTTTTGAACCGGAAATAGTAAAATCGGCATTTGCGAAGCAGGGCGTTCGTGTTGATTTTAAATTTATGCATAGTTCATTGCTAGTCGTCGCACTACGCAATAGGAGCGTCGATGGTGTCGTATTATTGAAGTCGTATAAAGTAGCGGAGAAAGTGAATCATCCGATCTATGAGAGTCACAAAATAACCGAGTTCGAAAATTTCGCCATATCTTTGCATAGTAATCACTATCAAGTGAAGGGTTTTAGAGGTGCTAAATTTAGATTAGGTCCAGAATTCAGCAAAGAGATTGAGCTTAAAGGTACTACTTTTATCGAGCAAAAATCCCAAACAACGTTAGTTAAGGTATTGGTTGGTGGTCGTTATGATTTTCTAATCGCAGACCGACGTATGTTTATACATTGGTTTACTTACCTGAAAAATAACGGAGGTCTTCCTAAGACTAAGGTTATTCCTACCTTCGATTTTTTCGGTGTTTCCACCGATACACCGCATAATGTATTTTAATGACAGCGATCTAAGAGATATTTTTGATCGTGGATTGGCATCGACTGATATAGAAAAAATTGATGAGAAATATCAGTTTTAGTGTTTATTAGCCTGTATGGTTAGTGCCAATTTTAAGATCGTGCCTCTTATGTAACTAAGAGGCGCTAGATCAGCAGTTAGTTTGGCGGCAACATCGGCTAGGTTTTGGAGCGAGATACTTTCTAAGATAGCTATACGGCTTTCTAGCGCTACTTTTTGATCTTGGTTGTTGAATGACTTGCATCAGCTAGCTAGGAGGAACGACTTTTTATCCCCTTCAATCGCTTGCTTCGGTTCTTTACATTTATATTCGACACGAATATAAAGCGAGCCATCAAGTTACCGTCATTATTTATTAATAACGGAAGATAATGGTAAAGAGTTGCTTAACACACGAACCGGTGACGCAAGCGCTTTATGCACCTATTTATTTTGCAGTTTACAATGTAGATTTGTTACCTGAAATGGTTAAAACGGTATTTGGACACCGAATATTAACAATTGTATTAATTAAGAGCTTTTTTCGCAGGTCTCATTCGATTAAGGTGTAAGAAGCGGAGCCATCGCCAAAATAGTGCATTAAAATATCACTTTGAGGGTATCAACGTCCGTAATCGACATGATATAGTTGCGTTTACGAGGCTAAATTCCGATTAGGGTTGGAACTTGGAAGTGAAGGTTACACGAAATGTGCTACTTATGTCGAACATAACCCCAGGCAACGTTTTGGTTAATGGACGGTATGATTTTTGAAATTATTTGAATTAATTTATCGAGCATGTTTTTCTAACGTTATCATGGAGTCAGTGATTAAAAATAGTAAGTAGAACTGTCCAGCCACGCTATTATAGATCTCAAGAAATAGACAGTTGTTGGTAAAGCTAGTTAAAGTGTTGCTGTTTGGTATTATTTACTCAATTGGGAGCCATCTTACGATGGTGTTAATGAAGTGTCGCGTGGCTACATTTAGCGCCTAACTGCTTCGTTCAACCACGGAACGAACTGTTAATTGATTATACGTCCATTATATTTTTGGCAGAAGGATATTGCTCATGTTTAGATTTATCGCCGTAGTGCTGTTGCTGTTCTGCCCGTTTAGTTACGCCCAAAAACACATTACAGTTGGCACTACTTGCAGTTTACCTCCTTATATTACGGATAGTGTAACTGACTCAGGCTTAGAGCTGGACATTATTAAAGCGGCATTCGCGCAGCAGGGTGTTACCGTTCACTTCAAATATGTACGCACTCCATTCTTAATTAAGGAGCTTAAAGATAGAACAGTAGATGCCATATTATTACTAACCTCGATGACAGTCGATCATGAGCATTTTGATAGTGAAGATATCAGTGAGTTCCTAAACGTTGCAATCGCATTAAAAAGTAAAAATTATCAGATAAAGACAGTAGAGGACTTAGCGGGTAAGCGCATCGCTGCGTTTCTAGGGGCCAATCGTTATTTAGGTGCAGAATACCAGCAGGCTATAAGTAATACTAATACACCCTATGTTGAGAATAGAACACCGACTACGCTGGTAAAGTTATTGGCGGGCATGCGTTATGACATAGTGATTGCAGAGCAACGGATGTTTAATTATTGGTTTAAGGAGGCGGTACAGGAAAATAGAATGCCAATCCCCAGACAGCTGGCTGACTTAGATTACTTCGAAATATTCCCCCCAGTGCCCCGGGTGTTGAAATTTAATAGCCCGGGATTAAGAGATGTATTTGATCGTGGTTTAGCATCGGTCGACGTAGATAAAATTCAACGTAAGTATCAGTAATTAGCGTTGAGCGAGTGTCGTCGAATTTATCTCGAAGTGCTGTCTAACCAATTAATGTTTAACAAGGAATAAAAAAAGGCGTCCTTTAAGAATATTAGGGGATGCCTTAATTTTAGTTTAACCCTGCAGTAAAGAGATGTCGGCAACGTTTAGGAACTGATTTCTTAGGATGTTCAACAACGCTAAACGATTTAACTTAACCGCTTGGTCATCACACATTACCATCACGTTATCAAAAAACTCATCAACCGGTGCTTGTAATTGGGCAAGCTGCGTCAATGCACTCTTGTAATCACTCGCGGCAAAAACAGGTGCTAAATCAGCAGTTAGTTTGGTGACAACATTAGCTAGATATTTCTCAGCTTCTTCAGTTAACAAAGATGTATCAACGGTATCAGCGATAACATCTTCTGTTTTCGCTAAAATGTTACCTACACGTTTATTGGCTGCTGCAAGCGATTTAGAAGCGTCTAGCGCTCTAAATGCCGTTACTGCTTCAATACGCTTGTTAAAGTCACTAGGGCGAGTTGGGCGACGAGCCATAACTGATTTCACGATATCAGTGGCGACGTTTTGGTCTTGATACCATGCGTTAAAACGACCGAGCATAAAGTCGACTACGGTTGTTTCAACTTCGCTGCTTAGCTTATCACCATATAGTGCTGCTGACGCCTTAACAAGTTCAGTAAGGTCTAGGTCTAAGTCTTTTTCAACAATTATACGTAATGCGCCAATCGCAGCACGGCGAAGGGCGAAGGGGTCTTTGTCGCCTTTTGGTACCTGGCCAATACCGAAAATTCCGACTAACGTATCGAACTTGTCTGCTAGAGCTACCGAACATGCGACAAGAGAACCTGGTAATTGGTCGCCAGCGAAACGAGGCATGTACTGTTCATTTAGCGCCAAGGCGACGTCTTCCGTTTCACCATCGAAACGTGCGTAATACATTCCCATTACACCTTGAACATCCGGGAACTCAAGAACCATATCGGTCATTAAATCAGTTTTACAAAGCAAGCCTGCACGGTGAGCATCAACAGCGTTTGTATCGATTTGAGTAGCAATAATCTTCGCTAATTCAGCGATGCGATGAGATTTCTCTTTAAGCGTTCCCAGTTGTTTTTGGAACAAGATACTTTCTAGACTATCGATGCGGCTTTCTAACGTCACTTTTTGATCTTGGTTGTAGAAGAACTCAGCATCAGCAAGGCGAGGGCGAACGACTTTTTCGTTCCCTTCAATTACTTGCTTAGGTTCTTTACTATCGATATTCGACACGAAGATAAAGCGAGCCATCAAGTTACCGTCGTTATCTAATAACGGGAAATATTTTTGGTTGTCCTTCATGGTGTAAATTAGCGCTTCTGAAGGAACGTTGAGATATTTATCTTCAAAACTACCAACATAGGTAATCGGCCATTCAACAATAGAGCTTACTTCTTCAAGTAAATCATCATCAATTTCAGCGACGCCATTTTCAGCGTTTGCGGCAGCAATGACTTGCTGTTTGACCAACGCTTTACGCTCTTCATAATCTGCTATAACAAAGCCTTCTTCGCGTAATAGCTTGGTATAATTATCAGCGTGATCTAACACGAGTTCTTTATCGCAATGGAAACGATGGCCACGGATAATTCGCGATGACTTACAGCCTAATACTTCTGCATCGACTAACTCGTCACCAAATAGTATCGTTAAGGTTTTAGTTGGACGAATAAACTGCATCGTGTTCGCTCCCCAACGCATTGGCTTAGCGATAGGTAACTTTGTTAACGCGAGTTCAACCATAGACGGGATCAGCTCAATGGTGGCCTTCCCTTTAACTTCGGCTTTAAATAACAGCCATTCGCCTTTGTCGGTTTTTAGGCGTTCAGCCTGCTCAACGGTAATGCCATTTGAGCGAGCCCAACCCTGTGCAGCTTTCGTTGGGTTGCCGTCAACATCGAATGCAGATGAAACGGCAGGGCCACGTTTTTCAACTATCTTGTCACCCTGACCAGTAGACAGTGCTGTAACTGATACAGCCAAGCGACGAGGAGATGCTAAAAATTTCACTGAGTCAAAGCTAATATCAGCTTTGGTTAGTTGTGATTCTATGCTGTCACTAAATGCTTGAGCTAGCGTGCGAAGCTGCTTTGGTGGTAACTCTTCAGTACCTAATTCTACAATTAAATTTTCAACTGACATGTTACTTATCCTCAGCGTTTTTACATAAAGGGAAGCCTAGCGCTTCGCGTGCCGCGTAGTACGACTCAGCTACCGCTTTAGACAGCGAACGCACACGTAAAATATAACGCTGACGCTCGGTCACCGAAATAGCATGGCGCGCATCGAGTAAATTGAATGCGTGAGATGCCTTCATGACTTGCTCATAAGCAGGAAGTGGTAACCCAGCTTCAATTAATTTTTTGCTGTCTTTTTCGCATTGATCAAACTGAGCGAAGAGCGCAGGGACATCGGCATGTTCAAAGTTGTAGGTAGATTGTTCAACTTCATTCTGATGAAAGACATCACCATAGGTGATACGCCCAAGAGGCCCATCAGTCCACACTAGGTCATAGATGCTATCCACACCTTGGATATACATTGCAAGGCGTTCAAGACCGTAGGTTATTTCACCGGTGACTGGTGAACATTCTAATCCGCCGACTTGTTGGAAATAGGTAAACTGAGATATTTCCATGCCGTTTAACCAGATTTCCCAACCAAGACCCCAAGCGCCCAGCGTTGGTGACTCCCAGTTATCTTCGACGAAACGGATATCATGTACTAATGGGTCGATACCAAGCTCTTTGAGAGACTCTAGGTACAACTCTTGAATGTTATCAGGATTTGGCTTAAGAACAACTTGGAACTGATAGTAATGCTGTAAACGATTTGGGTTTTCCCCATAACGTCCGTCAGTTGGGCGACGGCATGGCTGCACATAAGCACTGCTCATCGGCTCTGGGCCTAATGAGCGTAAAAAGGTTTGTGGGTGGAAGGTGCCGGCACCAACCTCCATATCTAACGGCTGAACTATAACGCAGCCTTGACGTGACCAATAGTCTTGCAATGCAAGGATTAGTCCTTGAAATGTCTTTGTATCGTAATTAGGCATAATATGAATTAGTTCTCGCCGATGATTAAAAAAATGGCGCTAATTATAGCATCGACAACTACAATGGAACTAGAGTATTTTAAAAACAATGTGATTAAAAAGTGAGAATAATGATGAATCAAGCTGTTCAATCGATCTGTCCATGGGTCACCGTTACCGATCCAATATATGTTGAATACCATAACAATGAATGGGGCCAGCCGGTTTATGATTCAGTTGAACTGTTTGAAAAGCTTTGTCTCGACGGCCAACAGGCGGGATTGTCCTGGATAACGATACTAAAAAAGAAGCAGGGCTATCGTAATGCCTTTTGCAATTTTGATCCATATAAAATAGTGATGTTGACTCCAGAGTATTTAGAGCAACAGTTAGAAAACAAAGAAATTGTACGTAATCGACTCAAGGTTAACTCTATTGTAAAAAATGCTAAAGGGTTCATTGAGTTGGAGAGAGAGGGCTTAGATTTTAGTGAATATCTTTGGGCTTTTGTCGGTGGGCAGCCAATCGTTAATGAGTATATTGATATGAGTGAAGTGCCAACTCAAACCAAGGAATCACTCGCGATGTCTAAAGCGTTAAAAAAGCGTGGATTTAATTTTGTTGGGCCAACGATTTGTTATGCATTTATGGAAGCGGTAGGTATGGTTAATGATCATTTAATCAATTGCCCTTGTTATTCAAAGTGTAATAATTAAAAAAGGAAGCTATGATAGCTTCCTTTTTTGGGGTGATTGAGGAACGCTAACTCACTTTATTCGAAATAGAATGGAGCGCGCTTATTCTTGTGATTGCCAATTTCGTTCATTGTATTGGCATCATATAAGCGACCATTTATCATCGTGTGGCTGACGTTATCTGTATCACGAATATTCTCCAGAGGGTTACCATCAATAACAATTAAATCAGCAAGTTTACCAGGTGTGATTGAGCCTAACGCGTGATCTAAGCCAATATAATGGGCTGGATCTATAGTTGCTGTTCGCAAGGCTTCTAACGGTGTCATGCCACCTTGCTCAAACATCCAAATCTCCCAGTGAGCCCCTAATCCTTCACGCTGACCGTGGGCGCCTATATTAGCTTTAACGCCTACATCTCTAAGTTCTTTGGCTACTTTAGCATTGTTGATATGATTGTAATGATGGTCAGGCGCTTTTGGTCGACGCATAGCGCGTGGTTTAAATACATCAGCAGGAACAAAATTATTTAGTTTGATATTAGTCCATACGTCGGTTTTATCGTACCAATAATTTTCGCCCCAAATTCCACCATAAGCAACCACAAGAGTAGGTGTGTATCCCACATCTGTTTGACTCCACAATTGTTTTATATCGTCGTAAATCTTAGCAGGTGGAATTGAATGTTCTATCCCTGTGTGACCGTCTACAATCATACTGAGATTGTGTTGTAATAATGAACCTCCCTCTGGAACCACCATCATTTCCAATTCACGACCCGCTTGAATTATTTGCTGACGTTGATTTCTACGTGGTTGATTATAGCTTTTTACGCTAAATGCCCCAGCCTTTTTTAGACGCTCTAAGTGAAATTTAGCATCATCTAGACTATCGACGTGAGATGTATAACCAGCGCCTTCAGCACCATATAAAATGGTACCGGTACTAAACAGTCTAGGTGCGACAATCTTGTGTGATTTTTGTAATTCACTAGCGGCAAAAATTTCCGTGGTGTCGTTTGATGGATCGTGAATGGTGGTTACACCAAATGATAAACTGGCATAGTTAACCCAGTTTTGTTGCGGAATTATTTCATCACTACCTTGTGAACCATGGGCATGTACATCGATAAGGCCAGGCATAATGGTTTTACCTGTAATATTTATCACTTCTGCATCGGTTGGTATTGTTGTGTCTGCACGTGTTCCAACGGCGACTATCTTGTTTTGTTTGACGATTACAACGCCATCTTTAATGACATTATCGCCATCCATTGTAATAACTTGGCCGCCGACAAATGCGATTGTTCCACGTGGAACATCTATATCTTTGGTGAAACCAATATTAGTACCATCTGCCGTTGGTATTACTGTGCTTTGCTCTGACGTTTTAGATAGTTCGAACATACCGTCTACTGTATGGCTATAAAGCTCAGGACCGAGAGACCAATAAAGCGCTGCGCTGTCGGTGGTCCAGCTAATGTTCTCACCAGCGCGTTTAGACAGTTCTTTGACCGGTAGGTTTTTCGCTGACGGCGCAATATCTAATGGTTCTACAGTGTCAGTGAATGGAGTCACATACACTTTAAAACGCTCTGCGAAGGATACATACTTACCATTTGGACTAACTTTAAATTCAGTCGCTAGCTTGCTCGAATAGTGTTGCTTCTGCTTGTAGCCGTTTAGCCCGATGCTACTGAAACTCATTTTTTCGCCATGGTCCATAAAGAAGACTCGGTCATTATCAGCACCAAACTGCGGCATGAAACCCGATTTAGTAATTATTTTTACGTCACCGCCTTTCACGGGCACTTGATATAACCCAGGATTTAACGACCATTTTCGATCTAGAATTCTACTGTCACTCGATTTTCTAAATACAATTGTATCGCCATTAGGTGAGAACGTTGGCTCAATATACTTACCCGGCTCCGTCGTTATTTTTTTTCCTTTACCTGTGCGTGCTGATACAACACGAATACTACCTTGTTCACTATCATTCCAGGTTGCATAGACAATCTTCTTGCCATCACGGGACCATTGGGGGTTGAGTTCGAACGCTGATTTTTCGTTGGTTAAGCGCTTAGCCTTACCATTAGGTAGCTCTTTGATCCAAAGCTTACCAAGGGCTTCATAGATAACTTGCTTGCCATTCGGTGATACCTGGACATTACGTAACATTTTTACGTCAAAAGTGTCCTGTTCAATAGGTTGCTTAAAACGTAGTGCTTGTTGTACTTTCTTGGTGACTTCAATACTAAACGGCAAAACTTCGCTCTTTCGGCTAGCTACATCTAGTTTGTTAATCTTACCGTTCGCCCAGAATACGATTGATTTGTTATCAGGAGTCCAATCAATAGTCGGATAAACGCCATGAATAGCCCATGTTTCTTGCATGTCGCGATCGAGTTCACTAAATATTTTAGTGTGGGTTCCGTTATTTAGGTCGTAAATGTAGAGTGATGACTGGAAGTCATCTCTCGATACATACGCTAGTTTGTTACCATCAGGGCTGGGAGTGGGACGAATCGCGCCCCCCATCTTACTAATGACTGTTTCTATTTCACCAGTCTTACGATCTAGACGTTTTATCTTATAGATGCCTTTAACTGAATCTTTACTGTAGTGAAATGTTTTTCCTGGAGTCGCATCTTGACTAAAGTAGATATATTTTCCATCGGGTGAAAATGATGGTTCACCCAAATCTTTCTGGTCGTTTGGGCGCTTGGTGAGTTTAACGCCACTGCCGCCTGTTTTATGATACATCCACACTTCACCTGCACCTAACGAGCGGCCGGAGGTGAAATGCTTTCTCGCCACGATATAATCACCATCAGGACTCCATGCAGGACTGTTGAGCAAGCGAAATGTCTCATTGGTAATAGCTCGCTGGTTGTTACCATCACTATCCATCACCCAAACGTTGTCACCACCACCTTGGTCCGAAGTAAAAGCAATATACTGACCGTTAGGGCTAAACGTCGGTTGCATTTGCCAAGCTATTCCCGCCACTATACGAGTTGGTTTACCACCACTAATCGGCATCTTGTAGATATCACCAAGGAGGTCAAACACGATTTCTTTACCATTCGGACTAACATCGACATTCATCCACGTACCTTCTGATACATTGATGATGGCATCTTTGAAGATACCTTGAGGGGAATTGACATCCCAAGATGGTTTTTCTAGCTTAGGCTCTTTTGAGTTAGGTTGTTCCGCAAGTGCGCTGCCAGCGATACTCAATGCGATAATGGAAGCAATAATCGATTTATTTTGACGTGGTTGAATCATAATCCCGTTTCTCTATTATTAGTTTTATAATCATAATAGCAAAAAGCGATTCGATTTATCGATGATGTTTGTAACTGGATTTGTAAGTGATTGTGAAATACTTTTATTTATATGTGTTTATTGATTTAACCTTTCTTTATCAGAAATTTAAATGGCGATTTCTCGGTGGCGCTCTCGATGAGCAGGTGATCCATAAAACGACAAAAACTTGGAATATCGCGCGTTGTTGATGGATCGTCTGTAATGACAAGTAAGGTCTCACCGGTACTCAAGTTTCTGATAGTCTTTCGAACCATCATAACGGGCTCTGGGCAGCGTAATCCCAATGCATCGAGTTCTTTGTCAGCTGTCGTATTCATCGTCATTATTATTCACTAGATTAGATTGTGGTGATTATACTAATTCCGGCAATTAGCTGATCATTTGTGCTTGTTAAAATTAACGATTACTTCGTTGCTCTCAATCCCAATAGCGAGCTATTGCTCGGCAATGTGCTCCTGCATTGCTCTAATATCGACATCCATGTCGAAATCAATCGAGCGCCTTGTACTAGTTAATTTTATCTGTCACAACAAGACCACATATTTATCAGAATTGGTATTATAAACTACTTCTTTCAACTTGCATTGATAATTAGCAGTTAAGAGCCGTTATTTATATGTTCGGGTTAAAAATAGGAGGTGAATTTTGGTATGATCTGCTAGGGTGAATTGACGCGGTTATCGTTATATACACAGCGACTGATTGAATTTTTTAGGGCTTTTTATCGTTAATTTGGGAGAATAATTATGGATAAAATTTCTGTTACTGCGTTATTACTGTTGTTATTGGTGTCACCATTGTCTTTCGCCAAAAGCTGCGATAGTTTGACATCCGTGTCTTGGTTGGTCGGGAATTGGAGCTCAACTGTCGCTCAAGTGAGTATTAAAGAATCTTGGGTACGCCTGAGTGAAAATACATTTGATGGAATGAGCGTGACATCATCTAGCGCTGATGGCCAAACACTAGCGACCGATCATATGCGCATAGTGGACATGGGTGATAATGTGTTTCTAGTCGCTAAAGTCGCGGGCAATGATTTGCCAATCTCTTTTAAGCTAACGAGTTGTGACGGCAAAAAATTGATGTTTGAAAATCATTGGCATAGTTTCCCTAAGCTCATTAGCTACAGGTATATTAATAATGATAATGTCGCTGTTGTTGTTTCGGATACTGGTAGTAAGGTGTTTGATTTTGTATATAAAAGAGATTCTATGTAGTTGTAAGTTATTGATTGTTATCTGTAAGTTTGTGTGTCGATGTGTTTTTGGGGTGCCAGTTTACCTTGCACTACAAATTGAAGTCATTACTGAAGCTCGAATAGATAGCTTTGTACAGTAAGTTAAGGAAAGGCAATTGAAAACTATTGGCATGATTGGTGGTATGAGTTGGGAGTCAACAGCAGGCTATTACAAGGCAATTAATCAGGCGGTAAAATCGAGGTTGGGTGGATTGAATTCAGCCAAAATAGTGCTCAATAGCGTTAACTTTTCAGAAATAGAACAGCTCCAACATCTAGGTTTATGGGATGACACCGCGGTTATTTTGTCTGATGCCGCTAAATCGGTGGAAGCGGCAGGTGCTGACTTCGTGCTTATTTGTACTAATACCATGCATAAAGTTGCAGATGATATACAGCAAAATATTTCAATTCCTATTGTGCATATCGCCGATGCGACGGCCACTAAGTTGATGCTTGATGGCATCACTAAAGTTGGTTTATTGGGAACTCGTTTTACGATGGAGCAGGATTTCTATAAGAGTCGGCTGACCGATAACTTTGCAATCGATGTGATAGTACCGTCTTGCGTACAACAGACAATAGTGCATGATGTTATTTACGACGAGCTCTGTCAGGGGATTATTAAGTCCGCCTCAAAAGAGCAATATTTAAACGTAGTGAGTGATTTATACAATCGAGGCGCGCAGGCGGTGATCCTTGGTTGCACAGAGATAGCGCTGTTAATACAACAACAAGACACAGATGTACCACTCTATGATACAGCAGGTATTCATGCTGAACACGCGGTAACATTGGCATTGACTGGTGAAATGAGAGAAGAGAAGGGGAGCTAACTAATGGATCTATATACAATCGTGATGTTTTGCGTCGCCTCACTATCAATCAACCTTATCCCTGGTCCTGATGTTGTCTATATTGTTTCTACCACAATGAAAGGTAAATTTAAATTGGGCTTTGAAGCGTCATTAGGTCTAGGTGTTGGCTATTTGGTGCATACATTTGCTGCTGTCTTTGGTTTATCGGCAATTATTTTGAAGTCAGCGCTATTATTCAATATTGTTAAGTACTTTGGGGCCGCATATTTACTTTATTTAGGCATTACGTCCCTAATTAATTGTTATAAGAATAAGTCTAATCTAACGATGACGGAATTGACTGATACTAATAAAAACGTGTTTAAACAAGGCGTCATGATCAGTGTTTTAAACCCTAAGGTTGCGATGTTTTTTTTGGCCTTTTTACCACAGTTTGTTAATGCTGGCTCCGTAAATGCGAGCCAAGAATTATTGATATTGGGACTGTTGTTTAGCGTCTTGGCAACTCTATGTAATATCGTATACGCTTATGTAGGTAATGCTGTTCTTGGCAGTGCTAAAGCAGCGCGTTACTCTCGAGCTATCGAAGGTAGCTCAGGATTATTACTCGTGGGATTAAGCGCGAAAATAGCATTGAGTGAGCGGGTATAGTGATACTTCGCGAGTTTTTAGTTAGCGATGCTCAATCATTGCTTGATTGCCTAAATGATGATCGCGTTACGAGGTACATCACGAGCGCTATCCCCCAACCTTATCTTGAACAAGATGCTAAGTGTTGGGTTGATCTAGCACAGGGGAACCCATTGATTAAAGCTATTGAGCATGAAGGGGTTTTCATTGGCTGTATATCAGCTACTGTCGGTGCGTTCGAGTATAACCGCAGCGCTGAAATTGGCTATTGGCTTGGGTACTCATTTTGGGATCAAGGGCTAGCAACGCTGGCTGTTAATCAATTCGTCGCTGATATTTTTAATCGCGCTGATATCGAACGCCTTTCGTGTTCAGTGGTTTGTGAAAATATCGCATCACGCAAGGTGCTTGAGAAAAATGGCTTCGGTTTAGAGGGAGTGCTGACAAAAGCGTCTTGTAAACACGGGGTTTACTACGACGAATATTTGATGGCTAAGTTATCATCGTAGTATGCTTTAAGTAATTTAAAATTAATGGTTTAACGTTTATTCAGGGAGGATGATAAATATGGCTACGGGCGTTAAGATTATTGTATTGATAATCATGACCATATCACTGTTGGCTTGTAGTACCAAAGAGTCAGAATCTGTACGCACAGATCAGATTTACCTCGCGGCTGAAGTTGATATTGGTAAAGATGAATGGGCGAGAGTTCGAGTCGACCTACAGTATCAGGATATATTTGGTAAACCAATAAAGCTGTCTGATAATGAGACGTTAAGTGTTTATTACAACGGCCAGCAACTTAATTTGGTCAAAGACCATGATTTATTGGGTATCGATTATGAAGTATCGTTTGATACTCATGGCGACGGTGGCGAGTTTACATTAATATTTGATCGATATAATGGTGAGCATCACACATACACAGTACGTATTCCGCAACCTTTTAGCATTAAGTCTCCTGGTTCATCAAGGGTAATTCACGGTGATGAAGAGGTCGTTATTCGATGGAATGACCCATCACCTATCGGTGGGGATGTTGTCGTGTTAGACGGTAAACTACGGTGTTTATCTCAAGAGCATGATTATAGCGTTGAGCATGATAATGAGCATGAGTCGTGGGAATTTATCGATAGTGGGAGTTTAGTGTTTCCAATCGGTAAGCTTGTTTCAAATTTGAAACTAGAGGTCGCTATTGAGTGGGAGGAACTCGTAAAATCCCATGCTTGTGAGTTGTCTTTTTGGTTGAACAGAGAGTTTGAAGAGAAGCTAACGCCAATCTTTTCGTCTGGCAGTAAAATTCAGACAAAGTTTAGACAGGGTGTTGAAGAAATGACTTACTGGCTTGAGGATTGATTTTAAGCAGTTGATGTATTTTGCTATTGTTTGGCACAAAAAAATGCCGCGCTTGTATAACGATAAGCGCGGCATTTTAATGTTATTTAAACAGGTTAATTATTTAACACGTTCAAATACTGTAGCAATATATTTGGCCTAAATAGATAGTCATTGTTGCCAGAGGCTAGATTAGTTATCTTTTGCTATTGTTTGGCACAAACAAAAATGCCGCGCTTGTATAACGATAAGCGCGGCACTTTTAATGTAATTTAAACAGGTTAATTATTTAACACGTTCAAATACTGTCGCAATATATTTGGCCTAAATAGATAGTCATTGTTGCCAGAGGCTAGATTAGTTATCGTTTGCTATTGTTTGGCACAAACAAAAATGCCGCGCTCGTATAATGATAAGCGCGGCACTCTTAATGTTATTTAAACAGGTTAATTATTTAACACGTTCGAATGCTGTCGCGATATATTTGGCCTAAATAGATAGTCATTGTTGCTAAAGGCTAGATTAGTTATCTTTTGCTATTGTTTGTCACAAACAAAAATGCCGCGCTCGTATAACGATAAGCGCGGCACTTTAATGTTATTTAAACAGGTTAATTATTTAACACGTTCAAATACTGTCGCAATACCTTGACCTAGACCGATACACATCGTTGCTAAACCAAGTGTCGCATCTTTATCTTCCATGATGTTAATCAGTGAAGTTGAGATACGCGTACCAGAACACCCTAGAGGGTGACCTAGAGATATTGCGCCACCGTTTAGGT
>Ga0209395_1004914_pt1 | contig 15352 bp, 9 predicted proteins | sample GOMGulsemesocosm_3_FD_184635 | JGI IMG/M metagenome (GOLD analysis project Ga0209395, IMG submission 184635) | Methane-oxidizing microbial communities from mesocosms in the Gulf of Mexico - GOM9D Gulf of Mexico (SPAdes) (version 2) | ecosystem: Environmental > Aquatic > Marine > Cold seeps... | reverse complement strand
AAAAAAAAGAAATAAAATTTCACTTAAATAAAGTGAAAAAGAAAGCCCCTTTTTACCAAAAGTTGTATTTTTGTCCAAGTTATATTCTTATACCCAAAGTATTATATAAATATATGGACAAATTTTCGTTCTTAAATGCAGCGCACACAGGCTTTATCGCCGATTTATACGAACAATATCTAATAAATCCTGATGCAGTAGAACCTAGTTGGAGAAGTTTTTTTCAAGGCTATGATTTAGCTAATGAGAATTACTCATTAACAGATGATGAAGAAATTTCAACAGAAATTCCAGAGGAGGTTCGCAAGGAGTTTTTAGTAATAGATTTAATAAATGGATACCGTACGCGTGGACATTTATTTACAGAAACAAACCCAGTAAGAGAGCGAAGAAAATACGCACCATCTCTTGAATTAAAAACTTTTGGATTAGCACAAAATGATCTCGCTACTGTTTTTAATGCTGGAGATATTTTAGGTATTGGTCCAAAATCTTTAGCCCAAATCATTCAACATCTAGAAAACATCTATTGCAACTCTATCGGAGTTGAATATATGTATTTAAGAAATCCAGAAGAATTGAAATGGTGGCAAAATCGTTTGAATAAAAATGATAATTTACCTAATTACAATGCTGATTCCAAAAAGTACATTTTACAAAAGGTAAATCAAGCAGTAGGGTTTGAAAGCTTTTTACAAACTAAATATGTTGGTCAAAAACGTTTCTCTTTAGAAGGTGGTGAAGCATTAATCCCGGGATTAAGCGTTTTATTACGTGACGCAGCCGAAAAATACGGCGTAAAAGAATGTGTTTTAGGAATGGCACATCGTGGTCGTTTAAACACCTTAGTCAATATCTTTAAAAAACCAGTTCGTGAATTGTTTAACGAATTTGAAGGTAAAGATTTTGAAGATGAAGACTTAGATGGAGATGTTAAATACCATTTAGGATTGACACTAAGCAAAACCTATAAAAACGGAAACAGCATTAAAATGAATTTGGTTCCAAATCCATCTCATTTAGAAACTGTAGATGGCGTTGTTGAAGGTATTGTTAGAGCAAAAATTGATAAAAAATACAACGGAGACGATTCTAAAATATTACCAATCTTAGTGCATGGTGATGCCGCTATTGCTGGTCAAGGAATTGTATACGAAGTAATTCAAATGGCACAGTTAAATGGCTATAAAACCGGAGGAACTGTACATGTTGTGGTAAACAATCAAGTTGGATTCACCACCAACTACTTAGACGCAAGATCTAGCACCTATTGTACAGACATCGCAAAAGTTACCTTATCGCCTGTTTTACATGTAAATTCAGATGATGTTGAAGCTGTTTGTCATGCCATGGAAATGGCGATTGAATTTAGAACAAAGTTCAAACGTGATATTTTTATTGACTTATTAGGATACAGAAAATATGGTCATAACGAAGGTGATGAACCTCGTTTTACACAACCAAACTTATACAAAGCAATTGCTAAGCATAAAAACTTAAAAGATCTTTATGCCAATCAATTGTTAGAAGAAGGCACCATAACTCAAGAGTACTTAACTGAGATTACTGCCGATTTTAAATCAATGCTGTCGTCTGAATTTGATAAGGCTAAAGAAGATAGCACTTCTAAGGTTAGAGAATTTATGCCAACAACATGGAAAGATTTTTCCCGCCAAGGGAAAGAAGCCATGTTAGTGCCTATAGACACTTCTTATGATGCAAATAAATTAAAAAACATTGCAAAAATAGTTTCTACTACACCTGAAGGTGTAAAATTTGTAAGGAAAGCTGAGCGTATTCTGAAAGGAAGAGACAAAATGGTTTTTGAAAACAATTCTCTAGATTGGGGAATGGCAGAAACCTTAGCTTATGGATCTTTAATGGAAGAAGGGTTTAACATTCGTATTTCAGGACAAGATGTTGAAAGAGGAACTTTTTCTCACCGTCATGCGATTTTGCGTGATGAAAATTCAGAAGAAAGAATCAACCTATTAAACACAAACGTTTCCAATAAAGGTGAAATGACTATTTACAATTCTCATTTATCTGAATACGGCGTGTTAGGATTTGATTATGGATATGCAATGGCCTATCCAAATTGTTTGACAATTTGGGAAGCACAATTTGGAGATTTCTCTAATGGAGCGCAAATTATCTTTGACCAATATCTTTCTGCTGCAGAAGACAAATGGAAATTACAAAACGGATTGGTTGTTTTATTACCTCACGGATATGAAGGACAAGGGTCTGAGCATTCATCTGCACGAATGGAGCGCTTCTTACAATTATGTGCTGTAGACAATATGACCGTTGCCAATTGTACAACACCAGCAAACATTTATCACCTGTTACGTCGTCAGATGAAACGTGATTTTAGAAAACCATTAATCGTATTTACACCAAAAAGTTTATTACGTCACCCAAAAGCTGTAAACCCAATAGAGGATTTAGCAAATGGCGCTTTTCAAGAAGTAATTGACGATGCTTTTGTTAATAAAACAAAGGTTAAGAAAGTAGTTTTCTGTATGGGGAAATTCTATTATGATTTACTTGCAGAACGCGAAAATAACGGAAGAGAAGATATCGCTTTGGTTAGAATAGAGCAATTATTTCCGTTACACGAAGCACAATTAGAAACTGTTTTAGCTGGATATCCAAATGCTAAACGTTTTGTTTGGGCACAAGAAGAACCTAAGAACATGGGAGCTTGGAGCTATATGCTAGAGCGCTTCCCTAAGTTAAGATTAGAAGTTGCTTCTAGAGAATATCATGCTGTTCCTGCCGCAGGATCTAGTGCACGATTTAAAAAGAGACATCAAAAAGTAATAGCCAAAGTTTTTGATTAATAATATTTAGAAATTCAGAGAAAAATAAAATTTAGTACTGATGATTTTAGAAATGAAAGTTCCTTCTCCGGGAGAATCAATTACAGAAGTAGAAATTGCAACGTGGTTAGTTGAAGATGGAGACTATGTTGAAAAAGATCAGCCCATTGCAGAAGTAGATTCTGATAAAGCAACCTTAGAATTACCTGCTGAAGAAAGTGGTGTAATTACTTTGAAAGCTGAAGAAGGAGATGCTGTTGCTGTTGGTGCTGTTGTGTGTTTAATTGACATGGATGCTGCAAAACCAGAAGGCGATGCTACTCCTGTAATAGAAGCAGCTAAAGACACCGTAAAAGTTGAAGATGTTGCTCCTAAAAAAGACACTGCAACTTACGCTACCGGAACTACTTCACCTGCTGCTAAGAAAATCTTAGCTGAAAAAGGGATTGAAACAACTGCTGTAAGCGGTACTGGAAAAGCCGGTAGAATTACAAAGAACGATGCACAAAACGCCACACCAAGTATGGGAACTCCAACTTCTGGTGGCTCTAGAGGTACTGAGCGCAAGAAAATGTCTATGTTGCGTAGAAAAGTTGCACAACGTTTAGTCGCTGTAAAAAGTGAAACTGCGATGTTAACTACGTTTAACGAAGTAAACATGCAACCAATTTTTGATCTACGTGCTCAGTATAAAGAAAATTTTAAAGCAAAACACGGTGTAGGACTAGGATTTATGTCTTTCTTCACATTAGCAGTGGTAAGAGCATTGAAATTATATCCTGATGTGAATTCTATGATTGATGGAGATTTCCAAATAAAAAATGATTTTCAAGACATATCTATCGCAGTTTCTGGACCAAAAGGATTGATGGTTCCAGTGATTAGAAATGCCGAGAACTTATCTTTTAGAGGTGTAGAAAGTGAAGTAAAACGTTTGGCATTACGCGCTAGAGACGGACAAATTACAGTAGATGAAATGACTGGTGGAACATTTACCATTACAAATGGTGGTGTTTTTGGTTCAATGTTATCTACCCCAATTTTGAATCCTCCACAAAGTGGAATTTTAGGGATGCACAACATTGTAAACAGACCAATGGCTGTAAATGGTGAAGTTGTAATACAACCAATAATGTACGTTGCTTTGTCTTATGACCACAGAGTTATTGATGGACGTGAATCTGTAGGTTTCTTAGTCGCTGTAAAAGAAGCATTAGAAAACCCAACAGAATTATTAATGGACAACAATCTTTTAAAAGCCTTAGAATTATAATATTCTAACCATATTTCATATAAAAAATCCCGCACAATTGTGCGGGATTTTTTGTTTTTGATTCTAAACAATCACAAAACTTTCTTTATCTTTAACTATCAACGCAAAAAAACGGCATATGAAACTAGGCGCATTTTCTATCAGTTTATCAGTAAAAGACATTCACAAATCAAAAACATTCTACGAAACCTTAGGCTTCACAGTATTTGCCGGTCAAATAGAAAAAAATTATTTAATTCTAAAAAATGGAAATTCTTTGGTTGGAATCTTCCAAGGAATGTTTGAAAACAATATATTAACCTTTAATCCTGGTTGGGATGAAAGTGCAAATAAATTAGCTCAATTCGACGATGTAAGAACTATCCAACAGCATTTAAAAGACAACCATATTAAACTTGAAACAGAAGCTAACATGACAACTTCTGGCCCAGCTAGTATGGTCTTTTTTGATCCTGATGGCAATACCATATTGATTGACCAACATGTATAAAAAAAACCCAAGCATTGCTTGGGTTTTTTATTTAAAACACGATTGTTTGAGTATCTTGCAGCAAAATAGCTACAATGCCTACAAACCCAGAACTAGAACTTGCCTTACAATTTATAGAAAAGACAGATCGAAATTTATTTATCACTGGGAAAGCAGGTACCGGAAAAACTACTTTTTTACATAAAATTAAAAGCGAATCTTTAAAAAGAATGGTGGTAGTTGCACCTACTGGAGTTGCAGCTATAAATGCTAAAGGGGTTACCATTCATTCGTTTTTCCAAATGCCTTTTGGTCCTATTTTACCCAATCAGATTGCAAATACCTCTAACCAGCAACGTAAGTTTAGCAAAACTAAAATTGACATCATAAAATCATTAGATTTAGTAATAATCGATGAGATTAGTATGGTTAGAGCCGATTTATTGGACGGCATTGATCAGGTAATGCGCCGCTATAAAAACCGAAATAAGGTATTTGGTGGAGCACAAATTTTAATGATTGGTGATTTACAACAATTAGCACCCGTTGTAAAACCAAATGAATGGAGTTTATTACAACAACATTATAAAACAGTCTACTTTTTTAGCGCTAAGGCCTATCAAGAGGCCCATGTTGTTTCAATAGAATTGAAACATATTTATCGTCAGAAGAATGAGCGTTTTATCAAGATATTAAATGAGATTAGAAACGATACCTTGTCAACTAAATCGGCCACAATTTTAAATGAACGTTACAATCCCTCCTTTTCACCTACCAAAGAAGAGGGCTATATTACGCTAACAACACACAATAACAGAGCTACTACAATTAATAGTTCTGAGTTAGAAAAATTAAAAGCTTCAAAAGCTTTTTTCAAAGCAGATGTTTCAGGGAAATTTAATGAAAATGCATTCCCAAATGATGATCGATTAGCACTAAAAGTAGGTGCGCAAGTAATGTTTATTAAAAATGATAGCTCACAAGCAAAAAGATATTACAATGGGAAAATAGGAATTATCACCTCCCTTAATACGGATTCAGTTACTGTACAATGTGGCACTGAAATTGACGAAATTGTTACAGAAAAAGAAACTTGGGAAAACATCAACTATTCTATCAACGAAGAAACCAAAGAGATTAAGGAAGACATTACGGGGTCATTTTCTCAAATTCCATTACGCCTGGCTTGGGCAATCACAATTCATAAAAGTCAAGGCTTAACTTTTGAAAAAGCAATTATTGATGCCGAAGCTTCTTTTGCCCATGGGCAAACCTATGTTGCCTTAAGTAGATGTACTTCTTTAGAAGGTATTGTCTTAAAAACAAAAATAAGCAGTAACGCCATTATTAATGACGCAAAGGTGGGTTCGTTTACCAAAAGCGTAGCAGAAAACCATCCTGATGAAGCACAGTTAATTGCTTCTGAAAAGCAATTTCAATTGAATTTAATTGCTGAGTTATTTGATTATCAACCGTTATTGTACCCAACCACACGATTAATTGACATTTTTTATAAAAATAGAACGAGTATAAAAGGGGAAGTACTTACGCATTTAGAAATCATAAAAGATACCGGTATTGTTTCGTTGTTAAAGGTTGCAAACGGATTTAAAATTCAATTACAATCAATTGCAGAAGACGAAGATTTACCAGAAAACAGTACCGCAATCCAAGAACGGTTTACAAAAGCCATTTCGTATTTCATTGACCAAACCCAGAAAAACATTCAGCGGCCAACAAACTCAATTTCTTTCTCATCAGACAACAAAGCGGTAAAAAAAGATTTTGACAAGCAGTTTGATTCGCTTCAAGAAAAACTAGAAGAAAAATTATTTGCACTTCAAAAGATGACCGCTGGTTTTAATTCAAAAACCTATTTGCAGGTAAGAGCAAATGCCGTTTTACAAAACGTAGAAAAACCAAAAAAGAAAAAAGTAGCTTCAAAAAGAGACCCCATAATTGCTTTAAAACTTAGAGCATTAAGAGATGATATTGCCAAAGCAGAAATGATTCCCCATTTTCAAATTTTTACTCAAGAGACATTATACTTGATGTGTGATGAACTACCAAGAACCGTAAAGGAACTATTGAAAATAAATGGAATGGGAAAAATTAGAGTTAAAAAATATGGTGGCGAAATTTTAGATTTAATAGCAGCATATTGTAAAGAGAATGGCATCAACCATTTAAATCAGCAAAAAAAAGAAGATAAAAAACCTACTAAACAGGTTTCTCTTGAAATGTTTAAAAGCGGATTATCGGTAAAAGAAATTGCTACTGAACGTAGTTTAACTCCTGGAACTATTGAAGGTCATTTGGCAAATTTTATTCCGACTGGAGAAATTGACATTTTAGAATTAATTGCGTTGAATCGTTACAAGAAGCTCATCAAGGCCATTGAAGAAACAGATTACAAAACACTAACAGATCTCAAAGAAAAAGTAGATAAGAACTTTACTTTTATGGAATTAAAAATGGTTTTGTTAGCTAAAGAATTATAAGTGCATGCGTTGTTTTATAAAACAAAAAAAACGAGCAATGCTCGGTTTTTTTGTTGAACTAATTTAAATTCAATAATTACTCATTTATTGTTTTAGTAGATAAATGAAACTCTTGATAGGTTTGTAATAAACTCATCAATGCAGCCATTAAATCTTTTGTTTCTAACAATACACTAAAGTATAGCGTAGTGTTTTTAGGACTTGTTTCGTCTGTTCTAATTCTAGCAATTTGCTTTTCAATAGAAGCAGAAACATCGTTTAATAAGGCTTGTTTCTCTACTAATATTTCATCCAAGTTATCAAATGTTCTGTTTTCAAACACATCACTTACTTTCCCTAACAATGCCGTTAATTGATTGTCTATATGTTTTAAATCTTTTAACTGTCCTTTCTTTAAGTTTTTGTGATTATTGTTCACGTGTTTAAAACTTGCTCTCGAAATATAACTAATAGACTGTGCAACATCTTGTAGATATCCCAATACAAGGATATAGAATCTACTTGCTTGTACAGAGGTATCATCTAAAGACTTAATAAAGTAGAAAACACCATCTTTTAAACCGTCAATTTCGTCATTTAACTTACCAACGTGTTTGTCTGTTTTACGTAGCTTATTTAAATCGTGGTTTGCCAAATCATTTACCACATTGGTGTACAATTTATTTACTCGCGTAGCTACTTCTGCTATGTGATCTGAACTTTCTTCAATCACCCCATTAATGGTAATTAATTCAGCTCTTTCAATATACATTTGCTTTTTTTCTTCTTGAGATTTCTTTTTATGTTTAATAGAGTTTCTAGCAATTAATCCAAATACCACTAAAAGTAACACTCCAACCATAGAAATACCTCCTAAATTAATTAAGTAGGCTACTGTTGCTGCCGCTAAAAATGCTACAATGGCCGTCATAAACCAACCTCCAATTACATTTAACACCCCAGCAACTCTATATACTGCACTTTCTCTTCCCCAAGCTCTATCTGCTAAAGAAGTACCCATAGCCACCATAAAAGTCACATAGGTGGTAGAAAGAGGTAGGCCTAAAGAGGTACCAATAGAGATTAAAACTCCAGCCACAATTAAATTAATAGAGGCTCTAATCATATCAAATGCAGGCATTTCATACGATTTGTCTTTTGACAACTCAATGACTGGTTTTTGAAATTTTGCATCAATAAAGTCCAACGTTTTCTTTGGAAAAATGTAACTTACTCCTACATTAATTCCCATGGCTGCTCTTACCACAACTCTAGACATTGGGTTTGGCTGAAACTTTTCGTGGCCTTCTCCCTGACGCGATAAGTTAATCCCTGTTTCGATTACTGTTTTTGCTTTTTTAGAAGTCCAAATAGTAACCACCATAATTCCTCCTGCAAGTAATAATAACCAAACATTTGAAGGTACTTTTTTCCCTAAGATATCCATAGGAAAAGCATTTGCCGCCAAGCCATTAACGTTTATTGCTGGATCCATAAAAGCTTCGTAAGAATTCCATGCTGCAATAGGTACACCAATAAAATTCACCAAGTCATTTCCTGCAAAAGCCAGTGCTAAAGAGAAGGTACCAATACCAATAATCAGTTTTAAAATATTGATTTTAAATAGTTTTATTAAGAGTTGTGATATTAATGACCAAACCACAAACCCAATTGCAATAATCAAGGTTAAGTTCCCTTCAATTAAATGCTTCACATCTTTATAAAATGGCGTTCCTTTTAATCCTTTAATTACAATAAAATAAGTGATTGCAGTAATTGCGAATCCACCAAACAATGCATTGATATAACTAGGTCTACTTTCTAAATGGAACGAATATATTAACCTTGAAAAAAACTGAACAATTGCTCCAATAGAAAACGCGACGACGACCGAAAGTAGAATACCAAAGATGATAAACATAGCTGTCTCTGTATTAATATACTTTCCTAAATTAGCTGCTGTTTCTCCTGAATCTGTCGTATAAATTTTAATCAACGCCATGGCTACTGCTGCTCCTAACAATTCAAACACAATAGAAACTGTGGTTGATGTTGGCATTCCTAATGAGTTAAAGACATCTAATAATAAGATATCTGTAATCATTACCGCCATAAAAATATACATGATTTCATTAAAGTAGAATTCACTCGGAACAAAGATTCCTTTACGTGCAACTTCCATCATTCCACTTGAAGTTATAGAACCAACAAAGACTCCTAAACTAGCAATAATAAGGATCTTCTTTACAGAAATTGCTTTTGATCCAATGGCAGAATTTAAAAAATTAACAGCATCATTACTTACACCTACTACTAGGTCAATAACTGCTAAAACGGTTAATGCTATCAGCATTAAAATATATGGATTGTCCATAATAATTATCTCTTTTTTTATTTTACAAATGTATGCACACGTAACTTCTTGTATGTTACGCTTATGTTATCTTTTACTCTTTAAAAATGTATATCTACTTGCAATCTGTACATTAATTGGTTGGTACCGTTCACGATATCTAGATAACTAACATCAGATTGTACTTTTAATTTATGCCCTGCTATGTATTTTGACACACCAAATGTGTATTGATTTTCAGCTCCTTTATGTAAAAAATCATCATAGTTAACATTGGTATATCTACCAGTAACCTCCCAGTTATTTTTAAATAAGTATCCACTCATTAAATTTAAACTATTTCCAGTTTGCACCTTATCGCCTGTTAACGAATCATCAGCGTTTTTAGCCAAAGGATCTGCCGCATCTCTTAATGCATATTCTCCCATAAAAGAAAAACCTTTATATTTTAGCATGGTATCTACAAACAAGGTTGAAATATTTGTTTGATAGAAACCAGTATCATTTGTCATATAAGAACCTTGGTTAGATCTGTTTTTCACGGCGTTATTATTTAAATCGTAACTAGCTGCAAAAGCCCATTTTAAATTATCTTCTCTCTTTAAATCTCCACCAATATAATCTCCCTTACCTGTAAAGTTTCCAAATGGTAACAACTCAACTCTTGCCGTGTATTGAAATCCACCTAAATTACCAGTTGTCACATTTCTACCTTCACCTTGCGCAATAGAAAAAGCTTCCTTTACAATAAAATTATCTGAAACATTAAAATGGTGTCTTAACTGCACGCCCATATCTCTATCTATATTAAAGCGCTTGTTTAATAAAGACCGATCAACCAATTGCATGTTTGCTGAAGAAATAACACGTTCTCTATTTCCTGGTAATTTTGTTTGCCCTACCCAAAGCACAAAATTTTCATGAAAATTCCATTTTATAACTGCGTCTAAAATATATCTTGGTGCATTATTTGTATATACTGATGCTCCACCAATGTCTTTATTAGAGAGACCCAACTCTAATTTGTATTGTAATTTTGGAGAATAGACAAACCCACTAAATTTTAATCTAGCTCTTCGAACCAGCATTGAAGTTTTTAGGTTTGAAACTCCATTATCTTGAGAATCCCAGGTAGAAGTCCCTAAAAATTGTACTCTTGCTCCAATTTTCATAGACCAAGAATTGTCTTTTCCAGTTAAGTTAAATAGCCCTTTTCCAAATTTTGGCGCATTTGTCTCTTGCGCATTTAAAGCGCTGATACACAGCAATAAACAAACGATAGTTGTGATGTACGTTTTCATTATAGTATTAGTTTTTGTCGCTGCAAAGAACTAATTCCAATGTTAACTTAATGTTTCCAAATCATTATCAAAGTGATAAAAAAACTGCCTCGATTTGAGGCAGTTAACATGTATCTATTTACATAGTCGACAAAAACTAAATACGAAATAAAACACACTACTTACTAGAAGTTATTCTGCAAATATCAAATCATTCTGTTATATGAAAGTAACAGAAACATTAAATAATTATTAAGCAACCTACGCTTTAGGTTACCTTTTTATTAAGAGCATCCTTTTAGATATTAGTTTATCTTTGAATAAACAATAGCTTATTATTTTTACAATGCCTAAACAAAAAAGCAACCACTTAATTTCTGAAACGAGCCCCTACTTATTACAACATGCTCACAACCCTGTTAATTGGTATGCATGGAATGATGAAACCTTAGCGCTAGCTAAAAAAGAAAATAAATTACTACTAATTTCAATTGGATATTCTTCTTGTCACTGGTGTCATGTAATGGAAGAAGAAAGTTTTGAAAACAATGAAGTAGCCCACATTATGAATCAATATTTTATCAATGTAAAAGTCGATAGAGAAGAGCGGCCAGATATTGATCAAATATACATGAATGCCATTCAATTAATGACCGGGCAAGGAGGCTGGCCTTTAAATTGTGTTGCATTGCCAGATGGAAGACCTGTTTGGGGCGGAACCTATTTTAAGAAAGAGGAATGGTCAAAAACATTGTTTCAAATCGCGAATCTATACATTTCTAAACCTGAAAAAGTAGTTGAATATGCAGAAAAATTAACCTTAGGCATTCAAGAATCGAGTATTGTAGAAGTGAATACATCAGAAGTAGCATTCACAAATGAATATGTAAAAGACACCGTTAAAAAATGGAGTATTTATTTTGACGATGCATTAGGTGGATTAAATAAGGCGCCAAAATTTCCAATGCCAAATAATTACCACTTTCTCTTAAGATATGCCTATCAAAATAATGATGAATATTTAATAACATATGTAAACAACACCCTGACTAAAATTGCGCTTGGCGGAATATTTGACCAAATAAATGGAGGATTCTCAAGATATTCTGTTGATACTAAATGGCACATTCCGCATTTTGAAAAGATGCTTTATGACAATGGACAATTAGTTAGTTTGTATGCAGATGCCTATTTAATAACGAAGAATGACCTTTATAAAGAAACCATCATTGACACCTTGCAATTTGTAGAAAGAGAGTTACTAGATGCCTCTGGAGGATTTTACTCGGCAATTGACGCAGATAGTTTAGATGAAAACAATATACTTAAAGAAGGCGCTTATTACGTCTGGACAACCCCAGAATTAGAAAAAATACTTCATGCGGATTTCGAATTGTTTTCGAATTATTACAATATCAACTCTTTTGGATTTTGGGAACACAATAACTATCACTTAATACGGAACTTAACAGATGAAGAATTTTCAGAAAAGCATAATATTTCTGAACAACAACTAAAAGAAAAAGTTAATTTTTGGAAAAAAACACTTCAAAAAGAAAGAGGAAAGAAAAAATATCCAAGATTAGATGACAAAATCCTAACCTCATGGAATGGACTTATGCTAAGAGGATATATTGATGCATACAGAGTCCTAAATAATGACCACTATTTAGAGATAGCTCTCAACAATGCTAGTTTTATTGAACAACACCTTATCAAAGAAGATGCTACACTTTACCATAATTACAAAAATGGAAAATCATCCATAAATGGGTACCTTGAAGATTACGGGACAATTATTGATGCCTTTACGGCATTGTATGAAGTCACTTTTAATGAAAAATGGTTAACCATTGCCAATAATTTAACAGCTATTTGTTTCGATTATTTTTACAATCCAGCATCAAATATGTTTTATTTCACTTCTGAAAAGGACACAAAATTGATTGCTAGAAAAACAGAAATCGAAGATAACGTAATGCCATCATCAAATTCTATGATGGCTAAGAACCTATTTAAATTAGGGCGTTTTTATAACAATGCATACTATTTAAAAACCAGTAAGCAGCTATTAAAAAACATGATTCCCATGATGGGAAACTACGGATCGGCCTATTCTAACTGGTTAGATTTATATAGTAATTTCAGCCAAGATTATTATGAAGTTGCTATTGTCGGTAAAGAAGCGAAAGAGCGGCTTCAAGAAATTAATCAAAAATACATTCCCAATAAATTATTATGTGGTTCTCTTACAGAAAGTGAATTGCCTTTATTATTTGATCGGTTTAACAAAAACAAAACCTTGGTATATGTTTGTGTTAATAATACCTGTCAACTTCCTACAGAAAAAACGAATGAAGCCTTAAAACTAATTAAACCTTAAATATATGACTACCGTAGTAACTATCTTAATTGCATTTGTGGCCTTTGAACATTTCTATTTTTTAATCTTAGAAATGTTTTTATGGACAAAACCTAAAGGAATTAAAACATTTGGATTAAAATCAAAAGAATTTGCAGAAGAGACTAAAGTTTTAGCTGCCAATCAAGGACTGTATAACGGATTTTTATCTGCAGGATTGATTTGGTCGCTTACAACAGGAGAACTACACGTTAGTGTTTTCTTTCTTATTTGTGTTATTGTTGCCGGGATTTACGGCGCTTATTCAACAAAAAACATAAGACTCTTTTATGTTCAAGCAATTCCCGCTATTTTTGCACTAGTAATTTCACTTATAAATTAAAAAAAATAAAAAAATGGAAAAGTATCTCGAAAAGGCAACAACATTATTTGTTGATTATGCCCCAAAAATAGTAACCGCTTTAGCAATTTTAATCATTGGCTTGTTTGTAATAGGCTTGTTAGTAAAAATGTCTAAAAAAATTATGAAGAAAGCTAAGATTGACCTTACGCTACAAAAATTCTTAGGAAACTTATTAGGCTGGGCATTAAAAATTCTTTTAATTGTTACAGTGATATCTCAACTTGGGGTTGAAACCACTTCATTTGCCGCTATTCTAGCTGCAGCTGGTTTAGCTGTTGGATTAGCCTTACAAGGTTCTCTCGCCAACTTTGCTGGCGGTGTACTAATCATGATTTTCAAACCTTTTAAACTAGGTGATTTAGTGGAGGCTCAAGGCGAAATAGGGGTTGTAAAAGAAATTGAAATTTTCACAACAAAATTAACTGGTTTATCTAACAAAGAAATTATCATTCCAAACGCATCCTTATCTAATGGAAATATTGTTAACTATACTACAGAGGGAACGCGCAGGGTAGATTTAACGTTTGGTGTATCTTATGATGCAGATATTAAACAAACAAAAGAAGTACTATTAAATGTATTAACTTCTCATCCAAAAGTATTAAAAGATCCTGCTCCAGGAGTAACGGTTTCAGAATTAGCTGATAGTTCTGTTAATTTTGCTGTTAGACCTTGGTGTAAAACAGCACATTATTGGGATGTGTATTTTGAAGTTACAGAAAATGTAAAACTAGCACTTGATAAAGCAGGGATTGACATACCATACCCTCATCAAGTACATATTAAAAAGTAGGTTTCTTTTTCTTTTCAGGAATGACAATAAAATCTTTCAAATAAAAAGGTTCAAAATAAGCGACATCTTCGATGTCGTTTTTTTTGTATTTATCATAGGCCAATGAACACATCTCTTGGGCTGAAGGAAATTGTTCTTCAGCAAAAACAGCATTATCATGTGTAATAACATCTTTGCACTTTTCAGCGCCATCTCCGACAAAGTAAACAGCTCCTTTGTCTAAATATTCCAAAAAGGAATCCCCATCTATTATTTCAGCCTTAGTTTCTCTTACCTGAATAAAATCTTTCTCAAAAACTGCTGAATACACTTCCATTCTTCTTGCATCCAACATCGAAACTATCTTTCCAGATTTAATTGTTAAACCATGCGCTAAAGATGCCAAGGTGTTGATCGAAATTAAAGGAATGTCTAATGCAAAACAAAGACCTTTTGCAGCAGAAACACCAATTCTTAACCCCGTATAAGAACCAGGCCCTTTGCTAACTGCAACCGCACTTAAATCAGACAATGAAATACCCGACTCACTAACCACTTCATTCACAAACGAATGCAATACTTCTGCGTGAGAATAATTGCCATTATTTAATTCCTTAATTGCAATTAACTCCCCGTTTCTAGACAGGCTAACTGAGCAATTTTTGGTAGCCGTTTCTATGTTTAAAATATAAGTCAAGTAAATTCTTTTTGCAAAGATACATTATGCTTCAACTAAAACACAAACTTTAGGTTTATAAGTTAAAATCAATAAAATTCTTTGATTTAGACTTTAAGGGTGTTATTTTTAGGCAAAATTCAATTAGTTATATACATTTTGAAAAGCTCCCTCAAATATTTTATCCTCCTTTTTATTGTCGTATTAAGCAGCTTTATTCTCACATCGAAATCAGATAAACCTGTCCTTAAAAATGCGATTACAGAAATCAAAAGAGACACTGTTACTGTTAAAGATTCTATTGTATCAATAAAATCATATTCAGATTCACAAACAGCAGGTGTCAAAAAAAAATTGGATTCTTTATTAAAGAGGATTAATAAAAGACATGACTTTCACGGTTCTATTTTGGTTGCACAAAAAGGGAAAGTTGTCTACCAAAATCAAGTTGGGACTGCC
>Ga0209395_1004912_pt1 | contig 15354 bp, 13 predicted proteins | sample GOMGulsemesocosm_3_FD_184635 | JGI IMG/M metagenome (GOLD analysis project Ga0209395, IMG submission 184635) | Methane-oxidizing microbial communities from mesocosms in the Gulf of Mexico - GOM9D Gulf of Mexico (SPAdes) (version 2) | ecosystem: Environmental > Aquatic > Marine > Cold seeps... | reverse complement strand
TTGAGGATTATCGCCGGGTACGTTAATGCCTGTTGCATATTTTTAGCGGGGTGGTCGGCCTTTAAGGCTAATACCATCTCATCATCCAACATTTTTTTCTGGTAAATATGCTGCGGCTTCTCTTCACTTAATACATGAATCGCAGCACTTATTTGCCCAGTTGTGATCTGCTGCTGCGTTTCACCCGTCCAGGTATGAATTTGAATCTGCGCATTCGGGGCTAACGTCGACAATTGAGTAAATAACTGCTCCCCAAACCGCTCAATCAGCCCCATTGAGCAGCTTAATGAAATTTCTCCTTTATAACAGGCGGGGTCAAACTGGTTTTCCGTGGCGAGGCTGTTTTCTAGCATGCCTTGCACGGTAAATAGGTCCTCAATTATTTCTTCTAAACGTGGCGTTGCTTCACCACCATTTTGAGAGGTGACAAACAGCGGGTCATCATAATCTTCGCGCAGTTTAGCGAGCGTTTTACTAATTGCACTGGGGGTTTTACCCAGAATACGTGCGGTTCGCTTAAGGCTTTTCTCTTTATATAAACAGGTTAATACGCGGATATGTTTTAACCCTATTTCTGATTCCATTATGTCACCCACCGAAGTCCGATAATTCATCTAGGTGATAAGTATAGTGAACTTATGGAAACAAAACGAATCCAGTTTCTAATAATCAACTAAATAATAACTTAAAGGTGACCCCATGAAAAAATCAATCATAGCACTGGCAATAACGACTCTTTTCTCAGGCTTTTTAATCGCAGATGAACGTCCTTCTGATGCACAACTTCACGCCTACAAAGCTTACCATCATGCACAATACCTTGAAGTAACAGCGCAAGATGCAGGCGGAACGAACACGCTTATTCATACAACAACATTACCTACCGAGGGAAGTGATCCTGTTGTTACACCAGCGCTTGACCATTTATACACAAAAGCAGTCGTCGATTTAACTAACAGCCCCGTTGTGCTCTCTTTACCTAAAGTCGACGACCGTTACTTTTCATTACACATCACAGACCAAGAACATTACACCACCTTTGATGAGATTCGACCTTCTGGTCAATATGTCTTTGTTCGCCATGATTACACGGGTGAAGTTCCTCAAGGAACGGTTATTAAAAGTCGTGGCGATTACCCACATGTATTCATCCGTACGCAAGTATATGATGCAACAGATATTGGTAACGTTACAAAGATTCAATCACAAATTAAACTTGATGGTGTCGTTGATTCAATTACAGTTAAAAATAAAAACTATGTTCAATTCACACTCGATTCGCACGATGTGTATAAACAGAATACGGGGCTATTAACATCAGTAGCTAACACTTACAGCCCTAAAGAGCATGCTGAAATACGTGCATATTTATACGATTGGTATGCAAAAAGTGGTTTGTTTACTAATGAGGGTGCTTTTGGCCCCATTGACAGTAAAGAGCACAACTCAAATAATCCAGTCATGAGAGCGGCTGCCATTATCGGTCACTTGGGATTACCTGTGCATCACGCACTTTACGCACCACTTTTTATTACTTGTGAGGGAGAGCGTTTAAATGGATCTAATGATTACTCAATCACCATCCCGCATAAAAACCCGGGTGTGGGTGAGTTCTGGTCAGTAACACGTTACTCACAATTGACAGGTAATACCCTGCCAGGCACACAAGATGTATTTAATGTTTACAATACAGAACCCGATGCAAACGGCAATATCACCATCACCTTTAGTACAACAGAGCCTACTGATGGCACTTACTGGATGCCCGTTAATGCAGGTGAACCTTACTACTTTGTTGAACGTTACTACGCACCAGACATGGAAAAACTAGTAACGGCTGCAGATGCATGCCCAACAAGCTAATCACTATCAAAGGTGCTCAATATGTACAGTGAGCGCCTTTGGTTTAGTCCAACGTTAAATTAAACAAAGCTCAACTTAACGGCAAACAACATCAGCATAATACCCGCTGCTATATCTATTTTTTGTTTGTGCTTGTTAAAGCGTGGTAACAAACTCGGGTGTGAAAGCAACAAAGCAACACAACCAAACCAGATGAGGTGCGCTAAAACGATAATCAAGCCATAAATAATCTGCATACTGATAGGGGTATCAAGGGAAACCACCTGTGTGAAAATACTGATAAAAAACAGCGGTGCTTTCGGGTTTAATAAATTACACACTAGCCCTAAGCGTAATGCAGCCCCATTCGATATTCTCTCTGATTCCAGTTGTTGGTTATTTTCTAATAACGCACGACTGGTTAATAATTGCCAAGCAATATAAATAAGATAAGCGGCACCACAATATTTAATCAGTGAAAATAACCACGCTGATTTGGCAATCACCACAGCGAGCCCTGCAATGGAATAACTGGCATGTAAACAAATCGATAAACAGATGCCAAGCGTGATATACAAACCTGCTAAACGTCCATTACGAATGCTGCTGCGTGTGACTAATACAAAATCTGCCCCCGGGATCACTGCCATTAATGTTGCAATGCTTACTACTGCAATGAATTCTGCTGTAAATAAATTTGTTAATAGTTCCATATACACCTCACTTTAATCGATGCACACATGGTAATTTATGAGATATTTAAAACAATATACTCAAATGTAATAGGAGTTGTGCCCAGTGGACACAAATAAACTGATCAGCTTATTGCCAGATATGGCGATTCTTGTCACTGTGGTTGAGCAGGGTAATTTTAGTAAAGCGGCCAAGAAGCTAGGCGTGACCCCCTCTGCAGTAAGCAGACAGATCAGTCGATTAGAAAAAGGCTTAGGCAGTAAACTATTGCAACGCACCACCCGACAACTGGCATTAACTGAGTCGGGTCAAATCGCCTTTGCTTCCTGCAAACAGATGTTGGAAGCAGCAGAACAAGCTGTCAGCGCCAGTACATCAAGCACGTCCACGGTCAGTGGTTTAATAAGAGTGGCTGCGCCTAAATCATTGGCAAACCGAGTATTACGTCCGCTGTTTGTGGAGTTCTTAAAAACCTACCCTGATATTCAATTACACCTTAAAGTGACCGATAAACTGTTAGATCCTATCCACGATGCCATTGATTTTTTAATTCATATTAATGACCAACCGATTGAATCATTAGTGAATATTAAACTCGGTCGCGTTGGACAAGTGCTGTGTGCTAGCCCCGGTTATCTGGCGAAACATGCAACTCCTTTACACCCCGATGAATTAAAAGCACATGCCTGTATCTGCCTAGGAGAAACGGCGACGGATAATCGTTGGTCATTCATTAATAAACAGCAGCAAGCCACAGTGCAAGTCAGTGGCCCTTATCTGGTTAACCATAGTGAGATGCGCCGTGATGCTATTAAACAAGGTTTTGGTATTGGCTCCTTGCCCGATTATATTGCCCAGCAGGCGGTACAATCAGGGCAACTAATACCATTATTAACGGATTGGAAGCTACAGGGGAACTACCATGGCGATATTTGTTTGCAGTTTATACAAACAAAATATATGCCTAATAAAAACCGTGTATTTATTGATTTTATTAAGCAAAAGTTAGCAAGTTAAAGTTAATGCTGTGGCAAGACTTTGTATCATCGGCTTTTGTTGACTTATTAAGCAGTAACGTAGAAAGTAATCATGTTTTTGATGAACAAGACTTAACAGACTGTGTCGATAGGCGGCATCTATTTTAAGCAATAAGAACAGGCCGTTAAATTTATTAGGATGATAATATGCGCCATAACCTAGATATTCAAAGCGTTGATATATTAGTAAAAATGTATGCATTGAAGAATGTAAAGTTAGTTGCTGAGTCCGTTGGAAAGTCCTCGAGTGCGATAAGTAAAATCCTTTCAAAGTTAAAAATGCATTTTGAAGATCCTTTGTTTATTCAAGCTAAAAATGGATTTGAGCCCACCACCTTTATGGATACCAATATTGCTCACTTTGAGCTTATTTTAACTAATTTTGATGCCATTCAGCACACAACTTTTGATCCACAAACCCTTAAACAAGATATATTAATTTATGGTGCACCACTGTTTTTAGACCGCTTTGCAGACCAGTTATATCTTGCAATACGTCAGCAAGCGCCTTTAGCTAAAATATCAATACGTCAATGGAACCTGCAGGCGCGTGACCGCTTGCTTGATGGGGAAAATTCGGTGCTGTTTACAGCCTATGACGATATGTTGCCACAAGTGATAGTGCAAAAAACAGTGTGCGATATATGTCCAGTATTTTTTGTGCGTGAAAAGCACCCCGCACAAACATTTGTAGATTTACATGATTTTCCATTGGTGCTGATTGGTAACAGCAGTTGGAATAATAGGCGCTACCCCTTACTTGAACGCCTGAATGCGATTGGCCATAACATTGTCTGCCAAGGGGAGATTGAAAACTCATTAGCGATTGAAAAGTTAGTGCGTCGCTCAGATAGCTATTCTGTCACCATGTCTCAACAACTGCCTGACGATTGCCGCGCAATTGCAATGCCACCGCTGTCGGATCTTAATCTGAAATTAGTGATGAGTTATCATCGCGCAAAACAAAATGACCCACAGAAGATATGGTTATTTCAGCTCTGCAAGCAATTGATTGAGCAAGCATAATTGATTTACGTTTATGGTTAATCCCTGCCTCAGCCTGTTGCCAAAATGGAAATGCTAGCTTTCCTACCTATGTGACTTGTGTCTCGGTATATTGGTGTTAAGACAAATACAGCAAAGGTGACTATCATGAAAAAAGTACTTCTAATTACATTAACACTATTATCAGCATCGGCTTTTGCAACGGGATCTGCACAATCAAATTCAGGCCTAAATGGTGATCTTATCCAGCGCGCTACAGCGGCGGGTTTATCAACAGATGATGCTGTAAAAGGTGTTGTTACTGGTGATGTTCAACAGGGAAAAGCGATCGAGCTACCTGCTGAAGCTAAAAAATAAGCCTATTTGTTAAGCGCACTTTATTAACCATATGAAATAAAGCTAAGCTTAAAACTGATACCTTTATACTTATAAAATGCCTCGTTGATACGGGGCATTTGTGTTTACTACGGAGAAATTAAGCCCTATTTTCACGGTGAGTTTTTTATTTCCATTTTTATCCAGTCTGAAAAGGCGCTAAATTTCCCTCTGTCTTGTAATCCTCGCTAATAAATAACGTTTAATTCATAGGCACTGCGCATAATGCGCCAAAATTTTAAAAACAGTTCCTTTACATAATGTTATATTATAACATTATGTCCGTTTATTATTTTAGCGCATTAAGGGCAACTTGATGATGCGACAAGGCTAATTCGGTAACAAAGGGGCAGTGTATGCAAGCGGTAAGTACTAGCAAAGAGCAACAGGCATTAGAACAAAACATGATGTGCAAAAGTGCGGGAGAGTCGCCACTGATATTGGCTGATATTTATCAGCATGAAACTCATATTGCTATCTGGCAACGAAATCTTTCAGCGTCTCTTTCTATGGCAAGTCAGAGCTTGCTTCAGACTAAAAAAACATTAGAGATTTCGACGTCAGTACGCAAAGGAGAGGTATGTGCAGCACTTTATAACAGGTTAGGTGGCAATGAACTTGCGAAGATAATAAGTGAAGATATTGAGCAACTGGTTGAGATGGTGTGCTGCTTATTTGCTAGTGAACAGGTGGGTCTACGTTTAACTGCGTTACAGCAACCTATGTGCCCTCGCTTTCATGTTGATCGCATTCCCTGCCGACTGGTTACCACATATTATGGTGGTGGTACCCAGTGGCTTCCACCACATGTAGTTAACCGCAATAAGCTGGGCAACGGGAGCCAAGGAAAAACAGATGCACAATCTGGCCTTTTTAGTTGTTCCGATGATATTCAACAACTCAACAAAGGTGATGTCGCCATTTTAAAAGGGGATCACTGGCAGGATAATGAAGGGGTTGGATTAATACATCGTTCGCCTGAATTAAGCAGTTACCCACGTTTGTTATTAACGCTTGACCCAATGTAATATTTTTAATAAATATTTACGCTTCAGCTGAAAGAAGCCAGAGGGAACCTCGTATTTCGTAGCACAATGAAAAAGCCACCCGAAGGTGGCTTTTGCTTACTTATCACAAAAATCCTGTGTAGTGATCACTTTACCTAATTCAGGTGCGTAAAAACGTTCTACGTAATAATAAGGTTCGCCTGCATTTACTGGCATCCAGTAAGTACCATCTTTTGGGTCTTCGACACTAAAGGTCACTTGGATATTACCGTCTTTATTGGGTTTGGTATTATAAGCGTTATACACATCTTGTGCGTTTGGCAGTGTATTACGTGTTAATGCACTGTAACGCGTGATTGACCAAAACTCATCTAGGTTATTTTTGTAGGGCATAGTAACGGTGTAACTATTTGAACCATTTAAACGCTCACCAGCACAGGTATTAAAAATCCCCGTATAATAAGCATGGTGTGCGGGAAGACCTAAGTGCCCAACAAGGCCTGAAGCACGTTCTTTTGGATCATCTGAACCTTTCTCGTCACTATCAATTGGACCGAACTTACCTATGTTATCGGTTACTTGAGTCGCAAAATAAGTACCAATCCAAGGGAACATCGCTTTATGTGTTGCCGCGTTATAATCTAACGCACCTTTTAGAATACCTTTATTTTCCGGATAAATATCATGCGTATCAAGCGTGAACTGAATCGCGTTATCAAACGCCAGCTTTCCTGCTTGTCCAGTCAGTTTGATCTGTTTCTGAATTGCTACTGTATTGGGTAAGTCTTCAGGTGTTTTAACCTGTGTACGAATAAACAAATGCGGGTAATCACCCGGGCTCATTAATACTTTTGCATCTTTGGGTAACTCACCTTGGTAACCTTCACGTACAAATACAAATTTACCCGTTGGGCGGATCTCTTCAAAGGTTGTGTAATGCTCTTGGTCGGTTATATGGATTGAGAAGTAACGCCCTTTCTCTACCGTTGGTACTTCTAGCACAACGGGACCGTTGCTTAAATCAATCACCGCTTTAGTATAAAGGTGGTCCAGCGCAGGTGTTACCACCGGGTCAGTGCCCTCTGTTGGTAATGTGCTGGTATGGTGTAACAGGTTAGTCCCACCCGCCGCTTGTGCCGTTACTTTTAAATACTCAGCATGATGAAAGGCTTTATAAGCATGTAACTGACTCAGTGTTGGCTCCTGAATTGGGTCAACCTTGGTATTCGTTGCCATTACGTTAGTTGAGAATAACGTTGCCAGTGTTAATGCAATCATTGAACGTTTCATAATAAATCACCTTTTTAGTTGAAGTTTCATTTAACTTGAAGCCATCTTAAAAGAGATTTATCACCCATCCCAATGAATCAAAAGCAAACATGCTATACCAAAAAGTAATATCAATAACACCTAGCATCCTCATATCACTTTGTAATATCACCTATATCAACAATTCATTATTAAAAGTAAGGCTTTTCTTTAGAATGGATGTTACTAAATTTAACCTTTTGCTCTAGGAGTTACGATGCAAATACATTCGACAACACTCGTTTACGAGTCACTTCCATCCGTCTATAAGCTATTGGAATCAGAAATTTTTATGTGGTTTATTGTGTTGGTCACCGTCGCTATTATCTCCTGGGCATTAGCCAAATTATGGCACATTCACTCCATCCCCAAACACCTCGCTAAAGAGAAAGGCTTAGCACAAGCCAAGCTTATTTTTTGGTTATGTATTTTAGGCCTTGCTTGGAAGCCATTATGGGTATTAGCCGTGCTCGCGATTGTCACCGATTGGGACAAAGTACAAGAATGGATAAGAGGAACTAAATCATGAAAGAGATCATGCTACCGTATATTTTAATCGTTTGGTTACTGTTCAAATTTAATGTACTTAAACGTACTGCTGGTAACTATTTTATTACCGTTTTTGTAGGGCTGATGTTAGCGATGGCGCTGTTTTTTGGTCACCGTTTTTATTCGCCAGCCGATTTAACTAACTCCACCACAGTTAAAGCGCCTCATGCGGTGTTATCACCCGCTGTTGGCCAACATATTGACAAGATCTATGTGGATCATAATCAACATGTGAATGAGGGTGAGGTGTTATATGTTTTAAAAGATGACAAAGTCACTGCGGGTATCTCTGAAGTACACTCTGCACAGGTTGAGATTGCACGTACCATTGATGCAAAAAATGTGGCACTGGCGCAAGCGCTACGTGATTACAAGCGTAATCAAGAAATGCAAGAGCATGTTTCAACCAAGGAGCTAGAGGAATCTGGTGACCTCATTGAAACCGTGCAAGCCGACCTTTTAGTATTAGAAGCAAAACGTGCAGGCTTAGATGCAAAACTCGAGAACCTTAATTTTGAGTTGTCACGTTTAACGGTAACCGCGCCGTTTAATGGCATGGTGACGCATATCTTTATTGCTGATGGCTCACGTATTGGTTCGTTGCACCTCTGGGATACCAGTAAAAAGTTTGTAGAGATGCGCATTCCGGATCAGTCCTACAAACATATTCAAACAGGTCAGTTTAGTGAGTTCTTTGTACACGCTTACCCGGGTGAAATTTTCAGAGCACGTGTACACAGTAAAGTAGATGCAACGGGTGAAGCACAGGGTAGCTTGTTACCCCAAGAACAGTTTGTCTCCCGCCATATTCAACGTGGTGCTGCACCTGTAGGCAGAACGGTTATTCTTGAAATAGACCAAGAAACCATGGATAAAATTCCTATTGGCGCGACAGGATCTGCATGGATAAGTGCCGATAAACCGTTCCCTATACTAGGCTTCTTGGATATCATCGGTGGTGCAACGGTGCGCCTAACCGCTGCTAAATCTTATATCCAAGCCCTTTAAACCTTTAAGTAATAAGGCTAGCACAGCAGTGCTAGCCTTCCCCACCCAATACCAAAAACGCATAACACAAATAGCAACAAGTCATTATATTAATTATCTTTCTCTTTTTATTATTACTCCTAAGAAAACAATTCAAACATTCACTAAGAGAGCTTATTATGACTAATACCTTCAAAAGACTCACTGGCTTTACCGTTTTACCCTTTCTCTTTTTATCTCCTGCAATGGCAACCGAGCAAGAAGAGGTCGCCGATATGAGCGACCCAACAGCTGTCTATACCTCAGTAGGCCTAGGTTATGGCAACAAAGGTTATAACGCCAAAATCGGTTTGCAGCTTCCAGATGCAGGAGATGGCAGTGCACATATGATTTCATTAGAGGTCAAAGAAGGCGGTGATACCTTCCGCGGTCGTTACTTCAAAGTAGATACCACCAGCGGTTTTGCGAGCAGCTTAGATGCAAGTTATGACCAATTAACCGGCACAGCACATGTTTCAGCAGGTGCATTGCAAACGATTCCCCTTACAGAGCGTTTAGTCATTTATCCGGGGTTATACCTTGGTGGCATGATTGGTGATCAAGAAAATTTACGCGGTCAAACAACGGGAGTTGATCTATTAGCTATCACAGCCACTGCACAGTTGTACTCTAAGTTTCAAATAACCGAGCAAATGTGGTTAAACCTCAATCCTGCTTACACCACCAGCTTATACGGTATTGAAAGCAACAAATTTGATGTAGAAGTCGCAGTCGGATACCAATTCACACCGGTATTTAACACCCGTATTTTCCACAATAACAATGTCGGTGTGGGTAACTATGACGAGGTTAATTATGAAAGTGTTACACGCATTGAATTTAACTATGCCTTTTAGCTGACAACTAAAGAAACCAAGCTAACTTCCCTCAACGCCAAGTATGACTTGGCTTTTTAGTCACAGCTTTATGCTTTGCTAATAGCCATTTATTATAAAAAGGAACACAATGTCTTTTTTCACACAATACGGTCTGCTGATGAGCCAACTCGATCTTAATCTATTAAAAGTATTACGCGCCCTGCTTGAGGTAAAAAATACGCGCAAAGCGGCTGAGTTATTACACTTAAGTCAACCTGCTGTGAGCCGTTGTTTGAGTCGTTTGCGTGATTATTTTGATGATGAGTTATTTATTCGTGGCTCCCATGGTTTAGAGCCAACCTCTAAAGCGTTAGAGATTGGTGCGCGTTTACCGGCTGCGATGGACCTATTAATGGAAGCGGTCAGTGGCAGTGACAGTTTCAACCCAAACTTTTACCACGGTAAAGTGACATTAGCGCTGAATGGTTTTATTGCACAATGGCTAGCCCCACCACTGATTAAATTGATTGTTAAGCAAGCACCCAACATTGAAGTTCACGTAACAAATTGGGAAAACAGCACGCCCGCTTTATTAGCTGAGGGTCAGGTGCAAGTTGGCGTGAACTATTTTCCACTAGATATCTCCAAACAACTGGTACAACGAAAATTAGGCACAGAAAACTTTGTGGTGGTTTGTCGAAAAAATCATCCATTAAACAGGCATGAGATTAAACCTGAGCATTTTGAACAATACTCTATTGCTTCACTGTTAATCCCAAGCTGGAATGAGTTACGCAACCACACTGCAGAATTACTTAAGCGCTTTGATATCACCCCTAAGATCCAACTACGTAGTAGTCACCTCAATATTATTTTAGATAGCCTTGAAGAAACCGATCTGCTCTTTCCTTGCTCAGAACTGTTAGCTACCACTCTAGACACAAAAAAGTTCAAACTAATCACTATTGACCCGGTTTATTTTGGTACGTTAACGCTTGGTGATTTTGCGATGGTGGTCGCTAATAAATCCCGTCGCCATCCACTTAACGAATGGTTACAGCAATGTGTCACTGAGTGTGTGAATGAAAAGTTACGCAATAAAGCTGATTAAGGTAATATTCACACTATTCCTCCAATATTAATGTGTTACAGCCGAGAACGTAATGGAACTATCTTCTTTATTACAACAAATTCGTCATGAATTATCCCTTACCCAAGCAGAGATGGTTGAACAACTTTCTTTGTTTGATGACAGCTTTGAGCACCTTGATTTAATTACCTACAGTCGCTGGGAACGTAATGTTTCTGTGCCTTCCACATTACGTATTGTGCAGCTATTAAGTTTTGCAAAATACGATAAATTAGAATACCTGTGCAAACTGGAACTTAAATTATCAGGAACCAAAAGCAACAAGTTTCAAAAGTTAGCAGATGCTCACTATCAAGAAGAAGAAGTATTATTACGCGCTTATTACCCAATTGATAAACCTAACTTCATTCGTTATAGCGCCAGTAATCCCCTTGATGATGTCAAGCAGATAGAAAAAATTAACGCAGCAACCGCCCGAGTTTTTGATCTTCCTAAAGCAAATTTAAGCGAACGTATTGTAGCCGCCGTTAAGCTACAACAGGACAATCAACTGTTTATGGTGACCTGTGAAGATGAAGAACAGCGCTTATGCGCACATGCAATATATTCAGTGCATGACAGTAGTGAAAAAGCGCGCTTAGTTGCAGATGTGAAAGGGTTTTATCGTAACCCTCGCGAGCAGAAGATCAGCGAAGATAAGTTTTTATTCAGCCACACCTTTACCCGTTTTAACTTCGATTGGTGGTTATATAACTGTTACTGCATGATAGATATCATCTGTAAAGATGCAAATATCAAAGAGATTTATTGCATCGTGATTAATAAACACATGGCGAAGATCTACCAAAATATTGGCTTTGAGTTAGTGGATAAGTTTAATACTGAAATAGAGAATACTCAGGGAAAAAGTAAATTAATGTCTATTAAACGCGAAGAATTTTTATCCAACCATGGTGTGATCACTTGGATAAAAGAGCATCAATCTTTTATTGAATAACCCGTTGAATTTATTGCTCACTAGGCATTTCCATTTATTTCACAACTAACTTTGCCCTGTTACAACCTCATTAAACACTTATGGTTAAGCCCTATTATTCTCTTTTAGGGCTTAACAATGAAATTCAAACTGCTTATCTTCATTAGTTTATTATCCCTTTGTTTACCAAGTTTTGCAGCTCAAAAGACTACTACAACTTTGCACTGGAAAGGCATCACCCCCTCTATCATTCCCGGTGATTCCGTTATTTTAACTGGACCGAACGGTATTATTCCCTATGCAGATTCCGCAGGTCTCAAGGTAAAAGACACAACGGGGGTGTTTACCTCCGACAATATCACCCTAGAGCTACATTACCGTATGTGTAATAACGGTGATAGTGGTGGAAATTGCGCTCAGCAAGGCTGGGTCACTGATGAAACAAGTATGGCGGTCGGTGACCTGATTAATGAAACAAGCTGGACAGTAAATACACTTGAAACCGTTATTGGTACCGAGCAAACCGTCTGGCCTGCGACTTGGACCACCATTCTTATTAATGGCGCAGAGTTACCAGTAAACCAACCTATTATCGTGCCCTCTGGCAGTGTTGTTTTTAGCACTGAAAATAAAATGCCTATGGGTCATATGCTCGCTGCAGGACAAAACATTGAAGTACATAGCGTGATCAGTTCATCTAAATCAATTTAAGCTTCTTTAAATAACAACTAGGCATAGTTGAAACAACCTTTACTGACTTGCCCTGTTGTTATTACTCCACTGCCCTAAAATGCAAGCATTCGATGCTCAATGTTGTGTTTTAATATAAGTGAGGTAAGTATGAAACAGGTTTTTAATTATCCTTCCCTAGTTCTGCTCGCCTCACTTTTATTCGCCTGCAGCAATGAAAATGAGCCAACACCTATTACACCACCCGTTAACCCTACCCCGCCACCAGTGCTTGAGGCAAAGCTGTCTGCAATAGACTTCCATCAGTCAGTAACCTTCTCAGCACCTAATCAACCACTGACGTTTAATCTCTCTAATTATGTGGCTTATAGCAAAAGCAAAGATATTCATTTAAAAAATATACAGCAGCTCACGGACTCGGAGTCCTGTGAAATCACTAACATAGATAGTGAAAAACAATCTTTTACCATCACTCCTGCTAAAGCGGGTAGCTGCGATTATCAATATACCATTAGCACCGAAGGCGCAGAAAAAACAGCCTGGGCTTCTATTACTTTTTCAGCATCACAGGGGCTAAAAAAGGCGCGTAGTGACAATCAAGTGATACCTAAAGAGAACTTACTGCCAGATATCAAAAAAGCAACCACGGTAGGGGAAGCAATCACCTTTGACCTCTACGATGAAGTAGGCAGTGAATTAATAACAATGAGTAATCCCCTCTTTGAAGCAGCCACTGTTATCCGAGGCAGTGGTTTAGCCTTTATCACCGAAGGTGGTGACTTTAATTATGCGGCTCTTGAGATCGGCACCAGTAATGTTACTTACTCGGTCGTAGATGAAAATGGATTAGCTTTTACAGGCAAAATAATAATAGATGTTTCCGGCGATCTTAATACTGCCCCGGTACCCCAAGATGTAACCTACGACCGAACCCAAGAGGTGGGGAAAAAACTGACTCTGGATATTATGAACTTTCCAGGCTTTGGCCCCTTAGTCAACGATGCTGAAGGCGATAAAATCCAGCTTGTCTCTGTACAAGCCCTCAACGCCGAAGTAAAACTAGCCAATGCCAATGATGTCACTAACACCTCGTTCACCTTTCGCGGTGATAGCAAAGCTGTATATACGGTTGATTACACCGTTTATGACCATGAAGTAGATGGTATTAGCACAGGAACGATAACCATTGAAACCGGTTATATTCGAGAGGGGATCTTAGAGTTTTCATTTAACGGTTTTATCAAACTATTTGGTGATGGCGCGTTAGGAGCAGCGGGCCGTAATACGCTAATGAAACCTTTCAAAGAGACTCTATTACCCTATATGCAAAACAATGCCTTGTATGCAACGGGGCTGAAAAATATTGGCTTTGGTAATTACAAGATTGATGTGAGCAGTGAGTCTGGTGCAGATAAAAAAATTCTACTGTTTACTGCTGACAATGCCCTGCAACCTGATATTGAAAATTTAATTGAAGTGCCAGGCACTAGCCGTATTTATTATGGTTTAACCTATTCGGACCGTATCCAAGGTTATGGTGGTATTGCTTATGAAGTAACTGCCGATAACCGCCTGATTGCACATAATCAAATCTATGGCACATCAAATAAGAGCTATGGTCTTTTAGTTGATCAACTTAATGCATTAAATCTAACGGATGTAAGCAAAGTGGGTAGCTTTGGTCCTCTTTCTGCCGTGGTTTATTTTAATAGTGGTGAGCAAATCTATTACAGTATTAATCAAAGTGGTGCCAATGAGTTATATGTATATCCCTTTGAGAACAAGTTTGATCTTATGACGCAGTGCTGGGATGCGCCTAATGACGGTTTGCAAAATGGTAGCTTTTATTGCATCAAAGAAAATCAAAGTAAAAATGCTTTTCGCCACCATGAGTCTGATAACGACCCCGATCCTAGGGGAAATATTTACCTCGAATTTGCTCGCTACTTTAATAATAACGACGAAGTAAAGCTTGTAAAATCAACACAGGTGCCAAAGGGTATGGCTGCATTAAGCTCTGACGGAGACCTGTATGTATTGTTCGATGGTAAAGATAAAAACGGCAATACCTACCAGCTAAAAAAAGTGGCTAGCAAGGTAAATAGTTATCAGCAAGCCGCAAACTATGTCACTTATATGCGTGGTAGTGGTAGTGATTTGGAGTTTGGTGGATATGCACAATACCATCAAGAAACAACACCTGAAGGTAAAAAATTAGATTTAACTATCAAGTTTAGTGATATGGACGATGATGATAGTGAAGATGTAACTTTTTATGAAAATACTGCAAACGCCATTGCTTTGCTTATTAAAGGGGAGTTGCACGCTTTAACCGTAAAAGGCTTACATAAATTAGATAAAAAAGATCACAGTAATAATATTATTGGTGACTCTGCAAACTCCTACGGTATTCGCACTAATACTGCAGGCCAAGGTAAAAGTACCTTTTTTGCGCGAGGTGATGGTGATCATTCAACCCACTGGGACTTACTTAGCCCGTTAAAAGATGTGGATAAATCCTATGAGTGTCCAAAAATAGAGCATGACCAAGTGCATTACCCATATATTTTAACTGGCTGTACTTATATTGATTTTAAAATGAATGGTGCGGTAGTGCCTTCTGAAGATTCAGGTATTACGGTGTACCCTGAGGTGCGCTTTGCAAATGAAGATGCGGCCGGTTTGGTTTACCCTGATTTAGTCGATTTAGACCACGATGGTTTATCCACAAAACAAGAGATGGCGGAGTGTTTAACAAAACCAACTAGCTATGATGCTAGTAAAATTGAGTACTGCTCTCAGCCAAACCTGTCGGACAGTGATGGTGATGATGTATTAGATAGCGTTGAGTTCTTATATCAAGACACTGCTAAGGGGAACTATTACAGCCGCTTTAGCCATATTGTGGGTGATTACAAAAAAAATGAATTCGGCCCTT
>Ga0209395_1004909_pt1 | contig 15356 bp, 18 predicted proteins | sample GOMGulsemesocosm_3_FD_184635 | JGI IMG/M metagenome (GOLD analysis project Ga0209395, IMG submission 184635) | Methane-oxidizing microbial communities from mesocosms in the Gulf of Mexico - GOM9D Gulf of Mexico (SPAdes) (version 2) | ecosystem: Environmental > Aquatic > Marine > Cold seeps... | reverse complement strand
GGGCAGACGATAAGAAAAACATTCAACAAATTTACTACGTGACAGGCAGCGTTGACTTAATGGTGTTGGTAACCGCGCCGAGCGCACTTGAGTACGACGCTTTTATCGAGCGGTTAATGGTCGCCAATCCGTTGATAAAACGGGTGACGACCAATGTGATACTCGATGCGCCCAAGAAAAGTTTCTATACCCCAACTCAGATATAAAAAAGTAACACAAGCATATGTTGTTAACTGTGGCTGGCCTTATTTTACACATAAATACGATAAGTAAACTATACGTCCAAGCTACAGTTGTTTCCTAGCCCTGTTTTAGTTGCATTCAATAGAGTGGCCGTTAGGAGAAAAAATCAGGGATTATTTTTTAGCTTTTTGCGCATGCGAAGCCATGGATGGCGCAGTTAGAGCGACGCAGGATGCCAAAGCCGAGACGCGCATAAAAAGCGGTTTCGTTAAGACGGCTATTCTATTGAATATTAGCAATTAAAGTAGGGTCGCCTTTCTTTTGGATACTTTTCTTTGGCGAAGCAAAGAAAAGTATCTGCTGTGCTTACGTCAATATTGAATATAGTGACAGATTTAAAAGCACATCATAAAGTCACTGAACTCGTTTATAGAAACTGTTAACAGTTAAAGCCAAACTAAAACAAGGGCTGCTTAATCTTTTAAGCTTTGCGCAAGTTCCGCAATATATTCCGGGCCAATACCACAACAACCACCGATCAAGCTTGCGCCATTATCTATCCATTTTTGCGCCATTTTAGCATAAGCTAGTGGCGTGATATCTGCGCGTAACTCGTCTAAGCCGTCATTAGCCGTTGCATCTTTAGGTTGTGGAGGAAACGCATTGCCGTAAGCACCGAGCTTAATTGCGGGTGTACCACATTTTATTAAAGTCGCTTTAGCGACTATCAACGCTTCTTCAATTATTTCTGGCTGACTGCAGTTAAATAAAATGGCTTCAACACCGAGTTTGGTCATGGCTTCAACAGCATCAACAACTTTTTCACCAGAACGCAGTAATGGCTGCTCTGTTTCTTGTGCATCTTCAATCGTAAAAGACACCCAAATAGATTTTTCAACGTTTGAGCGTAGCTTAATTTGTTCGATAACCGCGGTGGCTTCTGAAATTAAACTCTGGGTTTCAAGCAACCAAAAATCTGCGTAGTTATCTAGTCCGGCAATCAGCGGTGATACAATTTCTTCGACGCGCTCAGGCACGTAAAGATCAGCACGGTACGAGCCAAACAACGGAGGAATTGAACCGGCAACACGGACAGATTTAGCTGACTTTTTAGCGGCTGCTTGTGCCACTTGGCCAGACGCTTCAATTAACGCTAAACCACGCTTAGCAAATGCTTCTTCGCCAATATGAAAGGGCACCAGTGAATAACTATTGGTGGTGATAACGTCTGAGCCATTATCAATAAATGCCTGGTGGACCTCTGTAACAATCTCTGGTGCTTGCATCATGGCAAGTGCCGACCATTCTGGTTGCTTAAAGGGGGCGCCTCTTTTTTCTAACTCTCTGCCCATACCACCATCAAGAATGGTAATTTGATTGTCATGCATAATAAACCTCGTAACTGGTCACAAACCGATAAAATAATGGCTGCACAATAATCGAAAATATAACTTGCTGCAATACCAAAAATGAATGACATATTACTTGTGGTTATCATTGTTTTTTTTACATAAAAATTAAAATATTTAAAATTTTATTTTGGTCTTGTCGTAATATCTGACGCCAAGGCAGCGCTAATTTTTCGCTGTCGTCATTGTTAATCAATTACAGTTTGCTATTGAGCCGTGGCCATTTTTTACTTGAAATATTGAGTAAGCGCAGAAACTTTGGACACGCCATATGACTAGATTGCTTACAGGCGGCAGCGTGGCGCAGGCCATCTCTCATCGCAATCATTTGGGATATTTGTTTATCGAGATCATTGGCTTTAGCTAACAGTAAAGCACGATCAATTTCCACGCCATCGGGCAGCAACATTTCACTTATCTCATCGAGCGATAAACCAACATTACGCCCTAATGTTATTAAGGCGAGTGTGTCGATGACCTCTGGCGAATAATAGCGTCTTAACCCATGGCGTCCGGCAGACTTTATCAGACCTCTTTGTTCGTAGTATCGTAGTGTTGATGCGGGTAATCGAGCAATTTTAGCGACCTTTGCAATATCCATAAACTAGCCCTTGACTTAAAGTCGACTTGAAGTAGTAGCATAGACTGTATCATTAAATCATCATCGATAACGAGGAAACTAAGATGTGGGATCAACGATATAGTACGCCAGAATATGCTTATGGAACCAAAGCGAACGACTTTTTAATCGAAAACGTCACAACTATTCCCAAAGGTAAGGTGTTAAGTTTGGCTGAAGGTGAAGGACGCAATGCGGTATTTCTTGCGCAGCAGGGATACACAGTAACGGCGGTTGATGGATCTTGGGCCGGGATTGAAAAAGCGAAAAATCTCGCAAAAATCAACCAGGTTGACATTGAGTTTATTCATGCCGATTTAAATGACTATGAGCTTGGTGAAAATAAGTGGGACGCCATCATATCGATATTCTTTCCTTTGGCGTCAGCTCAACGCAGTAAACTTTATCAAAAAGTTTCCCGCGGATTAAAGACCAATGGGGTGTTTTTACTTGAAGCCTATACGCCTAAGCAAGTGAGTTTGGGTACTGGAGGCGGCAGCTCTGTCGCCGTTATGCAATCGAAGCAATCATTAACCAATGAGCTTAAAGGCTTAGACTTTATCCATTTGGCTGAGATTGAGCGCAATGTGGTTGAGGGAATTTACCACACGGGAGTAGGAGCGGTTATTCAGGCTATTGCTCAAAAGAACGATAGCTAAAAAGACCAAGATGTTGGCAACTAAGCCACAATCTTAATTATGGTCTTGGTCTATTATCGCTTAAACTGGTACGGGTGAATTCAACATTTTTGTTGATAGAAATGAAAGGCTAGTTGATTCAGGATGACTGGCCGCGTTATTGAACCAATATCAGCTCGGTAAGCCGGGCATTAAGATTTAAATAAGTCAGCTTTATGGCAGGAAAAATTACAGGGAAAATGAGTGAAAGATTTAACGAGCAATAACAATTTTCATGATCAAAACTTCAATGGATTAAAATTTGGGCAACAGAGACTTGCAGGTAAAGAGTTTTATGATTGTATCTTTAAGTCATGTGACTTTAGCACCGCCGTTTTTTATAATTGTGAATTTAATAATTGCCAATTCATCGACTGTAATCTCAATAATTTAGAGGTCAATAACGTTAAGTTTTCGGACGTTGAGTTTATCGACTGTAAAGTTATTGGGGTCAACTGGACTATGGCATATTGGCGTGGATTAGCGCTTAGCTCGCCGTTAACATTTAACCAATGCATGATTGATTCATGTTCTTTTTATGGCTTAAATTTAGAGAAAATAGTCATTGCCGGCTGTCGCGCACATGATGTTGATTTTAGAGAAGCCAATTTGAAAGGGGCCGATTTTTCTGATACTGACTTAAGCCATAGCTTATTTAATAATACCAACCTTAGCGCGGCAAATTTCAATCAAGCTAAAAATTACAACATTAATATCAAGAATAATACGGTTAAAAATGCCAGTTTTTGCCGCTATGAAGCGGTAAATTTGTTAACGTCGTTGGGTATTAACTTGATCGACTAACCTGTCACAACTTGCTAAGGTTAGCTGGCCTTAGCGGTTAAATTTAACTTCAACCCCAATTCAAGATACCAAGGAAATTAGGTGCTTAAATCAATTCATCATGCAGCAATAATTTGTTCCGATTACCAAGTGTCGAAGCACTTTTACGTGTCAATTCTTGGGCTGGAGCTTATTGCTGAAAATTATCGAGCAGAGCGCGACTCATTTAAGCTTGATTTGAAATTACCCAATGGCGGTCAGGTCGAGTTATTCTCTTTTGCTAACTCACCGCAAAGACCCAGCTTCCCCGAGGCATTAGGTTTGCGACATTTGGCCTTTAATGTTGATAGTGTTGAAGCGGTTAGCGACTATCTTATGTCACAAGGTATCGAGGTTGAGCAGATTAGGGTTGACGAATACACCAATAAAAAATTTACATTCTTTAGTGATCCCGACGGGCTACCATTAGAACTATATGAGCAGGCGGGTATTTAATGTGTTGTTAAACAAAGGTAAAGTTGCTTAGGGGCTTTTGGGAATAACGGCTGTTACAGCATACATTGGAGCTTGGATGAAAAACTTATTACTGACACTTTTGATCATTTTATTTAGCGCAAATACTTTAGCTGATACTTTACCTACAAAAATAGCGGCCAAGCAGCTAGCAAAACGTGTGATGGCTGAAATAGGCCAAGGCAATATGGAGGCTGGAATAAAACTGACTAAGCCTTATTTAATTGTTCCTGAACATGAATACTTTGCATTAATCGACCAAATGAAAATGCAACAGCCAATGATAAATCAACGGTTTGGTAAAACTATTAGCGTTGAAGTTGCAGTGGTCGAAGAGGTCGGAGAGTCATTAATGTTAATTTTGTATCTCCAAAAATTTGATAATCATGTGTTACGCTGGAAGTTTTATTTTTATAAACCTCGTAATGAGTGGGTATTAAACACATTCATGTTCGATGACAAAATTGAAGCGATGTTTCAGTATAAGTAACGTACATAAATAAACAGTAAGAATAGTTAGCAACGGGATATATATGATTAGTGGCAGTTGCCTGTGTGGCAAAGTGAAATATGAAATTTCAGGGCAAGTTGGCGATATTGTGCATTGCCATTGCAACACATGCCGTAAAGCCCATGGCGCTGCGTTTTCAAGTGTCGCCGCGGTTAAAGATATTGATTTTAAACTCTTTGGTCACAAGGCGCTAAGTTCATTCGAATCATCGCCAGGTAAAGTTCGATATTTTTGTGCCGGATGTGGCACGCAAATTTATGCCAAACGTCAAGCTACCGAACATATAATCTTGCGTTTAGGCTCACTCGATAGCGACCTAGCAAGCAAAGAAAAGAACCATATTTGGGTTTCGCAAAAAGCCAGTTGGTATTTAATCAATAGTGATTTACCTCAGTGTGACGAATTTGAGTAAAGCGCATAGTTTGTTGTAGCACGCTGTACATTATTGGAGAATTAAGTGGTCATTTGGCCTGCGATTATAAAATTAACGGACGACGACGAGTTACTCTATATTGCTGATCTCGCTCAATGGCATAGTGACGACGATTTGCACTTTATAGGCTATCAACAACTGGACATGTTGATTGATAGCGCAGGGGCAATTCATCATTTTCCGAATTCATGCTCTAAGTGTGATAGTGAACGCTCACTACCTAATCCGACTGGAGAGAGCATTGAGTTAGCACGAGCAATTAACTTGGTTAAAGCGCATTTTTCATCGGTTGGCGCATGTTGCGCGGCTAAAATAACCGCGCGCTCTGTCGCCGATTTGGTTGATTGGGTTGGCCTTGATAGCAACGCGTAAGCTACTTGTAACGATTGAATGTTATTAGCGCTAAAGACTTTCAGGCGTAATAATTTCAAAAGGTATGGTTCTTTGAATCGTAAACTCATTTGCATCTTGTTTAATGACGTCAATCATCGTTTCAACCAATAAATCGGACATCGGTGCCAGCGGATGGATCAACGTGGCGGTCACGATGCCAGCAGACAAATCTTGCAAGGTTTCTGGACCGCTGTCGCGACAGATAAGTACGATTTTTTTACGTCTTTTTTCGGGAATTTCGCGTAGCGCGCGAACCACACCCGAGATCCCGCCGCCGAAAATTAAAATGCCAACTAAATCATCGGTGGTTGCCAGCAATTGTTTAACCATCTTATAAGCTTGCTCGGGGGTTTCATTGGTCGCGCATATAAAAGTAATCGCCACCTTAGCTTGGCAAGAGTTTGGGGTACGCGCGGTTATTCATCCACATGCTGGTGGTTACATTGAATATGCCGACGAAATTCGTCAGCTTGCTAAAGATATACCGCATAATATCGCCGGTCTGTGTTTAGATACGGGTCATCTTTATTACTCTAAGATGGATCCTGAGGCGTGGTTAGTTGAGTTTGCTTCGCGCTTAGATTATATCCATTTCAAAGATATCGACTTGGTTAAGTATCAACAGGCGATGGACAATCAACTGGCATTTTTTGACGCCGTTGCCACGGGGGTGATGTGCCCGATTGGTCAGGGCATTATTAACTATCGGGCTATTCATACGATATTAGATCAGATTAACTATCGTGGTTATATCACCGTTGAGCAAGAGCGTGACCCGCGCGATGTTGAAACTAGTTTGCAAGATGTCACCCAAAGTCGCCGCTTTCTGAGCAGTGTTGGCTTTGGTTAAAAGCTCTTGGTTAAACTATTTTAGTTAGAAGCTTTCGGTTAAAAGCTTTTTTTTGAGTTATTACAGGGCTGCGATTTACTCCACACGCACCTCGATAATTGCTTCTGCATTACTCTAATATATTTTACTCAAATACAACAAGATCACATCATTAATACACATGGTATAACTTAAACCCAGCAGACAAAAAATCCTCAACCGGGAAAGTTTGTGTCCACTTTTATTGTTCAATTCGTTAATCGAGCGCTGGACTCCGCGACAACTCAAATGATTGTTTATGGGAGTTGGCTGAAAAATAATGAGTGATTTAAACGTTGGCGTGACATTTATTGCATTTGGCTTAACCGTTGCCACTTTAAAACAGTGTTAGGGATTTTTACACGTTTTATACGACACATTGTCGGCCCATATCAGTAATGTGTTATGGCTGATATGCTGCGCCAATTAAATAATATTCACTTAGCGCTCCTACCCACTTTTTAAAATGACAATTGACTAACTGCTATACTAAGAAATATCAGCGGTGAAGAATTAAATTACAAATATTTTTTAGCTAAAAGATAATCAGATGAAATTTATTATTATTTTTTTGATATTTTCTGACATTTGTCGTGCCGAAATGTACCAATTTGTTTCGATTAACTATTTAATTGAACAAGAAATAGGACGGATTGTATTGCCTAAGATCTATGACAATTTAGGCATAGATATCAAAATTGTACCCTTACCAGGGAAACGAGCGCAATTTGAAGCGACAACAGGTATCAGTGATGGCGAAATAATGAGAATTTTTAGTTACGGTGAGGAAAATCCAACAACTCATCGTGTGCCGACGCCTTATTATTATTTAGAAACGATGGCATTTATTAAAAAAGATAGTGGCGTTAAAATAAGAGATCGGCAAGATCTCAGTAAATATAGAATTGCCAAAGTACGAGGTGTAAAACACACAAATAATATTACTAAAGGACTTACACAAGTTTCGGACTTTAATACTACCAAGCAAATTATGATGTTTGTTGCACTAGGAAGAGCTGATGTTGCACTGACCAATAAAATAGATGGCCTTATGGTGTTAAAGCAATTTGGGATTGACAATATTGTGCCTGCTGGAAAACCTCTAGCAACGTTAGATTTATTTAATTACATTCACCAAGATCATAAAGCCATCATTCCACGTGTCGATTCTATGATAAAGAAAATGAAGGAAAGTGGTGAACTGGCTCGTATTATAAAAAACGCAGAAAAAGGCATTATTTTGAAAAAAATTACCGATATACAACTAAATAGCAATTGAATCTTTGTATCATACGACGGCAAGGTTAGCCTGTTCATAAAGAAACGTTATCATTTTGATATTACGCGCAGTAACTTATTTAATCCATCACGCATTTCATCGGGTGAATCTCCACAAAAACCAAGAATAAAGCCATTGTAGTTAAGCTTGCGGATTGTTGAGTTTGACAGCGGCACTAACGCTAATCCTGCCTCTTTTGCCTGTAGGGATATTTCAACATCGTTTAGGCCTTGGTTAAGATGAAATACGAGCTGCATCCCCGCAGGATGATCTTGGACTTGGCCATAGCGGCTAAAATTTTGATTGAGTTCATCGACCAGAAACTTTCTTCGTTCGCTGTATATTTTTCTAATGCGCCTGAGATGACGATAATAATCACCATCATCGATAAATTGCGCCAGTGCTTGCTGGGGCATTAATCCGGCCTTTAAGCCATAGTTGTCCATGGTTTGGCGGATGGGATCGACTAATACACGGGGCACGATAAGATAACCCAGTCTTAAGGAGTTAGAAAATACTTTTGAAAAGCTCCCAATGTATAGGGTTCGATTTAAATTGTCTAAAGCCGCCATGGCCGGAATAGGGCGGCCAGCATAGCGAAACTCGCTATCGTAATCGTCTTCAATGATCCAACCGCTGTTGTCATTTGCCCAATGAATAAACTCCCTGCGCCGTTGCGGCGACATCACCCCACCGAGCGGGTATTGATGTGACGGGGTAAGCACCACCATACGTGGATTGTCTTGTGGATTAGGTAATTGAGCACCCTGTTGGTCAATATCTAAAAATACCGGACCCAACCCTTGATTGGTAACCAAACGCGTAATTGGTACGTAGCCAGGATCTTCTATGCCAACAAACTCACCTGTTTTACCCAGAGTACGAAAGCAGATAGTTAACGCGTCAGTTGCGCCTGCTGTCACGATAATTTGGTGTGGGGACACCTCAAATCCACGCCATTGTTTAACATAATTCGCTATCGCTTGGCGTAGAGGAAAATTACCAAAAGTGCCTGCGCCAGTTAACATGGCTTGCGGGTTGGTTCTGCATACTCTGGCCATGGTTTTAGCCCAATGACGATACGGGAAAAGGCGCATGTCTGGTTGGCTCGGCGTAAGCGGTATTAGCGGTGGAACTGATTCTATTTTAGGCACATTATCGGTAACTATTTCCTCCGTAAGTATTACCTCAGTAACTATTGCCGAACTCAGCTCAACCGAGCCGGTTGCGCAGAGTGTATAACCGGCACCTTGCTGTCCTTTTAAATAGCCTTCTGCCACGAGTTGTTCGTAGGCCGTTACTACGGTTGAGCGGGATACGTTAATTTGTTCTGCTAATACGCGTGTGGCAGGTAAGGTAGCCCCTAGCTTTAAAACACCAGTGTGAGCTTGTTTTCGGACTGCCTGACATATTTGTTCAAAGATAGCAGTCTTGCGGGATCGGTCGATCGCCAGCAGCAAGTCAGATGTATTAATCATATTGTATTAACCATATTGCATTACTTATATTGCATAACCTATATCGTATTACCCATATTGCACTACCTAAATTGGTATGTTCATTTATCACATAATTGGATCTTATAAAAGTACCAGTAACATAGCAAACTCGGCCATAACAAGTAAGGATTTAGGCCATTTTGGCACTAACGGCAGTCATATTAAGTATGATTGCGAGGACAAAAGATGTTTCAACCACCAATTTTTCGTGAAGAGCGGGTCGACGTTTTACAGCAAATGATCCAGGCACACCCGTTTGCAACTTTGATTACCGTGCAACAAGGCCAGATAGTCGCCGATCATATCCCGTTGCTGATTGATCCTAACTTATCAACTCAGGGTACTCAGGGTAGTCTGGGAACTCTGCGTGGACACATAGCACGGGGCAACCCCATCGCAAGAAAACTCGACCAAACCATTGAGCTACTGGTGACGTTTAACGGACCGCATCACTACATTACTCCGTCTTGGTATCAATCGAAAAAAGAGCATGGCAAAGTGGTGCCAACTTACAATTATATTGTGGTTCATGCGCGGGGTAAGATTAAGTTTCATCAAGATAGTAACTGGCTGCTTGAACATTTGAACGAGTTGACCAATCGACATGAAAAAGGTCGCCAAGAACCTTGGACAATCTCAGATGCGCCCGAGGACTTTATTGCCAATCAACTGCGCGGTATCACTGGCATTGAAATTGAAATAACCAGCTTACAGGGCACTTGGAAAGTAAGCCAAAACAAGATGGCAGCTGATAATAATGGGGTTTGTAGTGGGCTAAAATCACAATCAGGTCAAGCAGCGCATGCGATGGCTGTTTGTGTCGATGCACGCCAAAATAAGCAAGGATAGTATCTGCGTTGTAATATTTAAGCGTAGTCAGTCTTAATTTTGTTTTTTATGCATCGACTTTATATCTTAAGTACTCCATAAAATTCGTTAAACTCAGGGCTTGTTGCGATCGTTTTATCGGGGAGACGGGGCTTAAAGATAAGTATTGGCACAATGCCACAGCTGCTACTTAGTTCTTGGAGCAAGGGCTTTGAGTAAGTGCTTTGAGCAAGTGCTTTGAGTATGATCTAAGCTTAGCAATCGGAAACTGAGCGTTTAACTCAATGTTGAAATGAAAAGGATCCCCTAGCTATGTGCAACCTAATTTTTGTCAGTGAACTAATCAAACTGCCTATTACTTGGGTCCGTGGTAACGACGAACGACTAAATACCGTGTTGAAATCACTCAAGGCGGGTCATAATATTAACCAACCCATTCGGTTGCTGATCTGTGGATGCGGGAAAACTTATATGCTTGAAGATGGCGGGCATCGGATCACCGCAGCATACCAGTTGTTTAAAAAGACCTGTGAAGATGTGATGATCCCGGTTCATAAACTCGTTGCAAATTTTATGTAGGTTCTTGATGTCAATTTGTTAATGATAGCGCTTAGATCATCAATTTAGGATTCAAGTTTAATGACTGCTTACGATAATAATTAGGGAGATATGATCATCATTGAGATTAAAGATCCACAACAGTTGATGCGGTTGCGCCGCCTTGCACTGGCAGCGCAAGGTTTATTGCATGTTCAGCCATATGGACGTGGTTTAGCGGGGGCTCGCCAAGCGATAAACCATCTCGGTTATGTCCAAATCGACACGATATCTGTAGTGGAACGAGCGCATCATCATGTTTTCCACTCCAGAGTCCCCAAATTTACCCCTGCAATGACCAATCAATTATTGCTCGATGGCGACATTTTTGAATATTGGGCACATGCGGCGGCTATTTTACCTATTGCTGATTTTCGCTTTTCTTTACCTTATAAACACGCGATTAAAACTGGCCAAACCCATTGGTATAAAACCAGTGATCGCAAGTTGATGGCTGAGCTGTTGGCGCGCATTCGGCTTGATGGTCCGCTACGCTCTCGAGATGTTGAAACAAACACCATCAAAGGCGCTGGCTGGTGGGACTGGAAACCGGCCAAAAAGGCGCTCGAACAACTCTATATGGAAGGCGACCTTATGGTTTGCAGTCGCGCAGGTTTTCAAAAAACATATGACTTAACCGAGCGGGTATTGCCAACCGACGTCAACTTAAAAATGCCCAGCATGCAAGAGTTTGCCACGCACCTTGTTGATCAACAGTTACGCTGTCATGGACTTGTATCACTAAAGGGGCTGACCTATTTACGCCGAAATTCGCAGCTTCGCCATGCCGTTAAAGTATTGATTAACGAAAGGTTGGCGCAGGGCGATTTAGAGCAAGTGCAGCTGAGCAGCGGCGAGGTATTTATTTTGGCCACGGGGGCGCTTGAGCATCAGTTACCCCGCTTCAACAACCGATTGTTAATTCTTTCGCCATTTGACAACAGTGTCATTCAGCGCGAGCGGCTTAAGGCCTTGTTTCAATATGACTATCAGATCGAGTGTTATGTGCCAGCGGCCAAGCGTCAGTATGGTTATTTTTGTTTGCCACTACTTTTTCGTGGCCAATTTATTGGCCGGATGGATTGTAAAGCCCATCGTAAAATCAGCCAGTTGGAAATAAGATCACTGCATTTTGAACCAAACACATTTTCACCGGATCAGTTTGATATAGAAAGCGTTTTTGCAGCCTTGGCTGTGGCCATTACTGATTTTTGTGTGTTTGTGCAATGCGACTCAGTGATTGTGAGTCAAGTTACTCCCAAACAGCTAACCGAAGATGTGCGGCGCGCGCTAAAAGCGCTTGGCTGACATGTTCTGACAAAGCTATAATGGCGCTGATGAACATTATTAGGTAAATACAATTGATACAAGATCGCGCTAACCACATGGTTATTTTCGATACCCTGGTGCAAACAGGCAGCTTTACCAGCGCTGCCCATAGTTTAGGGGTCTCGGTTTCTCATGTTAGCAAACAGCTTAAATGTTTAGAGCAAGGCTTGAATGTAAAATTAGTGCAGCGTTCAACCCGCAGTTTTATTTTAACGGATGCCGGACAACAGTTTGCCCTTTACTGCGCTAAAGTGGTCAATCATGTTGAAGAAGCTGAAACCATGATGGCCAATTTGCAACAACAGGTCTCGGGCACGTTGCGCCTTGGCGTGTCGCAATCTTTCGGTACGCTGCATATCATTCCGGCGATTGAACAGTTTCGGCAGCAGTACCCGCAGTTACGGGTTGAAGTGAGCTTGTTTGATCATACTGCCAATATGATTGAAGAAGGATTAGATCTGTGGTTAACCAATATTGAAAACTTGCCAGAGGGTTATGTTGCCCAGCGCCTAACCGCGACTAATTTTGTCGTTGCTGCCGCGCCAGAGTATTTAATTAAGCACGCAGCGCCGACCAAGCCGCAAGATCTTGAGCAGCACAATTGTTTAATCTATAAAAACCGCGAGCGAAATTATAGCAGTTGGGTCTTTAAAAATGGTGAGCAAGCGGTCGCTGTTAACGTTAATGGCGATTACCGGGTTGATCTGGCGGAAGCCATTCGAGATGCTGCGATATCGGGTTGGGGCATTGCTTATTTAGCCACTTATTTGATAACCGATGAGTTTAAAACGGGTAAGTTAATTCAGTTGTTGCCGCAGTGGCAGGCCAGTCAGGTGATGCGTTTTTATGCGGTTTATCCTAGTCGTAAGCACTTGCCTAAAAAAACGAGTGTCGCGATAAATTTCTTTAAAGATTACCTTGGTGAACCGGCTTATTGGGACAAGGCGCTAGTCTCACAAATTAAAACATAACTACTTATCTTTACTTGAAGAAATATTATTTCCATATGGAAATAATAAGTCATCAATTCGTCAGTAACTCCTTTAAAACAACAACCTAAGCCGCGGCGCTTTGACGCTGCTGATGCGCCGCAACAATCAGTTAACTTGTGGTGGTTGCTGTCATAAAACGAGGTCATTACAATGCGCGCCTTTAATTATTTATAATACACAGGCTCGTTTCATGACATCTATATTTGGCATCATCGCCATTTTATTTACGGCAATTATTTGCTCTAAAGACCGACGCAACATTCCAGTACGTACTGTTGTTGGCGCTTTTGCGTTGCAAATTGGTTTTGCGTTATTAGTTTTGTACGTGCCTGCGGGTAAAGAAGCGCTCAATAGTTTTAGCGGTGGCGTTTCTAATGTCATTAATTATGGCCAAGAAGGCATTAATTTCTTATTCGGCGGCTTAACCGCTGGTGGTTTTGTTTTTGCGATTAATGTGCTTTGTATTATCATCTTTTTCTCAGCCTTAATTTCTGCGCTATACCATATCGGATTAATGCCTAAGGTCATTAATGTTATTGGTGGTTTTTTACAAAAATTATTGGGCACCGGTCGTGCCGAATCACTGTCTGCTACCGCCAATATTTTTGTCGGATTGGTAGAAGCGCCTTTAGTTGTTAAGCCCTACCTTAAAGGCATGAGTGATTCACAATTCTTTGCGGTAATGACCTGTGGTTTAGCCTCAGTTGCTGGTGGCACTTTGGTTGGTTATTCGATGTTAGGTGTTAATATGCAATTTTTAATTGCAGCTTCATTTATGTCGGCGCCTGCTGGTTTATTGATGGCTAAATTATTATTTCCGCCGTCGCTTGATGATAACAAAGACGAAGCAACTTCAGACGTTGAAATGCCACGCGCTACCAATGTGGTTGAAGCCCTAGCCGATGGTGCAATTTCTGGCTTAAAACTAGCCGTTACCATTGGTGCGACCTTGCTTGCTTTTGTTAGTGTTATTGCTTTGCTTAATGGCATGTTAGGCGGCATTGGTAACTGGTTTGGTATTGCGCTTAGCTTCGAGCTAATTCTAGGATACGCCTTTGCGCCAGTCGCTTGGTTAATCGGGGTGCCATGGCATGAAGCGATAACCGCGGGCGCACTGATTGGCAATAAAATTATGGTTAATGAGTTTGTTGCATTCATCAACTTAATGGAAGTTAAAGATCAGTTAAGTGAGCACTCAATTGCGATCATTACTTTTGCGCTATGTGGTTTTGCTAATATTAGTACCATGGCAATATTGATTGGTGGTTTGGGCAGTATGGTGCCGCAGCGTCGTGAGTTTATTTCTCGCCACGGCTTTAGAGCGATATTTGCTGGCGTGTTAGCGAACCTAATGAGCGCTGCGATTGCTGGGCTGATATTGAGTTTGTAATACATTTGATGCGATCACAGTAACTCAGTTAAAAAAGCTCCTTCGGGAGCTTTTTTGTTTTCTTGCTTTTAACAGCTCACCGTATTTGTGGCGCTTTACCGTGGGAATGCCGTGGGAATGCAGTAAAAATGCAGGTTGAACTTAACCAAAGCCCCCACTCATCTAATATTGACCGATTATTTAACCTATATGGATTCGACTTTGCCAGTGTTACCAGCGCCCTAATCATTCCCCTAATATTAGCTGATAGGTGCTAGTGTATATTTAATAAATTGATTGCAAAAAATATTACGGTTAAGAGGACTGAATAAATGTCACGCAATGAAAAATTAAATTATGTTGAATTTCCCGCCAAAGATATTATGGCAACCAAGCAGTTTTTCGAACAAGCTTTTGGTTGGACGTTTGAAGATTTTGGTCCTGATTACACAGCCTTTAGCGATCAGGGAATTGACGGTGGCTTTTATCGATCGCAGCTGACAGCGACAACGACTCAAGGGACAGCGTTGTTGGTGCTGCTAAGTGAAAATTTAGCACAAACTCAAGCCAACGTGGAAGCGGCAGGTGGCAATATTTCTCAGGCTATTTTTTCCTTTCCTGGCGGTCGCCGCTTTCATTTTATTGAACCCAGTGGTAATGAACTGGCGGTGTGGCAAAGGGACTGCGTTTAATAGAAAGCAAGCCTGTACCTATTACTGTGGACGTTGCTGATCTTGATGTCGGGGTATATATTGTTGATGTTAGTATTTTTCAAACTGGCTGACTTATAGCAGGCCTGCTATAAGTCAGCCGTCGTGATGGTACAGTTGACCTGTCGGGAGTTATTATGAATGCTATAAATCATCGAGTTGGGATCAAAGCTTCACCTGAGAAAATATACCAAGCATTAACAACCGATGCAGGGCTGTCTACTTGGTGGACTAATGACATTACCGGCGCAGGTGACGTCGGTTCAATTATTGAGTTTCGTTTTAACGGTGGCGGTCCTGATTTCTTGGTGACTGAACTTAGCCCAAATAAAACCGTGCGCTGGCAACACCACGGAAATATGCC
>Ga0209395_1004906_pt1 | contig 15357 bp, 12 predicted proteins | sample GOMGulsemesocosm_3_FD_184635 | JGI IMG/M metagenome (GOLD analysis project Ga0209395, IMG submission 184635) | Methane-oxidizing microbial communities from mesocosms in the Gulf of Mexico - GOM9D Gulf of Mexico (SPAdes) (version 2) | ecosystem: Environmental > Aquatic > Marine > Cold seeps... | reverse complement strand
CAACAAAATAAATAAAACCGGCATTAATACCTTAATTGCTTTTTCTAAACCCGCATTAACACCACGGGCGACAACACTTAAAGTCAATATCATAAAGGCGGTATGCCAGATGGTTAATTGTGTTGGGTTGGCTAATAGATCACCAAAGATTTTTCCAGAGTTTTCCGCACTGATATTAACGAAATCACCACTGGCCATATCTAGGGTATAAGACAAAGCCCAGCCAGCGATGACTGAATAGAAAGACAAAATCAAGAAGCCCGCGATCGCTCCCATCCAGCCAATGCTCGACCATAATGGGCTAGCGCCTGCTTTTTGTGCGAGTGCCTTCATGGTATTGATGGGGCTTTGGCGACCCATTCGGCCCAAGGATACTTCGGCGATCATTACCGGAATACCGATAATAGAGATACAAAGAAGGTAGACCAGTACAAAAGCCCCGCCACCATTTTCTCCTGTGATGTAGGGGAATTTCCAGATATTTCCGAGACCTACTGCTGAACCTGTGGCGGCTAATATAAATAGCCAGCGACTTTTCCATAAGCCGTGCATGCTTGTGCTTGAAGACATTGGGCACCCTTTTTATTCGATATTTACAATGTGTTACAAAATCCTAACCAGTTGGTTCGAATTTAATTGGCGCGCAAGATAGCACAAACAAAGCCCGAAATTATTGTTCTATGAATAATATCTGCACAAAAGTTGACTGATGCTGCTCAATTGATATGTCTTAACTGTCTGATTTCTAAGTGTATTATCTAATATTGCAAAATCCATCAAGTTTTATAATTACAGATTATTCTATCTATACATAAAAACACAAAAAAGTTTGATACTGATCAACTTATTGAATGTCCATTCAATCAACTTTCCTGTAATGTGACGCTGTTAAATATTGATTGGTTAAATATTGATCAATGCGGGTTGGTAAGTCTTAGACTTATAACGAGCCTGATAAAAAATTGCGGAATTAAGGTTGTAAAAAATATGTATAAGAAATCACTTTTAGCAATGGCGTTAACAAGTGCTGCATTTTCCAATGTTGCCATGGCGGCACCGACTGCAGATATTTATGGTTTTGTTGATATTGGCTTAGAGCAGTTCAATGAAGCTGGCTTATCAAATGGTACTGATGTATTCCCTGGTGGTGATGCACCGAATGGTAATAGCGATGCGCAAGAATTTACCTTAACCAATAACGTGCAATCACGTATTGGTATTAAAGGGGAAGAGGCGATTGAAGGTGGCTGGAAAGGTACCTACAAAATGGAGTTTCGTGCCAATGTTTTAGAAAGTGGTGGTAACGCTTTACGCACACGCTTAGGTTGGATGGGTTTAGAAAAAGGCGATCATAGTTTTAAAATTGGTACTCAATGGTCTGCGTTCATGCAGTACAGTGGTTGGAATACCGCTCGTGGTGAGTCTCAAGGCCTAGCTTCTTATTTTTATATAACAGATGAACTGAAAGGTTCTATGGCTTATGGTTTCCGTAACTCCAGTGTGATCAGTTATACCTATGGTAATGGCGGCTGGGGTGCAGCTTCTCCTGTTACGGCGACGGTTGCTTTGCATGTCGGCGACGATTCTCGTACGACGGCTGTGAACGGTACGGATGAATTAACCAATGATGCCGGTATTACCGGTATTTCAGTTGCTGGCGCGACGTCCTTTGGTGATCTAACACTTAACGCGGTTTACGTTAAAAATATAGTCGCCGAAAGTGAAGCTGCACAAGCTAACATCGCCGCGGCTGAACTTTTAGCCGATGCAGATAAACTTGCGGCGGCTAAAGATCTAGTAACTGAGCCTGCTATCTATGGCGCCGGTGCTAAATTACAAGCGACTAAAGATTTAGAATTTGGTTTTGCTTATCGCGGTGCAGATCGTGATGCTGAAGAAAATAGTTATACCTACACAACGTCTGTTTCAACTCAGTATCAGTTCAACGAAAAAACGAATATCCATCTGGGTATGGGCCAAGGAGAAGATGATGATTCAGCCGCACGTCAGTTGAAATCAAACTTCTATGGTCAGGTTTGGTATCAAGTAACGGATAGCCGTTCAGTGCGTTTCGAATTTGATCACGCTGATTATGGTAATGACGGTGAAGTGCTTGCGACTCTAGTGAGTATGCGTCAGACCTTTTAATTAAGGGCTTAATAGCTTCACTACAAAGCAAAAAATAAGAGCGCACTATCTTAGTCTTAGTACTTAGATAGTGCGCTTTTTTTATTTGTGCAGCGTGTTTAGAATTTCTTGAGTATCCACATCGATCAGCAACTCTTCTGTAATCGATTCGCCATTAATATTGGTCAGTAATGTTTGTTGCTGGATTAATTGTTTTGCGCCCTTGTCTCCTGTTAGTTTACTCAGAGCATAACCATAGCGGCGAGGAAAATAGACTGGGTGTGCCGGTATTTTTTTACCCGAAATTAACAATTGGGGACGGATAATCTCATTATTATCTTGTTGGATTTTATATAATAAATTATTCAATAACGATATCGTAATATTGGGCATATCGGCTAATGCGATTAACCAGCCTTGCCAGATTTGATGACTTTTTACCCCATTAGCAATGCTGTGACCCATACCTAAGTGTGCGTCTGGACAAAGAGTGAGTGCTATATTTTGTTGATTTAAAAAATCATTAAGGCGATGGTTATCAGCGCGAGATATGACGCTGATTTTAATATTATGCTGCTTCGAAATGGCCAGTAAAGGTTCTAGGCTATGAGCAATCACCGGTCGACCATCGGGCATTTTAGCCATGAGTTTATCACTACCAAAACGACGTGATTGGCCGGCGGCTAATAATAAAATTCCAAATCGATGCATAAAGTTACTTAGCTGCGCGAGCAGAGATTAAATGGGCTGCAATAGAAACCGCAATTTCATATGGGGTGCGGCTGTGAATATCTAATCCTATCGGTGCATGGAGTTTAGCAATTTGCTCTGGATCAAGATCGAGTTCAATTAAGCGTTCTCGACGCTTAGTTGAGGTGACAAAGGAGCCCATTGCCCCGACATAGAAAGCCTCTGTTTTTAGTGCTTCCATCATCGCCATATCATCTACTCTTGGGTCGTGGGCAAGGGCCACGATGGCGCAATGTTTGTCGTGAAAGGCTTCGCTGATTAAATCATCGGGCATTGCCTTAATTACTTGTACCCCCTCAACCTGCCAGCCTTGCAAAAACTCATCGCGAAAATCACACAGGGTGACATCGAACTCCAAGTTCTTACAAATTTCAGCTAGGCAGCGTGCGACTTCACCAGCACCGACTAATAATAATTTGTCGTGAGGTTTTAATGCGTGGATTATCTTATTTGGCTGTCGCTGGATATCGTGTTCACATAGCTCATGGACGATATTAATACTGTTATGGGTTAAGTCGATATGACGACTAATCCACAGTCGTGCAGTGAGCGCAGTTTCTAATGCTTGAAAATGTTGCTGGTCTTTATTTGTGATTTTTTCTAATAGAATATCAATATGACCACCACAGGGTAAGGCGAGTCGTGCTTGCTGCTCTGGACTTTCACCGTAGCGAATGACTTGGGGGGAGGTTGATTTTATTAAGCTTTTGTCACTCTTTTTTTCACTCGGATAATGAGCGAGTTGCTCTATCAATTCTTGCTCGATGCAACCACCGGAAAGAGAACCAATGATGCCTTTATCTGGGTGATAAATCATCATAGAGCCTTCCGGGCGAGGAGAAGAGCCATAGGTTTCAATCACAGTAGCAAGCCAAGGCTGAATGCCTTGAGCTAACCACTGATTGAGCTGTTGTAATACAAACCAATTACTACCGTTCATATTTTTCTAAGCATCTAGCTTTAATGGCAGTTTATAAAAACGCTGGCCCGTTTTAGCGCTGATCGCATTGGCGACGGCAGCAGCTAAGGGGGGAACCCCTGGTTCACCAACCCCTGTTGGTTTTTCATCACTGTCAATAATATGCACGTCGATTTGTGGTGCTTCATTCATGCGTAATAATTGATAATCATGGAAGTTGGTCTGCTGGGGAATTCCTTCTTTAATCGTAATCTCACCGTATAGGGCAGCGGTTAATGCGAAGTTAATGCCGCCTTCCATTTGAGCGATGACCATATCTGGATTGATGACTTGTCCACAGTCCACAGCACAGACGACGCGCTTTACCTTGATCGTATTGTTTTCAATTTTCACATCAGCGACTTCAGCAACCCAAGTACCGAATGATTTATGAATAGAAATACCTTGAGTACAACCGGCTAGTGGGGTTCCCCAGTTGGCTTTTTCAGCAGCAAGCTTTAAAACGGCTTGAGCTCTTGGGTGATTTTTTAGTAAGTCATAGCGAAATTGATAGCTATCTTTCTTTTGAGCTCTTATTGAGGGAAGTTGGGCTAGCTGATCGATAAAAGTTTCAGTAATAAAACCATTATGCGAATAGCCAACACTACGCCAGTTACCGACTAAGATACCGCTGTCTGATTTTTTATAATCTACATTGATATTGGCAAAGTCATAAGGAATTGCTTCAGCACCTTCATAAATAGAACCATCGGCGGGAGCGATAATACCTTCACCCATTTTGCCTGCATTTTCTAGTAGGCCAAACATGAACTTGGGCATAAAAGGATATTGGGCAGGAGCGGCGTCGGCGACAAAATAATCAAATACCCCCGACCCAGCCATTTGATGATTCCAACCAGAAATATCTCCGTTTTTATCAATGGTTGCGCTGAGCTTGTGATAACTAGAAGGGCGATACCAATCACGCTGGGTATCCTCTTCTCGTGACCAAATTAGTTTAATCGGTTGCTGAGAAATTTCACTAATAGCGGCTGCTTCGGCAACAAAATCCTGGTTAATTCGACGACCAAAACCCCCGCCGATAAAGGTTGTATTTATTTTCACATCGCTTAAAGCGTAGTCGGTTGCTTTGGCTGCAGCGACTTGGGCCATATCCGGAGATTGTGTCGGAGCCCAAATTTCTAAGCCATCAGGCTTTGCCCAAGCAACACAGTTTTGTGGCTCTAAAGTAGAATGCGCAAGAAAAGGCATTTCAAATTCAGCCGTAATCGTTTGTATCGCATTTTCTAAGGCGTCATCAAAGTCGCCTTCGCTGCGTACGTTCTTGCCGCTGTCTGCTGCTAGATCACTTTTATACTGGGCAAAAATGCTGGCATCATCGACATTATTTAGCTCACTTTCATGCCACTTAACGGTTAATTGTTGTTGAGCTTTACGTGCTTGCCAATAGCTCTTAGCAACAATGGCAATGCCCATCGCGCTGGCTGTTTTCACCGCAAACACCTGTTCAATTCCAGGCATGTTTTTGATCTTGCTAGCATCAAAGGTTTTGATCTGGCTATCCCAGCGGCCAGCTCGAGTGAAGACTGCGTACTTCATTCCTGGCAGCTCAGTATCAATACCGTAATCCGCAGTTCCCGTGGCTTTTTTAAGGGCATCAAGACGTTTATTATATTTACCAATGATTTTGAAATCGGCTTTATCTTTTAGCGGGATATCGCTGGGAACAGAATATGTTGCTGCAATAGCGGCTAACTGACCAAAGGGGATTTGTTGATCATAGTTTTTATGCCCAGAGGCTTTATTAATAACCCGGCCGTTTTCAGCAATACAATCTTTCTCATTGATGTTCCAAGTATTAGCAGCGGCCTTGATTAGCATAATACGGGTAGCCGCCCCAGCTTCACGCACGATCTGCCAGCTACTGGCGACACTGGTACTACCGCCAGTGATCTGAATACCGTAAATAGTATTGCGATAAATAGAATCAACACCGGCAAAACTGACCTGCACTTTTTCTGGGTCAACTTCTAACTCTTCGGCCAATAACGAGGTCATACCGGTATAGGTGCCTTGGCCCATTTCAACTCGGTCTAGAACGAAGTGAATGCTGTTATCACTATCGATACGCAACCAAGCATTGGAGTTCCATTGTTCGGTATTACCCGCTTGGCTGATACCGCCATTTTTTAACGTCGTGCAGCCGGGAAGGGCAATCGACATCATTAATCCGCCAGTACCCATGCTCGTGGCTTTAAGAAAATTACGACGTGTGGTAGTTAATGATTTATTTGCTGGAGTTGTAAGTGAAGTCATTATTTTACCTCCATGATATTAGTGAATAATTCATTTTTAGCATTAGAGGTCGTGGATAGGTTGCTAGCGGCGGTATGGATCGCTGCTTTAATTCTAGGGTATGTCCCGCAACGGCAAATGTTCCCGCTCATTGCATTATCAATGTCTTGATCGCTGGGCTTGGAATTAGTAGCCAGTAAGGCTGTTGCCGACATTATTTGCCCAGATTGACAATAGCCACACTGAGGCACGTTATGCTCAACCCAAGCTTGTTGTACTGTGCTTAGGCTATCTGGGGTGCCAATACCTTCAATGGTGGTAATTGCTTGACCTGCAACAGCACTAACAGGAGTGATACAGGTTCGTATAGGATTGCCGTTTAAATGCATAGTACAGGCACCGCATAATCCTGCGCCGCAACCAAACTTACTGCCCTTTAGGTCTAGGTAATCACGAACAACCCATAATAATGGTGTATCACCTTCTACATCGAGGGAGTGTTCGATGCCATTTACGGTTAGCTTAATCATTTTATTATTATCCAGTTAAACTCTGCACGATTCTGATCATGACTTATGCGGTATGGCCAGCAATCAACGCTGCTTTTAGCCAAAAATATTTAAATCAGCATACTTGAAATAATTAGCGAGGGTAAAGGTTAATTTCTGCTAAAATCTGGTCATTAATATTTAGCCCTAAGGCAGCAAGATGGCGAAAAAATTCTATGTGATTTGGGTGGGGCGCGAGCCGGGTATCTATACCGATTGGCCAACAGCACAAAAACAGGTAATGAAATTTCCTGGGGCCAAATATAAGTCCTTTACCTCTAAAGCGGACGCGGACGCTGCATTTTCAGGAGGTTCAGTTTCTTCAGTCGCTAAAAGTCCTGCTAAAACCAGTGGGCCCAAGAAGAGTGGCAAAAATTTATCAGCGCCGCCGATTAAAACCGATGTCGTGATTTATTGTGATGGTGGCTGTGATCCAAATCCAGGTAAAGCGGGTTCTGGTGTTGCGGTTTATCAGAATGATCAGTTGATTCAACTTTGGTATGGTATTTACACCCCCAGCGGCACTAATAACTCGGCTGAATTAAATGCCTTATTTTATTCGCTACAACTGGCTCAACATGCAGTTAAGCAAGACTTAAGCGCGCAAATATTATGCGATTCTATGTATTCCATTCAGTGTATTCGTGATTGGGCGGCGGGCTGGGAGAAGAATGGCTGGAAGCGTAAAACCGGTGAGATTATGAATCTTGAAATCATCAAGCAAGCTTATGTTTTGTATAATGAGATTAAGGATAAAGTATTACTTTCTCATGTGAAAGCTCATGCCGGAACTGAGGGCAATGAATTAGCAGACCGCATGACGATGGTAGCCGTTGATCGTAAAGATCCAGCTTGGGCGCAGTATGAAAAAGATCCAAGCGGTGATTTTAATATTGCTAGCCTGTTAAAGATGAGAGCAGGGTAAAAGATACATGTTAAAAGTTTCGGAAAATAATAGTGCGAATTATTGCACTTTACCTAGAGCATTTATATAAATGAGAACTACCCCTTTACCTCTTGATTTGAAGTCCTTTGGCGATGATATTGATAATCTTCGGGCAGAGCTGAAGCAAGATATTGGTGATAAAGACCTAGCGCATTTCAGAAAAATTGAGATGTTAGTTTGGGGTCTGTCATTGTTAGGATTAGCGACGGCCGGTTTTGGCGTGAATCCTATTGCCATTATTGCACTGGCTGCAGCCAGTTTTGCTCGCTGGACGATTGTCTCTCATCACATTAGTCATAGAGGCTATGAAAATATTGCTGGTAGCCCAGCTCGCTATAACAGTAAAAACTATGGTCGAGGCTGGTATCGTTTGTTGCACTGGATGGACTGGATACAGCCCGAAGCCTGGCATCATGAACATGATGTATTGCATCACTATAACTTGGGTGAAAATGCAGATCCGGATGTGCCGCAAGAAAAAGCTAAGTGGATGGAAGCTTCAGGTATTCCTATGCCATTGCGTTTTGTCTTTGTGGCCATCATTGCGATGGTTTGGAAGCCTGCTTATTATGCTCCTAATACGCTGAATGCATTGCTGAACAAAGAAGAGAAAACCTCCATTACGTTTTCATCCTGGGGTCTTTGGTCGCCATTGAATAAGCGCTTTTGGCAAATAGTCTGGCGTTGCTGGTTGCCCTATATCAGTTTTCGTTTTGGTGCATTGCCTGCTATCTTTTTACTGATTAGTCCAGAGGCTTGGATAAGTGCCCTGATCAATATATTGATTGCGGAAGTGGTGATTAATCTTTGGACTTATATTGTGATTGCGCCTAATCATGCGGGATCGGATATTTATGTGTTTGATCAACATCATAAAGGTCGCGCAACTTTTTACTTACATCAAATTGTAGGCTCGGTCGATTATAACTGTGGCGGTAATACTAGGGACTTTATGCAGGGTTGGTTAAATTATCAGATTGAGCATCACCTGTTTCCAGAATTAACGGTTCGCCAGTATCAAAAAGCCCACTCTCGAGTACGGGAAATCTGTGCCAAGCACGATATCCCTGTGGTTTCTGAATCTGTATTTAAACGCGTGATCAAACTGACGCGAATATTAACAGGGATGGATACCCAGCCCCTATGGCCAGGTGTCATTGATACTAGCAAGGTTGCCAGTATCAATGAGGCTGAGAAGAACAACTCTGATGAGCAGCTGAGTAATACTCCGACTGCATAGAAATCACTGTTATTTATTTTGCTGCTTCAATATATCGTCGATGACTTTATTGGTAGCAGCATTAATTTCTAGTGATTTATCGGACATAGCTTTATTTTGAAATCTAGGTAGTTCTGGATCATAAAGTTCCGCCAGCTCTCTCATTCCCGCGCGGTCTCGATGATAAAAAACGTCTGCGATCTCATCCATTTTAGCTGCATCATGTCCCAATAATTTCAGCGCAGTTTTACCTGCGCGGATACTGCTATCAAACGTCTCTCGAATAATCTCTGTTGCTCCGGCTTTATAGAGATCAAACACATGAAGTCGATCATAAGCTCTTGCTAGAATAGGCAGGTCTGGATGAAGTTTACGAGCATATTCAACGATATGGGTAGTACGTTCTTTATCGTCAATGGCGATAATTAAAAGTTCTGCTTTATCGAGCCCAGCAGAGGCGAGCAATTCTGGACGGGTAGCATCCCCAAAGTAGGTTTTAAATCCTAGGCGACTAAAGTTTTCAACGGCAACCACATCCAAATCAATAACCGTTGGTTTGTGGCCACAGCTAATCAATAGCTTATTTACCATTTGGCCAAAGCGACCATTACCCGCCAATATGATATTTTCTGGGCTTTCTATCTTATCCATTTCACGTTCTTCTTCTGCCTCAAGTCGCGGGATAATAACTTTATCGAGTAGAATAAATAATAGCGGTGTGAGTAGCATAGAGAGGGCAACAACGAGTAGTAGCTTTTCTGCAATGGCGCTGGGCAATACCGCGCTTTGTACAGTGAGCGCTAATAATACAAAGCCAAATTCTCCTGCCTGGGATAAGCCAAAGGCCAATAACCAGCGATCACTGCCACGCAATTTAAATAACGTGCCTAGGGCGAAAAGTACGATCATTTTTATGCTGATGATGCCCAAGGTTAAAGCAATAATGAGAGGCAGTTCAGAGCTTAATAAGTGAAAGTTAATACTGGCGCCGACGGTGATAAAAAATATGCCTAATAGCAGGCCTTTAAAAGGTTCTATATTGGATTCTAGTTCATGGCGATATTCACTATTAGCTAAAACAACACCCGCTAAAAATGTGCCTAAGGCAGCGGATAAACCAATGAACGACATCAAAACAGAAATACCAATAACCAGTAACAAAGCAAAGGCGGTAAACATTTCACGTAAACGAGATTGGGCAATAAAGCGGAAAATAGGTTGTGAGAGAAAGTGGCCAGCGAAAATAATGAAGAAAATTACTGCTAATGTTACGACGGCCTGTAGCCAGGCGGGGAGGTCGGAGATGAGATTGCTGCTATGACTTGCTGAGCTGTGTTGTGAAGCGAGCTCGGGCAGGGCTAATAATGGAATGAGCGCGAGCATAGGGATGACGGCAATGTCTTGAAATAACAAAACCGCAAAGCCGGATTGTCCACCCTGACTGGGCATCAGTCCTTTTTCTTCCAGGGTTTGTAAAACAATGGCAGTTGAAGAAAGAGAGAGCACTAGGCCAATGGTTAATGCGATAGACCATTGTAAGTTGAAGGCCATTGCGACAAAGAATATTACCAGTGTACTGAGTAATACTTGTAAACCACCTAGGCCAATAAGCTTATGACGCAAGGCCCAGAGTTTTTCCGGCTCAAGTTCGAGGCCGACTAAAAATAGCATCATGACGACGCCAAATTCGGCGAAATGCTGAATCTCTTTGGCTTCATCACCGACTAAGCCTAAAGCTGGGCCGATAATAATCCCTGCCAGTAAATAGCCGAGTACTGAACCTAAGCCCAGCCTTTTTGAAATGGGGACCGCAATCACTGCGGCGAGAAGAAAGATGGAGGCGGTAGTTAGAATGTTATCCATTTATAGCTCTATTCCCCCAGTTCTTGCCAATCGGCAGCTTGTGTAGCGTCGCTGACTTTAGCATCGACCCAGCGTTCTCCCGTTTTACCTTGCTGAGATTTGGTACTTTCTTTTTTCCAGAACGGTGCTTCGGTCTTAAGGATATCCATGATGAACTGTGAGGCTTCATAAGCGGCAATACGATGTGCGCTGCTAACGCCAACTAAGACAATTTGATCGGTTGCATGCAATTCACCGACTCGGTGAATGATGCGAATACCATCAAGGGGCCAGCGCTGTCTGGCTTGCTCAGCAATATTGTTTAGAACATTTTCTGTCATCCCCGGGTAGTGTTCTAGCGTCATGCTACTGACTTCAGTATTTTCACTAAAATCTCTCACTAATCCGACAAACATGACGATAGCGCCACTTTGTAAGCTGCGCTCACGCAGTTGTTGGTATTCTAAGGGAAAATCAAAGTCTTCATTTTGAACAGAAATCATAACGTATCACATTCTAATAGCAGTGCTTGCAGTATGAGAGGATGCGGCAATCTATTCAATAAAAATGTAGTGTTTTCAAGGGAAGTCAGCCCATAATTGGTTTTCATTATGGGCTGACTTAAGTTGTTATTTTGCATTCTTCATGGCTGAGTTAGACACTTTTAACATGATGTTATCGGCACTTTTTTTATACGGTGGCCAAAATAATTTAACATCGAAAAAATTAGGGTTTTCATCAATCAGTGGATTGCTATCGGCTAATGTTGAAGAGGCGACCATGCCAAGTTCGTTAACAAGAGTATTTTGCACCTTTTTGCCAATAAAATAGTTAGCAAATATTTCAGCCGCTTCAAGTTTTCTGCCAGAGACTTTTTTATGGAAGTTAATAGTATCGAGCCAAGCTGAGCTACCTTCTTTAAATTTGACCAATTGCCAGTTTCCGCCAGCTTTATTCGCCGCTGATGCTGCGATGCCATAGGAGGCTAATAAAAGGACTTTAGGATCGTTAAAGTCTGGGCCTGATGTCCAAAACTGACTAACTTGCCCATAGAGGCCATTCATCTTAAGTTGTATTTCACTATCGGATTTAAACTGAGCCCTCAGCGCTTTTCTATCTTGTGTCATATCATTTAAATAAAACGGTTCTTTACCCATAGCGAGAGATGCGATGGCAATATTGGGCTGTATTTGGCCACTGGATAAACCGAGTTTTCCTTTCCACTTGGCAGCCCATAAATCGGAAACGGATTTTGGCAGTTCATCCGTTTTCAACTTATCCATATTTGCCCAAATGCCATAAGCACCACCACCCCAAGGAATATACAGTGGCTTTCCATTTTTTATGCCCATTGGGATTTGGGTTAGGCGAGGGGATAGCTTGCTGTAGTTAGCCAGTCTGGGGGATTGGATATTGATCGGTTGTAATAAATTGGCAATTTTATCACTTTGCATTTTGATATAATTAAGGGTGAGGAATGAAATATCAGCATTATCATTTCTCAACACCTTAAACATTTGTTCGGGGCCCTCGGCAAAAGGTGATATGACTTCAACTTTAAATTCAGCATAACCTTGCTGAGCTAGAAGTTTGTTAACAGCTTCAGTATCTGAACTTGTTACATAGCCATCCCAGGTGAATACTCGCAGGAATTCGGCTTGTGCGGGTAGTGAACCTACCAGTGCTAGAGTGATGATAAATACCATATTCTTCAGTATATATTTCATGAGCTACTCGCATTGTCGTCTACGTTATTATTATGAGCTTAGTCATGATTAATATTCTGAATATTTTGGTTAATTCTATTTGACCTAATAGTCATATGAAGAAAGCCTTTAGCTGTTTTCGGTCTTGTAGATGTAACTGAATAGGCCAATTGAGTATTTATAGTGCTTTGTTTGAGCCAACCTGACGGCTGGGTATTTACCCTTAAAAATAAGGGTGCGAAACTAACGTACTAGGTCAGTATGTGGAATGTTCACTTAACTAACCAATTATAAAAATAATATATTCGTCAAAGGTGATTTATGAAATTACTCAAGCCTCTTACGCTGGCCTTCGGGTTAGTGGCTTCTATGGGTTCTGCTGCAATGAGCTCAACCCCTCCTTCAGATCCTATTGTTGATTTTAAAAATAGCTGGGCCGGTAAAGCATTAGCTCAGCAACGCAACCTGGATGTAAAATCTCCAATGATCGATAATAATATCTTGGGCTCTCACAATACCTATAACTCAGAAGTGTATCGTAATGCTTTCCGTTATATTGATCCTCAGCAAAAGCATTCAATTTATGATCAACTTCGTATCGGAGCTCGTTTTATTGAATTAGATGCGCATTGGACTGCACAAACTCATGGGGCGCCTTGGAACTGGGGCCCTGATCTTCTCTTATGCCACTCAGGTATTGGAGCATCTTTAGGGGATTTACACGTAGGTTGTAGTTTAACCGATCGTTTTGTTAAAGATGGTGTGCAGGAAGTAGGTAACTGGCTGAATGAAAACCCAAATGAAGTGATCATTCTTTATTTTGAAGATCATACTGATGGTCATCATCAAGAATTACTCAATATCTTAAACGATAAGTTGGCTGGTAAGATCTACGCGAGCAACGGCTGTGCAAGTATTCCTGATAGCTTAACTAAAGCTCAGGTTCGTGCGGCAGGTAAGCAGGTTGTCTTATGGAAAGATGGAGGTTGTTCTGATAACTCAGGTATGAAAAATTTAGCCTTTACCGGTTTGGGTAAGATTGATCGTATTTGGGAAGATCGCACGAGTGTTGGTGCTATCGGTGCTTTCTTCACTGGCGGCAGTGTCGACAAAATTGAAAAGGCCGATGTGACACAAGCGTTTAAGAATGGCGGTAATATCGTGAATCTTGATAAGCTGACCTATAACGATGGTCGTATGGAAGCAGGTATTTGGTCTTGGGATGTGAATGAACCCAATAACTGGGGTGGTAACCAAGATTGTGCAGTTCAGTGGGGTAATGGTCGCTGGGATGATGCTGGTTGTGCTTCGCAATACTATTTTGCTTGTAAAGCTCAAGACGGCAGTTGGGATATTAGCCGAACTAAGGGGACTTGGTTAGTTGGGCAAGCCGCTTGTGGCCTATTAGGCTCAGGTTATACCTTCAGCGCGCCGACTAATAGCAAAGACAATGAAGCTCTTAAAGCCGCTAAAGCGGGTATTTCTCACGTGTGGGTAAATGCTTCAGATCGTCAAACAGAGGGTCAATGGTCGGCTAACTAGCCGACCTGGTTCGGTTAACCTTGATTTAGATTAAAAAAGGCTCTGATAATTATTATCAGAGCCTTTTTTGTGTCTTGCGCATTGGCAAAGGCAAGAGTAATCTGGATAAACAATAAAGTTCATAGGAATCAATATGCCATATCACGACAACGTTGTAGATGAATTGAATCTACTTGTGAAATTTAGCCAGCATTCAAGACAGGAAGGGATTAAAGTGCATCATTATGCTGAAACTTCTCTGGTTGAAGCAGCAGAGCGTTTGCATAGTAAGGGTATGATTACTCAGATCGACGGTGGTTATTTGACTGAACGAGGTCTTGAGACCGCAGAAAAAGCTCACGGTTTAATTGATTCGCTTGAAGTTAATATGAGCTAATAGTTACGTGTTCGATATTTTATTGAAGAGGGCTTAAGGTTAAAATCTTAGGCCCTTTTTTATTGCTGTAGGGAATAATATTTAATCATTGTTTATTTGGCGAATAAACACATGTAATAAGTTGAACTCCGATAGACTAACTTCTCGGCAGAGAAGTTATCGCTTTCTGAAAATAATGGATCGACGGATATATCTAGAGAAACAGTACTCTGATTAGAAAAGAATAATTATCTGTTGAGTCTATTGGGTAATATAATTTGGGGTTAAAATTATAGTTTCAGACCATGTGCCAATATCATGGACTTTTAAGGTATCAGGATCATCTTTGCTGCATTAACAGAGAAAGAGAAAATACACATTAAAGAGATGAGGGTATTTGTTTTAGGTTGTTTTCAAATACAATGTTGGATATCTGATCAAACTAAGGTTTGTCGTAACAGATAGGGTATTTTAGTCTGAAATTTGCTTAGTGTAAAATGGTGGGCCCTCGCAGACTTGAACTGCGGACCTGTCGATTATGAGTCGAATGCTCTAACCAGCTGAGCTAAGGGCCCCTCTATCTACTAGCGATAGTGGTGTTATCGATAGATAACGGGATTGATTATAACCATGCTTAACAAAGAGTGCCACCCCTTTGATTTAAAAAAGAAAAATGCTGGATTTAAAAAAAGAAAAACCCGGCAATTGCCGGGTTTTCTTTGGTTGCTTTTTAAACGATCTAGTTAAAACTATTCGTCTAAGAAGCTACGCAGGTGGTCAGAGCGAGTAGGGTGACGTAATTTACGCAGTGCCTTCGCTTCAATCTGACGAATACGTTCACGAGTAACGTCGAACTGCTTACCTACTTCTTCCAAAGTATGGTCAGTGTTCATGTCGATACCAAATCGCATACGTAGAACTTTTGATTCACGAGCGGTTAGGCCAGACAGTACGTCACGAGTCGCATCGATTAAGCCACCAGTAGTCGCTGTATCGATTGGAGATTCAGACATGGTATCTTCAATGAAGTCACCTAGGTGCGAATCTTCGTCATCACCGATTGGAGTTTCCATCGAGATAGGTTCTTTGGCAATTTTAAGTACCTTGC
>Ga0209395_1004903_pt1 | contig 15366 bp, 14 predicted proteins | sample GOMGulsemesocosm_3_FD_184635 | JGI IMG/M metagenome (GOLD analysis project Ga0209395, IMG submission 184635) | Methane-oxidizing microbial communities from mesocosms in the Gulf of Mexico - GOM9D Gulf of Mexico (SPAdes) (version 2) | ecosystem: Environmental > Aquatic > Marine > Cold seeps... | reverse complement strand
TTAGCTTGTGCTAATTTAGCTGTCAATAATGTACTGAGTAGGTAATTCATGTATAACCAGTGAAGGTAAGTAAATTTCAGGCATAAAAAAAGAGCCGAAGCCCTTTTTAATAAGATAGCCAAAGTTACATTTTTGGAATTCTTATTTTCTTTTCTGGTGATTGACGATAAATAATAGCCGTTTTACCAATTACTTGAATTTTTATCGATGCAGTTTCACGACAAATAGCTTCAACAATTAAGGCTTTATTTTCACGATCATCAGTTGGTATTTTAATCTTGATTAATTCATGATGATTTAAAGAATAATCAATTTCGGCAACTACTGCCTCTGTTAAGCCGTTGTTACCCAATAAAACCACTGGTTTTAGTGAGTGAGCAAGACCTTTTAAATATTGTATTTGTTTTTTATTTAGGCTCATTAACAATTTTCGTTACAAGTTAGCTTGAATTATTACTATTTTACCTCCATCTAGTCTGTAATACTAATAAAACGTTAAATCGTTTTGCACTATTCACAAATTAGTTAAGTTAAATTAATGAGTAAAAAAAAATTAAGTAATAGTAGTACCCGTTGGATGCAAGAGCATTTCGATGATGAATACGTTAAAAAGGCACAAAAACTTGGAGTGCGCTCTAGGGCATATTTTAAAATTGAAGAGATAAACATTAAAGATAAGTTGATCAACAAAGGTATGAAAGTTGTTGATTTAGGTGCTGCACCTGGAGGTTGGTCTGAATTTGCCGTTAAAGCTGTAGGCGAAAAAGGACAAATCATCGCTTGTGATATTCTTTCAATGGATCCAATTCCCGGAGTTGACTTTCTACAAGGTGACTTTAGAGAAGAGCCTGTACTCGATGCTTTATTAACACGCATTGGTGGTAAAGATATTGATGTGGTTATGTCAGATATGGCAGCGAACTTTACTGGAAACGATGGCGCTGATGCTGCAAGAAGTATGTATCTTGTTGAATTAGCATTAGATATGTGCAATCAAGTATTAAAGAAAAATGGCGCATTTGTTGTTAAAGTATTTCAGGGGGCAGGGTTTGAGCAGTTTATGCAAGACTTACGGAGTGCATTTAAAACGGTAAAAACCCGTAAACCAAATTCATCACGTGCTCGTTCGCGAGAAGTATATTTGGTTGCCACAGGATTTAAATAGCTCCAAGCAGTAAATTATAGTAAATTACACATATCAGCTTAAGGATTTAAGTTGATTTCAGAATTAGCCCGTTTATTGTGCTAATTGTTAGTTAAGTAAAAGTTCATTCAAAGTTACAAGAGGTCATTAAGTTGAGCGATATGGCAAAAAATCTTATTTTATGGTTGGTAATAGCGGTTGTGTTAATGTCGGTATTCCAAGGGTTCACCCCAAATACGAGTACGGATCAAGAAGTTAACTACACACGCTTCATTCAAGATGTTCGTCAAGGACAAATTCGTGACGCTAATGTCGATCGTAACGGTGTTGTAAAGGGAACAAAACGCAGTGGCGAAGCTTTTATCACTGTTATACCGGGTGGTTATGATCGTGATTTAATCAACGATTTAGTTAAGCAAGGAGTTAATGCTTCTGGAGAATTACCAGAAGAAACTAGCTTTCTAACGACTATTTTTGTTTCTTGGTTCCCAATGATTTTGTTAATTGGTGTTTGGATATTCTTCATGCGTCAAATGCAAGGCGGTGGCGGTAAAGGCGCCATGTCTTTCGGAAAATCCAAAGCTAAATTATTAAGCGAAGACCAAATAAAAACGACTTTTACCGATGTTGCAGGTTGTGACGAAGCGAAAGAAGAAGTTACCGAACTTGTTGACTACTTAAAAGAACCGACTAAATTTCAAAAACTCGGTGGACGTATCCCTTCTGGCGTACTATTAGTAGGCCAGCCAGGTACAGGTAAAACATTATTGGCTAAAGCCATTGCTGGTGAAGCAAAAGTACCTTTTTTCACCATCTCAGGTTCTGATTTTGTTGAAATGTTCGTCGGTGTTGGTGCATCTCGTGTTCGCGATATGTTCGAACAAGCTAAAAAATCAGCACCTTGTATCATCTTTATCGATGAAATTGATGCAGTAGGTCGCCAACGTGGCGCAGGTATGGGTGGTGGTCACGATGAACGTGAACAAACACTAAACCAAATGTTAGTTGAAATGGATGGCTTTGAGGGCAATGAAGGCGTTATCGTTATCGCGGCAACTAACCGTCCAGATGTATTAGACCCTGCATTATTGCGTCCAGGACGTTTTGACCGTCAAGTTACTGTTGGTTTACCTGATATTCGTGGTCGCGAGCAAATCTTAAAAGTTCACATGCGCAAAGTTCCATTAGGTGAAGATGTAAAAGCATCTGTTATTGCTAGAGGCACACCAGGTATGTCAGGTGCTGACCTAGCTAACTTAGTTAATGAAGCTGCTTTATTCGCTGCACGTTCGGCTCGTCGTACCGTGTCAATGGATGAATTTGAAAAAGCTAAAGATAAAATACTCATGGGTGCCGAACGTCGTTCGATGGTAATGAGCGAAGAAGAAAAAGCAATGACAGCTTATCATGAAGCCGGTCATGCCATTGTTGGCCGCTTAGTGCCAGATCATGACCCTGTTTACAAGGTTAGTATTATTCCTCGTGGTCGCGCTTTAGGTGTTACTATGTATTTACCTGAGCAAGACAGATTCAGCCATAGTAAACAACATTTAGAAAGTAATATATCGTCACTTTACGGTGGCCGTATTGCCGAAGAAATGATTTATGGATTTGAGAAGGTTTCTACTGGTGCTTCTAATGATATTGAACGTGCAACGCAACTTGCTCGTAAAATGGTCACTCAGTGGGGTTTCTCACAAAGCTTAGGTCCAATGTTATTTGCTGAAGAAGAAGGTGAAGTGTTTTTAGGTCGTTCATCTTCTAAATCGTTAAATATGTCAGATGAAACTGCACAAGCTATTGATATTGAAATAAAAGCGTTTGTTGACCGTAATTATAAACGCGCAGAGAAAATATTAGACGAGAACCGTGATATTTTAGAGTCGATGAAAGATGCATTAATGCATTATGAAACCATTGACGCTAGACAAATTGATGACTTAATGGAACGCAGAGAAGTTCGTGCTCCAATGGCTGAGTGGGATAACCATTCAGATTCAACTAAGCCACCTAAAGCCGACGGTAATCCTTCTTCTGATAATACAGAAAGTAAAACTGAAGCTAAGGAAGTAGCGCCAGATTTAGATAAACCTAGCGATGCACCTGCAGAGTAATTACTTTTAAATAAAGCCTCGATTATCGAGGCTTTATTTTATCAAAGCCAATTTGGTTTTTTATTCCAAGTTTGTTTTGATAAAATACATTGTTTATTAAGTTAGAATAATAAAGAGCAAAACCTTGTTAAAAAATCTTCTTTGTAAAGAAATCTCCCTGAATATTGAAACACCACAAGTGATGGGGATCTTAAATGTTACCCCTGACTCATTTTCTGATGGTGGAAACTTTTCACAAATAGACGCAGCACTCAAACAAGTTGATCAAATGATAGCTTATGGCGCCACCATAATTGACATTGGTGGAGAATCAACGCGCCCGGGTGCCAAAGATGTCACTGAACAAGATGAGTTAGACCGTGTCATACCTGTATTGAAAGCCATTAAAGAGCGCTTCAATGTCGTCGTTTCTATCGATACGAGTAAAGCCGCGGTAATGTCTGAAGCAATCTATCATGGCGCTGGTATCATTAACGATGTACGAGCATTACAAAACGAAGGTTGCATACAAGCGGTAGCAGAACATCAAAACGTGGCTATCTGTTTAATGCATATGCAAGGCCTGCCAAGGACAATGCAACACGCCCCGCAATATGATGATTTAATTGTCGATATTACTACTTTCTTTCAAGAGAGAATTTCAGATTGTGAAAAATCGGGTATTAACCTTTCGCGGTTAATTTTAGATCCAGGTTTTGGTTTTGGTAAATCATTAGAACAAAATTATCGTTTGTTAGCTCATATGGCAAAATTTACATCATTAAATTTGCCTCTGTTGGCTGGCTTGTCGAGGAAGTCGATGATTGGTAAACTTCTTAACCGAGAAGTTAACGAACGCTTAGCGGGGAGTTTAGCTACGGCTATTATAGCGGTTCAGCAAGGGGCTAAAATCATCCGTGTACATGACGTAAAAGAAACAGTAGATGCATTAAAAGTATTACAAGCGACCGATAAAAATAAATAACGCACTGAAAAAATAAATATAAAAGGACAAATAAAATGTCAGAGAGAAGATATTTTGGTACTGACGGTATAAGAGGCCTAGTAGGGCAATACCCCATTACTGCACAATTCGTGATGAAATTGGGTTACGCTGCGGGTCGAGTACTTGCTGCACAAGGCACTAAAAAAGTACTCATTGGCAAAGATACACGTATTTCTGGCTATATGCTCGAGTCTGCGTTGGAAGCTGGATTTTCTGCTGCAGGTATCGATATCGGATTATTAGGCCCTATGCCAACACCAGGTATCGCTTACTTAACTAAAACGTTTCGTGCAGAAGCCGGTATTGTGATCAGTGCTTCGCATAATCCCTTTTACGATAACGGTATCAAATTCTTCTCACAAAATGGTGAAAAATTACCTGATGCCGTAGAACTTGCTATAGAAGCTGAATTAGATAATGAAATGGGCTGTGTTGAATCAGCAAGTTTAGGGAAAGCAACCCGTATTGAAGACGCTGCGGGACGTTATATTGAGTTTTGTAAAAGTAATTTCCCAAGTCAATATTCATTAAAAGATTTTAAAATAGTGGTTGATTGTGCTCACGGGGCAACTTATCACATTGCACCGAATGTATTTCGTGAACTGGGTGCTGAAGTGATTGAAATTGGTACAGCACCGAACGGCACGAATATAAACGACCAATGTGGTGCAACATCAATGGATGCTATCAGTAAAGCTGTTATAGAGCATAATGCTGATTTTGGCATCGCTTTAGATGGTGATGGCGACCGTTTAATGATGGTTGACCACACAGGTTATATTCTTGACGGTGACGAATGTGTCTATGTAATCGCTGCAAACGACCTGCAAAATGGTACGATGAGCGGTGGTGTTGTTGGCACACTGATGAGTAACATGGGGCTTGAAATTGCCTTGGCAGATATGGGGATCCCTTTTGCACGCAGTAAAGTTGGCGATCGTTATGTTATGGAAATGCTAAATAAAAAAGGCTGGCAACTCGGAGCAGAAAATTCAGGTCATGTTATAAACTTAAAACATACATCGACTGGTGATGGTATCATTGCGGCGTTAAATGTATTAACAGCTATATGCAGTAGTGATAAAAACTTGCATGAACTTCGACAAGGCATGAAAAAATTACCTCAAATTCTAGTCAATGTTAGGTTTACAGGTGATAATGACCCATTATCCGCGCAAAATGTTGTTGCAGCAGTTCATTCGGTTAATGAAAAATTGACGGGGCGTGGCCGAGTATTATTACGTAAGTCTGGTACTGAACCTTTGATCCGTGTAATGGTTGAAGGACCAGAATTACAAGAAGTTACCGACTTCGCAAATGAAATTGCAGACGCAGTTAAGTGCGCTTGTTAAGCTGAATTTTCACCATACGGTTGAATTATAGGCAAATGAACAAGATATTAAGTTAAACACTTGTAACTTGTTCGTAGGTTAGTTAATATCTCGCCGCTTTAATTAGGAAAGATAAATGAATAGACGTGCAATAGTTGCAGCAAACTGGAAAATGAATGGCAGTTTGTCGCTTATAAAAGAAATGGTTTCAGGACTAAGTAATGTAGTACTGGCTGAAAATGTTGACGTTGTTGTATGTCCTAGTTTTCCTTTTTTATCTGCTTTTGCGTTAAATGCAGAAAATGAAAGTTTACAACAGAGTATTCACTTAGGTGCTCAAAATGTAAGCGAACATAAAAGTGGCGCATATACGGGTGAAATTTCAACGGATATGCTCAAAGAAGTTAATGCAAACTATGTTATTGTAGGGCACTCAGAACGTAGAAGTCTTTACAAAGAAACGAGTACGCAAGTAGCTCATAAAGTAAAAACAGTACTTAACGCAGGTTTAACACCTATTTTATGTATCGGCGAAAGTGAAGCAGAAAGAACTGCAGAGCAAACCGAAACAGTATTGGCTTCACAACTTCAGCCAGTAATTGATGAATTAGGCATAGAAAAATTTACAGATGTTGTTATAGCGTACGAGCCTGTTTGGGCTATTGGTACAGGAAAAACAGCTTCTCCAGAAATGGCACAAGCGACACACTTATTTATTCGCCAGTTTTTATCAAACTCTGATAAAATAATCGCGAATAAAGTGCCATTATTATACGGTGGCAGCGTAAATGCTGCTAACTGTGAAGAATTATTTGCACAGACGGATATTGACGGTGGTCTTATCGGTGGTGCTAGTTTAAAAGTCGACGAATTTAAAGTAATTTGCTCGTCAGCCAAAGGATCTTAAAATGTTGTATCAAGTGTTAATTATCGCTTATTTATTGGTTTCAATCTGTTTGATTGGTTTAGTACTAATTCAACAAGGTAAAGGCGCAGATATGGGCGCATCTTTTGGTGCTGGTTCATCAGCAACCATTTTTGGTTCAAGTGGCTCAGGTAACTTTTTAACGAAAGCTACTACATGGCTAGCAATCGGATTCTTCGTTATTAGCTTAGTATTAGGTAACTTAACAGCAAATCGAATCAAGTCTACAGACGAATGGAACAATTTAAATAATCCAGTTGAACAAACTATTCCAGGTGATGCTTCTATCCCAAGTGAAAGTGTAGAGCCAGCTAAAGCAGTAGAAAATAGTGATGTACCTGCAGCTACTGAAAAAGCTAACGATAGCGACGTTCCAAAGTAATATTTAAAAAGTACATATTAGCTAATTAACCTCATTATTAGCAAGATAGCTTAGAGTTATAGATAGTATAGTTTAGTATTGCGCGGTTGTGGCGGAATTGGTAGACGCGCCAGCTTGAGGGGCTGGTGACTTAGGTCGTGGGGGTTCAAGTCCCCCCAACCGCACCACTAAACTTATACAAATAGAAATTTAAAGGCCGATTCGTGATGAATCGGCCTTTTTCGTTTAGTTGCTAATTATTGCAGAGACGGTTCAAAAATACAGTCGTTGTTTTTCCTGCGATTAAGCTTGTTTTTATATTGAAGTTTGAAAAAAATTTACAGCCTTAATTTAAGATCCCACGCAATTTATCTACCAAATCATCAAATTTATGAACTTTACCTTATATAAAATATATTGTTCTAGATAAACAGGGAAGTGTCTAATAGGAACTGTTTAGGGGCTTCTGGTGGGGCTGTACTTAGTTTGCCATTGGTCTTATTCAAAATGACAGCTTCCCCATTATTGACTATATTATTTTGAAAAGGTTAAGGTCTTTTTCGGGTCAATAACCAGTCTCAGGTGAAATGGTAAAATAAGATGACGATGGATTTCTACAAAGGACGGTAATATGAAGTTTTTATTTGCATTCTCTTTTACTTGTATAGCAGGCGTATTATTTTTAAATTATTGTCACAAACCGGAAGTAAAATCCCTTACCACAGATACAGAGTCAGCATTCTCCTTGCCTGAAGGTAGTAACCAATTAATAGGTTCTCTTACTCAGAGTTTAAAACGACCTCAAGCTGAACGGATTGATGATATTACTAATGATGATTATATTGTTGAGTGTGAATCAAAATCATTGATTAAAGAGGAAGGAGATATTGACTCGCAACAGCAATATCTTAAATCATTATATAACTCTACTTCCCAAGACCGAATGTTAGAGTACGCCTTATTTGCTGAGTTACCAGATGGTAAGGCTAAGTTTGATTTATTACTAGAATATAATGAAAAATTCCCTAATAACCCATTGGTTATGATGGAAGCATTACATTTATGTGACAATTCCTCAAAGAAAAAATGTGATAAAAACTTTATTGATACCGCTATTTCTTCTGATAAGGATAATGGAGCTATGTGGTTACAATCTGTATTTTATTTCGCATCACAAGATAATGACGAAGAGATGGTCAAATCAATTTCAGGGCTTGCAAAAACGTCTTTATTCAACGAAAGGCATGGAGAAAGAATAAGAAGGTATGCTCAGGCCCTTGCTGGCTCAAATATTCCCGATTTTTATGCTAACGCCGCATCTGGAATAGGTATTGAAGCTGCAAGAGTTGCTGGATATTCACATATAGTCAATTGGTGCAAAGAAGGATTGAATGATATTGAGAAAGTTAGTGCTTGTTTATCTTTAGGGCGTAATTTAGAAAAAAGAAGCACGATATTGTTATCGCAATTAGTTGGAATCGCTATACAAAGGCTAATACATGAAGCCGATGGAAATACTGAGCTTATTCAGTTATTGGAAATAGAAAAGAAGCAGCTCACCAAGCCATGGGGGAGCGAATCGTTTATTAAGGCCTCATCTTTGATGAATCATGATGAAAAGTTACTGCGTAATTGGCTGGATAATTTCGACGAATTTGGTGAGGTTGAATCTCTAAACGTATTGATTGAAGAGGCTAAATCGCTATCTCAGACAAAAGGTCTTAGCCTGTGCACTCATTAGTTAATGTAAATAGCTCCTATTTTTTAGGTAGGTCATTGTAAATGTTGGGCTTAATGTCTAAAACCGTATTCGGTGTGACCATAGTGAACAGCACTTTACGAGATAGTGTTAATGCTTATGCTATATGAGTTTTTATTGTTTTCTAGCAGTAGTCATCAATCCTTGCTGCCACGCTAATACGGCTGCTTGAGTTCTATCACGTAAATGTAATTTTCCTAATATATTACTTACATGACTTCGCACTGTTTTTATTGCAATCGTTAACTGTTCGGCAATTTCAGCATTGTTACTGCCATTTGCGATAAGCTTTAATACTTCTAATTCTCTAGCTGTTAATGCGGCTAATACTTTTTCATTGTCCCTTTGAGTAATATGACGCAAAAAACGCTTAGCCACTACAGGTGATAATACAGGTTGACCATTAGCCGCTTTAAAAATAGCATCAACTAACTCTGTTGGAGCAATATCTTTAAGTAAATATGATAATGCACCCGCTTCAAAAGCAGGAAAAATATAATCATCTTGATGGTAAGAAGTTAACACAATAGTTTGTACTTTATTTGACAGCTTTTTAATTTTTTCAATAGCAGAAATCCCACTTTCACCTCCTGTTAACTGTAAATCCATTAAAACCACATCAGGACTTTGCTCAGAAATAAGTGCTAGCGTACCGGCTATGTTTTCAGCTTGCCCAACAAGTTCAATATTTTCTTGAGTTGATAAAAACATCGCAATACCTTGCTGAACAAGCAAGTGATCATCAACCGTGATCACTTTAACTTTTAACTTTGGTTCAAAAAGCATAATTTTAATTCAACTCCATTCGTTTTTGTTACGCCTGCCAACGGCACAATTGAAAATTCTCCCGATAAAGATTCCACTTGCTGCTTTAATAATTCAAGCCCTTGGCCAAGTATTAATTGTTTATCAAAATCGCCGTCATCTCTGACTTTTAGTAAAATTAGCTGCTTAGTTGAATGCAAAGTAATAACAACATTTTTAGCCGTAGAGTGCTTAAAAATATTTTGCAGAGCTTCCTTTATCGCCCTTAATAATAAGGCTGTTATTTCTGTCGTAAGCAAGGGCTCTTGCTCAATGTTAATATCCATTTCAACATTAACTAATGCTTTATGTTGCCACAAGGTTATTTCTTGCTTAACTACATCAACAAAATCACCTTCATTTTTAACTTGATATAATGCTTCGATAAGGTGGTTGATAGAAGCAAATATTTTTTGATTTTGGTCAATGGTCTTATCAAGTAATAGTTTTGCTTGAGTGATATCTGAGTTTAACAACTGCTTTGTACTTGCTAGTAATAGGTTATTTGCAAAAAGTTGCTGCTTAACGGTGTCATGTAGTTCAATTGCTAATTGTTGCCTTTCGTGCAGTCCTGCCAGCACTCTGTTTTCAGCAATAACCGTTGCAAGATTCTCAGACATATTATTTAAGCGTTGAAAGCTTATTCCTATCTCATCATAACTTACAATGGTTATTTTTTTTTCAAACTTTCCTTCTGCCCAAAAGGAAATGATTTCATATAAATGCTTTAGTTTTTGTTGCAAATGATAGGAAGAAAACAAAATAATAACCAAACCACAAGGCAATATATAAATAAGTGGAATAAATGAAAAAAGTAAGTACTTCATTAATTCTGTTTCAATAAATTGGTTTGCTACGTTTTTTTTAAATAAGTTTTCTCGCCAAGTTTGATGAAATATGACCGCACCAACAATATTTTGTTCATTGTCTTTCAGAGACTCTACAAAAATATAATTAAGCCCTTCAATACGTTCAATACCAGAATTAAAGTGTCCAATAAGTTTGTCACTTAAATCATCGCGTGACTTAATGGGTATTTGAGCACCTACATCGCCTTTTTGATAGGTACTGTTACCCAATTGAAAAACCAATTCTGATTTCAAATTAACAACAGCAAGGCTATTTATCTGAATATCAAAATCAAACTTACTTTGCTTAGTTAGCGTAAACTTTTTCTTTTCTACAATCGTCTGAAGTTTTTCATAAAGCTCATTATTATTAGCTAAATTTTGCTTATTAGATAAAGAATTTTGAATAGACTGTTCAACATGGTTATCAAACCAATGTTTCAACAATATTGGGTTGTGCCTTACCTCTCCTTGGTTAAACCAATACTGCCCAATAAGAAACATCAAAGAAAACAAATAACCAATAACAACAAGTGCTACAGTTAATTTAAACTTCACCGATTTGAAAAAATTTACTTTCTGCATATATTCACGATTATTGCTTAAATAAAATAATGACGTAAGTTTACCTTTAATTGGTAACTTAAAGATCAGTCTATAGACCTAGTTAACTTCCTCCTTAAGCCTCATGTAATATCTTTAACAGCATGTTGAAATAGCATCAGTTTTACTGCATCAAAGCTATTTAAGGAAACAAACATGGAACATATTATTGAGTTAAAGTCTGTATGCAAACATTTTAATAATAAAAACATAATAAAAAACATATCACTTTCTGTGCCTAAAGATTCGGTATATGGTTTTTTAGGAAATAATGGAGCAGGAAAATCTACTACGGTAAAATTAATACTTGGTCTAGTACACGCTGACTCCGGCGAGATAAATGTTTTTGATAAACCATTACAACAACAATTACCTCAAGTGTTAAATAAGATTGGTTGTATCATCGATACTCCTTCTTTATACGAGCATTTAACCGCAAACGAATACCTAACAATTGGGCAAAGCCTTAAGGGGCTAGCTAAAACGGAAATATCCAGAGTGCTCGAAGTCGTGAACCTTACCGATACTCAACAGCAGGTTATCGCCACCTTTTCATTAGGCATGAAACAACGACTTGCCATTGCTAATGCTTTACTTGGAAACCCTAAATTACTCATACTGGACGAGCCAACTAATGGTCTTGACCCTCAAGGCATGAGTGATATTAGAGTGTTGTTAAAGACATTGCCTGAAAAAATGGGCGTAAGTGTTTTTGTTTCTAGTCATTTGTTGGATGAAGTAGAAAAAATTGCTTCTCACGTTGCGATTATCAAACAAGGTGAGATTATTTTAGAGTCAGAACTGTCAAGACTCGTTGGTGAAAGTGGCAGTTTAATCTTAAGTGTTAAGCAACTAGCCCAAGCAAATAAACTCCTTTTAAAGTCAGGGTTTCAAACAACAACCAACAAAAATGAACAGTTATTAATTAGTAATATAAAGCAAACACAATGTCCAGATTTACACCGTCTACTTATTAGCAAAAATATAGATTTATTAAGCTCAACATTTACCAAACCGTCATTAGAAAAATCATTTATGCAAATAAATAACAGCGGTTTAGATATTAATAATACAGGAATTGTCTCATGAAGATTTTCACATTGATTAGAATTGAATTTCTAAAACTTAAACGTTCTCAAATTTTATTAATGACCTTACTTTGTCCACTAAGTGTTGTGGCACTACAATTTTTAATCGTTGTTGAAAACTCAGGGCAAGTTATAACAGATAAAGGGTGGGGCATGTATTGGATGGGAGCGATATCATTATGGTATATGTTTATGTTACCTCTGTATATTTCACTCGTTACTATGTTAATGAATGCGGTTGAACATAAAAATTCGACATGGCGTTTGATGGCAAGTATGCCTATTCCTCAATGGCAACTTTATCTTACTAAAGGCTTAGTATCTTGGTTGTTTGTATTTTTCTCTTCAATAGTTATGTACGGATTAACGAGCTTAAGTATATTCATCATGACCCTAATGGGTTATGAAGGGCAAGACTCTTTTAGTTCTCCATTTTTATTACATTTGGCAAAAGTTATGCTTACCTCTTTACCCATTGTTCTCATTGGGCATATGATTAGCTGGCGTTGGAAGTCTGTGATAGCACCACTCGCTTTAGGTGTTGTAATGACAATGACCGCAATGACTTTAGCAAATTCAGCCCAATACTGGATGTTTAATCCATGGACATATAACCTAATTGCCACATTAGTAAATGATGGGAAATCAGTCATAGATGCTTTAACGTATTCTGCCATATTAAGTGTGATTTTATTAATTGGGAGTACGTTATGGTTAGGACGAAAAGAAGTTAATATGTAACTAACATTACATTTAGTATTTTCCGACCGGCATGATTAACAAACAGTATGTTAGTGTAATTGTGCATAAAAACTATGAAAGCAGGCCTATATAAGTTGGCTAGGTTCTGCTTTCTTCACATTTTAGTCAATTATTAAAGCCTCTCAATGGGGCGTTATATTTCAGTCAAAAATCTGGTGATACAAATGAATAGAATACTCTTACTAATCATAGCTTTTCTCGCATTCCCATTGTTTGCTCAAGAAAATGTTAAAATTTCCGATTTTCATAGATTATTAATTTTTAATGATAAAAATCAACTTATGGTCGCAAAGATCAAAGATACTGATTTTTGGGTGACGCCTGGCTTGTACAGTCAAAACAAAAAACTCACCAATGAAAACCTGCATAAGCTAGCTTCTGAGTATGGGCTTACAATAACTCAACCAAATTTACGAGGGGTCTTTATTTTAAAAAATAAAAAGACGAATATTGATTCAAATCGATATTTCTTTAATGTGAAGGTAAATGGAGGGGATATTAAAACGCCAGATAACATCGAAGAAATTAAATGGTTGCCTGTAAATGAGGCAATGAACGTTATTACATTTCCCCATATCACTATGCTTATAAAGCAGATTATGGATTATCCAGACGTCGAATGGGGAGGTACTGTATTGAGGTATAAAGAGGGTACAAAGTTAAAATCAAAAATGATTAAGTCTTTTTATTCCTTAAATAGTGACAATAAATAATAAGAGGTGTCGTGCGGTGACACCTCATTTGTCTTTCCTGCTGTCTTGTTGATGGGTAGTGATAATTAAAACGTTCAATGCATTTGATTCACTATTTATCTATTAGTTAAGTTACTGTTCTGGTGGCTGATGTTAACTCAGAATTCATTATTTAAACGTCGACAGATAGCGATACTTGGCTAGGTTGCCCCAATAGATTCAAGCCAAACCACAAGATTGGAATCGCTATGATAAATGTTATCCACCAAAGTAGTCCAAAACCTGTAGCCAGTGTACTTAAAAGTGCGATGAAACCAACAAAAAGCGCATATGGCATTTGTGTTCTAACATGATCAACATGATCACATTGAGAAGCTAATGAAGACAAAATGGTGGTGTCTGAAATTGGTGAACAATGGTCACCCCACACAGCACCCGCTAGCACACAAGAAATAGACGAGTATATTATGTGCATATCTTCGGGAGACACAATCCCATTTTGGTTTGAAACTAAGCTCCAACTTAGAGGGATAACCAATGGAATGAGTATTCCCATGGTGCCCCAACTTGTGCCTGTACCCAAAGAAATGACGCCAGCTAAAACAAAAACAATTGCTGGAAACAAAGCCGGGGAGATCCCATTTCCTATTATTGTCGCTAGATAGCTTGCGGTATTTAGCTCTTTAGTAACTTCAGCTAATGCCCAGCTTAACACCAGAATTACCAGCGCTGTTGTAACGCTACTTAAACCATTGGTCCAAGAATTTACAGCATCTTCTAAAGAGTGTGTTTTTTGAATCACGGTCATAATAATAGCGACAATAGATCCAAAAAAACCTCCAAGTAACAATGCTGAAAATGAATTTGCAGTACCGAGTATTTCTCTTAAGGTATTTCCTTGACCCGTTAATAAAATACCAGCGATTACAGTGATAATTAAGGTGAGTATGGGGAGTATTGCATTCAATGAACTGGATCTTTTTACTTGTGATGTTTCAATCGCCACAACAGGCGAATTCCCAGCAGGGTCTCCTGCAATCGCTCTTCTTTCTGCCTTTAACATTGGCCCAAAATCTTTACCTGTAAATGCGATAAATAAAACAAAAATAAGGGTTAATATTGGATAAAAACTGTACGCTATAGATTCTATAAAAATAGCAAAAGGTTCATTTAAGCTACTGATATTTTTGATGGCCGTTTCAATTAACCCCACCTCATAACCAATCCAAAGAGAGATTAATGCGATAGAGGCGATTGGCGCGGCAGTAGAGTCAACTAAATAAGCCAACTTCTCACGGGATATTTTTGCCTTATCTGTCAGGGTACGCATGGTATTACCCACGACCAGAGTATTTGAATAGTCATCAAAAAATATAGCAAACCCCATAAAAACAGTACTAAGTTGTACGCGCTTTCGGTTGCTAGCCCAACGTTTAATGTGTTCGGTTAAGCCAATTAACCCACCATTGTTAGATATAACGCCAACCATGCCACTAATAAACAGCGTTAAAAGAATGATTAAAATATGGCTAGTATCATTCATCACATTTAACGCATACTTTTGTGGTACATCTACCAAGCCTATAAATAGACCGCTAAGATCTTTGCCAGCGATTGCCCAAGCTCCAAACCAAATACCTAAAAACAACGCTACAATAACCTGTCTAAGAATAAATGCGGCTGCAATAGCGATAAGAGGAGGTAGAATAGAAACAATATTTGGAGCTCCTGTTACTTCCCCTTCGCTAGCCAAATACGAAATAAACAAAGAGATAACAAGTAACACCACTATTGATACCCAACGTTTAATGCCCATTGTTCCTCCTGCCTTATGATTCAATTAAAGTTTAATTTATTTCTAACGAAAATGCTGAAAACCCACTTTATACAAACATGGCTATTAACTTCGGATAGTTGAAATTGTTTATCTATGATCAAATTGAGTGTAGG
>Ga0209395_1004901_pt1 | contig 15366 bp, 11 predicted proteins | sample GOMGulsemesocosm_3_FD_184635 | JGI IMG/M metagenome (GOLD analysis project Ga0209395, IMG submission 184635) | Methane-oxidizing microbial communities from mesocosms in the Gulf of Mexico - GOM9D Gulf of Mexico (SPAdes) (version 2) | ecosystem: Environmental > Aquatic > Marine > Cold seeps... | reverse complement strand
CTGAAAGGTTTCCAAAAACGGCATTAAAAGACCCGTTACTTGTCATTGAGCCAGGTACAGTATTGAATGTAACACCAGCAGGAAGGTCAGTAGCAGAAAAAATAGTAGTTCCACCGCCTATTTGTTGGTAATCAAAATTATATATAGCATCATTTGATGAGCAAACTGTAAGAACTGGCGGATTAGCGCTCATTGCAAAATTTGAAGATAATCCGGTAAGAATCAACGAAAATTTTTGAGCCCCATTAGTTAATGTTCCTTTATGAGTTACCGTAACGGTATAAGTTCCTGAGGCTCCATTTACATCAACTCTTTCATATGGATCAACAGTATTGTCGGTTCCATTTGCGTTTGTATTTGTATTAACACCTGTAAGTTTCCAAGGATAATTTATTCCTCCCCCTTGTGATATCCTAATATCTAAATCGTTAACTAATGCTGCGGTTCCTTCATTAGCGACCCCTCCATTAGTGTACCCTCCAGTTATAGGATCAGTCCATGAAACAGAAGCCAATAATGGGCTTGTTCCATCAGATTGAATTGTCATTGTAAATGTTTCCCCTTGTGATAGGGTTTCTTCTGAAACCCATGATTGTAATCCGTTATTTGTTATTGTTTCTGCTGCAACTTTAGTATTCATTAAGCCCCAGCCTGTATTGGCGTCCGGACCATTAGTTTCGGTATCGTCTGCAGTATGTAAAGCTAAACCTTTCAAGGTAGCAGCCCTCATGAAAACACCATTAACATTATTATAGTGTTGCTGTAGTAAGAGCAATGATCCACAAACATTTGGTGAAGCCATTGATGTACCCGATTTTATACTGTAAGCACTATTACTTGCTATCCCTGCAGAATATAATGATGTCCCATTACCCATAATATCTGGTTTTATACGTAAATCATCCGCTGGACCTTCTGTACTACTACCATTTCTAATAACGCTATTTAAAGATCCATTAGCTGCTATATTGGCATCTTGTCCATTTGCTACTACCATATTGTTTTTAGCAGTTTTATTTCCAGATAGTTTGTCATATGCTGTATTTCCACCTAAAGGATTAGCGTTACCAGTAGCAGGGCTTCCATTGTTATTGTTATTTCCATCGTTACCTGCGGCAGCTACCATTAAATAATATGGAGCGTTAAAAAGTAAATTATCCCAAGCTTGTGATTGCCCTGTATACGCGCCAAAAGCCCAATCAGGTACGTTGGCTATATTTGAGCCATAGGAATGATTAGATACGAGCATTCCATTAGCTGCTGCTGCGGTAGCTTCTGTTAAATCATTATTCCATTCATGAGTTATTGCGTTAGCCTGTGGAGCCATTCCTTTAGAGTTTCTTCCACTTCCATCGGTACTTAAACCTAAACCTATAATCGTTCCAGTAACATGTTGTGCATGATCTCCATTACCGTCTACTACCACTGTAGTATTATAGTCCCCAATACTAACTCTTCCAGAATAGTCTTCATGAGTAGTTCTAGTAGGTCCGCCATCCCATACATATGCTGTCATTCCTTGTCCCTCAACATTTAATCCTAATCCTCCTCCATTATGTAGAAAGTTTGCTCTTGTGGATTTTGCTGCAGCAGTATTATAAGTTGAATAATAAACTGGTGTTCCGTCAATTCTTAAACGTTGTAATTCGGAAAAAGTACCGTCTTTATGATATTCAATTATTGGCCAACCTTTTGTTTTTGCAACTTTTATAGCTTTTTCTTTATCTTCCTTATTTTTTACACTAAATTCATCGTGTAATTTCTGAAGTTTAACTAAGTCATAATTTGCTAGAATTTGTTTTTTTTGTTCTTCAGTTTGAGAATAACTTACTGAAAAACCAATAAGTAAAATAAGTAGTAGTAGTTTTTTTAGAATGTAATAATTTCTCATTAATTGGGATTTTGGGTTTTTTGCTAATTTAGTTAAAAAAAAAATAACATTAATTTTTGATGTAATTATATTGATACCAGTGTTATATAGTCGAAGAGTTAGGTAAAAACCTACAAATAAAATAATTAGTAAATGAAAAATATTTTAGAGGTTAATAATTTGTCTATCGCTTTTGAGTCTTATCAAAAGAGTAATCAAGTACTGTTTGATATTTCTTATGAGTTAAAAGAAAATGAAATATTAGGAATAGTAGGTGAGTCAGGTTCGGGTAAATCTGTTTCGTCATTGGCTATTTTAGGGTTGCTACCTAAAAAACAAACAAAATTTAGTTCTGGTGAGATTAAATATCTGGGAGATGATTTGTTGGCATATTCTAATTCAGATTTTCAGCAACTTCGTGGGAATAAAATTGCAATGATTTTTCAAGAACCTATGACATCATTGAATCCATCACTTACTTGTGGAAAACAAGTTATTGAGGTGCTTGAGCGTCATTTAAAATTTTCAAAAAAGGAGGCTAAATTAGAGGTGTTAGCATTATTTGAAAAAGTAAAACTTCCAAACCCTGAAGAAATTTATAATAAGTATCCACATCAAATTTCCGGTGGTCAGAAACAACGTGTCATGATAGCAATGGCAATTGCGTGTAAGCCCGATGTATTGATTGCTGACGAACCTACCACAGCATTAGATGTTACTGTTCAAAAAGAAATTATAGCATTATTAAAGTCTATTCAGCAAGAAACTAAAATGAGTATTATTTTTATTTCACATGATCTAGCATTGGTTTCTGAGATCAGCGATAAGATAGTAGTGATGTATAAAGGTAAAATTGTTGAAAAAGGAAGTGTGAATGAGGTTTTTAAAAGCCCTAAAAATGACTATACCAAAGCATTAATTAATTCCAGACCTTCAGTTAGTGAACGTTTAAAGGTGTTGCCTACAATTCAAGACTATTTAAATGATACGATATCCAATAAAGTAGTTTCATTATCAGAAAGAGAAGAAATTCATCAAAATATTTATGGTTCAGCTCCCTTGTTAAAAGTTAATAATTTAAATAAGGAATACATAACTAAAGGATTACTGTTTACTAAAGATTCCAGTTTTAAAGCGGTTAATAACGTTAGTTTTGATTTATATGAAGGAGAAACCTTAGGTTTGGTTGGTGAATCAGGCTGTGGGAAGTCTACATTAGGGAATACTATTTTACAATTAGATAATGCTACTTCCGGAGAAGTATTCTATAAAGGTACTGATATAACAAAAATTTCAAAATCGGAATTACGGTCACTAAGAAAAGAAATTCAATTGATTTTTCAAGATCCATATTCGTCATTAAACCCGAGAATACCTGTGGGAAAAGCGATAATGGAACCAATGAAGGTTCATAAATTGTATAATAATGATAAAAAGAGAAAAGAAAAAACTATTGAGTTGTTAGAGCGTGTAGGTTTGTTAGAAGAACATTTTTATCGTTATCCACATGAGTTTTCTGGTGGACAACGCCAACGTATAGGAATTGCGCGTACAATTGCAGTGAATCCAAAATTAATTATATGTGATGAATCTGTATCCGCATTGGATATTTCTGTTCAAGCACAAGTGTTAAATTTATTAAATGAATTGAAAGAAAAATTTGGATTTAGCTACATATTTATTTCTCATGATTTAGCAGTTGTAAAATACATGAGTGATCAATTAGTAGTAATGAATAAAGGTGAAATAGAAGAAATAGGTGAGGCAGATAGTGTTTATGAAAACCCAAAAACTATATATACACAATCATTAATTAATGCTATTCCAAAGGGTATTTAATTAAAAACCGAAGTAGCTTAATAATTAGTACTTCGGTTTAAAATGGTTTTTTTTTTTGAGAAAGTTTAGTCTAGAATCATTTCTGGAATATCCCCTTCAATAATTAAAGTTCCTTCAGTTGCTTTTTGAATATCTTCAACAGAAATACCAGGAGCTCTTTCCAATAGTTTAAATCCTTTATTAGTTACTTCTAAAACAGCAAGGTTAGTTACTATTTTTTTAACGCATCCTACTCCAGTTAATGGTAGAGAACAGTTTTTTAGTAATTTTGATTCACCACGTTTATTGGTGTGCATCATAGCAACAATAATATTTTCTGCAGAAGCAACTAAGTCCATAGCTCCTCCCATACCTTTTACCATTTTCCCTGGTATTTTCCAGTTGGCAATATCTCCATTTTCAGAAACTTCCATTGCTCCTAAAATAGTTAAATCAACATGCTGACCGCGTATCATAGCGAAACTTGTAGCAGAGTCAAAAAAACTTGCTCCATTTAAGGTTGTTATCGTTTGTTTCCCTGCATTAATGATGTCAGCATCTTCATCTCCTTCAAAAGGGAAAGGTCCCATTCCTAATACGCCGTTTTCACTTTGAAACTCTACTTCAATACCTGTAGGGATATAGTTAGCAACTAAAGTTGGTATTCCAATACCAAGATTTACAAAATATCCGTCTTTTAATTCTTTAGCAATACGTTTTGCTATTCCAGTTTTATCTAACATGATTTAATCTCTTTGTCTTACTGTTCGTTGCTCAATTCTTTTCTCATAATCAGTTCCTTGAAAAATTCGTTGTACGAATATTCCTGGTACATGAACTTGATTTGGATCTAATTCACCAGCAGGAACCAGCTCCTCTACTTCAGCAATAGTTATTTTTGCTGCTCCACACATACAAGGGTTAAAGTTTCTTGCAGTGCCTTTAAAAATTAAGTTTCCAGCAGTATCGCCTTTCCATGCTTTCACAATAGCAAAGTCAGCCTTAAAAGCCTCTTCTAAGACATACATTTTTCCGTTGAATTCTCTTGTTTCTTTTCCTTCTGCTACTTCAGTTCCATAACCTGCAGGGGTGAAAAACGCAGGAAAACCAGCTTGAGCAGCTCTACATTTTTCTGCTAAAGTTCCTTGAGGAGTTAGCTCAACGTCCAATTCTCCTGAGAGCATTTGATGCTCAAACTCATCGTTTTCTCCTACATAAGAAGAAATCATTTTTTTTATTTGCTTTCCTTGTAATAATAATCCTAAACCGAAGTTATCAACTCCAGCATTATTGGAGATACAAGTGATCCCTTTTACGTTTTTTTTAACCAATTCTGAAATACTATTTTCGGGTATTCCACAAAGTCCGAAACCACCTAACATCAATGTCATACCGTCTTTTATTCCGGTTAAGGCTTCTTCTACGTTTTGTACTGTTTTTTTAATCATGGTGTATGTTATATTGTCGTAATCTTAAAAATCGGGGTTATCATCGGAATTTTCTTCGTTCTCTTCAGCCCATTTTTTACAATCCACTTCGATGCTTAAATTTTCAGGTTCCTTAAAAGGTTCTTGAGAAATGTTTAAATCTTTATTAGTGTAACAGCTTTTCATGTACTGGGCCCAAATAGGTAAAGCCATTGTTGCTCCTTGACCATATTCTGTAGTTCTGAAATGTACCGATCTGTCATCTGCGCCTACCCAGACACCTGTAACTAAATTGGGTACCATACCCATAAACCAACCATCTGAATTATTTTGTGTGGTACCAGTTTTTCCTGCAATATCATTAGTGAACTGATATGGATGACCAGTGATAATCCCTTTTTTATAAGCATTACCCCAAGTGTTTTTACCGGTTCTTAGCCTTGCTCCGGAACCGTATTTAGTAACTCCTTCCATAACTTTTACAGTTACATATGCAGATTCTTCACTTAAAACATCTTTAGTTTCAGGAACATTTTGATATAGAACAGTTCCATTTTTGTCTTCAATTCTTGATATTATGGAAGGTTTTATATATTGTCCCATATTAGCTAGTGTACTATATGAGTTAACCATTTCATATAAGCTCAATTCAGGAGTACCTAAACAGATAGATGGAAATTCAGGTATATCACTCGTTACACCTAGATTATGTGCCATTTGTATTACGTTTTTTGGTCCTACTTTATCAATTAATTTTGCAGAAACGGTATTTATAGAATTTGCTAAGGCTGATTTTAATGAAATCATTCCTTTATATTTTCCATTAGCGTTTTTAGGACACCAGTCTTTTAAATTTCCGTGTCTTCCTTCTGGAATACAGTAATAAGAATCTGAAATAGTATCACAAGGAGAATATTTTAACTGATCAATTGCTGTTGCATATAAAAAAGGCTTAAAGGTAGATCCTACTTGTCTGGTTCCTTGTTTTGCGTGGTCAAACTTGAAGTGTTTGTGGTTAATTCCTCCAACCCATGCTTTTATATGTCCACTTTGTGGCTCGATAGATAATAACCCTGTACGTAAGAATTTTTTATAATACAACATAGAATCTTTGGGAGTCATAATAGTATCGATTTCCCCCTTCCAAGAGAAAACTCTCATTTTCTTTTTTACATCAAAAGACGCATATGCTTCAGCTTTAGATTTGCCTAACTCTTTTGTGTAGACTCTATAGCGCTCAGATCTCCTCATTGCTGTTTTGAGCAATTTTTCAATTTCGTTTTTATTTAAACTTCTAAAAGGAGCAGTTTTGTTTTTCTTGTTTTGTTTGTCAAGTTCTCCTTGTAAGTTTTTCATGTGCTTTTTCATTGCAGTTTCTGCAAATGCTTGCATACGAGAATCAATAGTTACATATATTTTTAAACCATCACCATATAAGTTGTATTTATCTCCCTCTTCATTTTTCGGATTCTCTTTGATCCAATTTTTCATTTCTTTTTTTAAATGAGTTCTAAAATAAGTAGCTAATCCAGCATTATGTGTTTCAGGGTGTAGGTCTAATTTTAAAGGCAATTTTTGTAAAGAATCTTTTTGAGATATAGTGATTAATTCATTGCGATGCATTTGTTTGTATACTACATTTCTTCTTTTTTTAACCAATTCTGGTCTTCTAACAGGGTTGTAGAGTGAAGAGTTTTTAAACATTCCAACGAGCATTGCAGATTCTTCAGAGTCTAAGCTTTTTGGTTCTTTTCCAAAATATATTCTTGAGGCAGATCGTATACCGTCTCCATTATTCCCAAAATCATAAATGTTATAATACATGGTTATGATTTCTTGTTTGGTATATTGACGTTCCAAACGAGTAGCAATAACGTATTCTTTTATTTTTTGTTTAATTCTATTTACTAAATTTCCTCTTCCTTCTTTTTGATGAAATAATAACTTAGCAACTTGCTGGGTTATGGTGCTTCCTCCACCTTTCTGACCTAATTGAATTATGGCGGTTATAGTTCTTCTAAAATCAATTCCGGAATGTTCGTAGAAACGTTCATCTTCTGTAGCTACTAGATTATCAACTAAATGTTTTGACAAATCTTCATAAGCTACAGGAGTTCTATTGTCTTTTAAATAAATCTTATCTATTGTTTTTCCATCGTGGCTAATGACTTCAGCAGCAAGCTTTGTTTTTGGATTTTCTAAAACAGTATGATCAGGCATTTCTCCTAGAACACCCATTGAAGCTAATGCGAAAGGTAATGCAATACAAATGATGGCTAAGAAAAATAATAGCCAAAACCATTTGATGAATTTTCCGAAGCCATTAGTTTTTTTTACTGCTTTTTTTTGCACTTTTTTAGCCATATTATAATGCTTTTTTCTCGTTTATGTTTTTCTCTATTCTAAATCCTACTTCAGTGATACCTTTTAATTCAACAATACCATTTCTAGCTCCATTTTTTCTAATAGCATGTATTATGTTAAGGTTGTATTCTCCTTCTTCTTCGAAATGAAATTGTTCTTTGTACCATAATTTATTTTCTTTTATTTCAGAAAAACCAGTTCCTAGCCATTCTCCTCTTGGAGTAGTCATTTCATATTCTAACGTATCAATAACTTTGTTATTGCTAGGAGAAGTTAAGTCTACAATTAAAAACAAATTACTAAATTCATAACTATTGTTATTACGTACATTTATGAATAAATCATAGGAAGCAATAGTGTCAGGAGCCTTGAAGTTAAAATCAATTATAGCATCCCTCTTCCATGCATTTGGAATTGTTTTGTATTCGTCAAGCACATGTTTTGAATCACATGATACAAAAGTAATTACAGCAATTAAAAGGACTAAGTAATTACGCATCTTTTTGAGGTGAATTGTCTTTTTTTGTATTGTTATTATTTTTATTTTGAGGTCTTGGCCTTGGTTTATGTTGTGGTTTTTTTGGAGTATTCCCACCTTGAGATTTTGGTTTATTAGCTGTTTTTTTGTTTCTGTTTTGTAGGCCAGCAGGTTTATTTTCTGTAGCTTTTTCGTCAGTTCTTTTTTGAGGACGACGTTTATTTTGAGGCTTATTAGAATGTTCTCTTTTTTTGTTTGGGTTTTCTTTATTGTCAGTCTTGTTTTGTGGTTTCTTTTTTTGATGAGGCTTACGAGCTTTCTTCTGTTTTGGTTTGTCAAAACGAGTTAAACTATCCTGTCCAACAACATTTTCAAATTCAACGGCTACTTCTTCAACTAAATCAGTAGCGTAATCTTCTAGGTTAGGAACAAGGTTTCCTTTTTTATTTTCAGCAATGATTTCATTAGCATCCTTGGTAGTAATCATAAACCAATTCATCCACTCACCTTCGTAAGCGTACCATACCATCCCTTTAAAAATGTCAGTTTTTTGAGAAACTGCATTTCCTTTTTTAGTTTTTAATTTTACATTTTTATCAGGAAAATGCTTTAATGCGTCTAAGTATGAATCTAATTCATAATTCAAACAGCACTTTAATTTACCACATTGTCCTGCCAATTTTTGTGGGTTCAATGATAATTGTTGATAACGTGCAGCTGATGTACTTACAGATCTAAAATCGGTTAACCAGGTTGAACAACATAGTTCTCTTCCGCATGATCCAATACCTCCAAGTCTAGCAGCTTCTTGTCGGAAGCCAATTTGGCGCATTTCAATTCGGATACTAAATTCTTTAGCGAATTCTTTAATTAGTTGTCTAAAATCTACGCGTTCTTCTGCAGTGTAATAAAATGTAGCTTTTGAGGCATCTCCTTGGAATTCAATATCAGAGATTTTCATTTTTAATTTCAACTCAATAGCCAATTGTCTAGCGCGAACCTTCATTGGTTCTTCTCTTTCCCTAGCTTTGGTCCAAATATCAATATCTTTTTGAGAAGCTTTACGGTATATTTTTTTTACATCTTCACTATCAATTTTTACTTTCTTCTTCTTCATTTGTACTTTAACCAATTCTCCTGTTAAAGTAACCATTCCAATATCATGTCCTGGAGAAGCTTCTGTAGCAACTATGTCTCCAATTGATAGAGTTAATTTCTCGGTGTTTTTAAAGTACAATTTCCGTCCGTTTTTAAAACGTACTTCAATACAATTAAACGGATCTTGTCCGTTAGGTAAAGTCATGTTTGATAACCAGTCAAAAACGGTTAGTTTGTTGCAGCTATCGGAAGCACATGTTCCATTGCTTTTACAACCTTTTGGTTTTCCGTCTGTTCCGGTACCGCAATTATTACAAGCCATAATATATATAGAGCCTCAAGAGGCGTAAATTCGTTAAAAAAAATAGTAACGGTAAATATACATTTTTTATTCAGAAGGCTTAGGGGTATAGCGTTAAAATACAAAAAGCTTCTGTTTATAAACAGAAGCTTTTTGTGGGCTAATTCGTTACTAAATTTCTAAACTAATGATAACTTTTCGAAGTGTTTTCTCGAAAATCATTTGTATTAAAAAGTAACGAATATTAACCGCCGTCTAATTTACAATTGCAAACTATGGAAGCTACAACCGTAAAACTGTGGGTATTTGTATTGATATGTATGCTTAAAAATCTCATTAAATCTTTATAATGTGTATGTCGCTTTATTATAAGATGACGAATTTTTAAAAAGGTTGCGTTAAGTGACTGTTTTTTTTCAATAAAGTACATGTTGATAAGTTGAAAAATATATGATTGTATGCTGTAAAAAGAAACTGTACTTTAGCAAAAAGTTAATATAAAACGGGATTTATGAGTTCAGAAAAAGAAGCAAAACTAAAAGCATTAAAGCTTACTTTAGATAAATTAGATAAGGCATATGGTAAAGGTACCGTAATGAAGTTGGGGGATAGGCCTGTTGAGGAGGTAGATGCTATTTCTACAGGTTCTTTAGGTTTAGATTTAGCTTTAGGTGTTGGTGGTTTGCCAAGAGGGAGAGTCATTGAGATTTATGGACCTGAATCTTCTGGTAAAACAACATTAACTTTACATGCAATTGCTGAAGCGCAAAAAAAAGGAGGTATTGCTGCTTTTATTGATGCAGAACATGCTTTTGATCGTTTTTATGCAGAGAAATTAGGTATTGATGTAGATAATTTAATTATCTCTCAGCCTGATTATGGTGAGCAAGGATTAGAAATTACAGAAAACTTAATCCGTTCTGGAGCAATTGATATTATTGTAATTGATTCGGTAGCTGCATTAACTCCAAAAAGTGAGATTGAAGGTGAAATGGGAGATTCTAAAATGGGATTACATGCACGTTTAATGTCTCAAGCATTAAGAAAGCTTACTGGAGCGATAAATAAAACAAATTGTACCGTAATATTTATTAATCAGTTAAGAGAGAAAATTGGAGTAATGTTCGGTAATCCTGAAACTACTACAGGAGGTAATGCATTAAAATTTTATGCATCGGTACGATTAGATATTAGAAGATCTACTCAGATAAAAAATAGTGATAGTGCAGTTATAGGAAATAAGACAAGAGTTAAAGTTGTAAAAAACAAAGTTGCTCCTCCTTTTCAAATGGCAGAATTTGATATTATGTATGGAGAAGGAATATCTAAAGTTGGTGAGATTATCGATTTGGGTGTTGAATTTAACATCGTTAAAAAGAGTGGCTCATGGTTTAGTTATGGTGATACTAAGCTTGGACAAGGTAGAGATGCTGTAAAGAACTTGCTTAAAGATAACCCAGAGTTAATGGAAGAATTGGAAGAGAAAATTGTTACTGCAATTGCAGAAAAATAAATAGAACTTATATTTTATAAAACTAAAAAAACCTGGTATTTCCAGGTTTTTTTAGTTTTATACGCAACCTTTTGTAACTTTAAGCATCTGATTATATAGGGGATGTAAGTAAAAAGATTATGGTGAAGAATATTATTGTGTTATTAATTGTGCTATTAATGGTAGGTTGTAGTATAGATGAAGGAGAAGAAACGAGTTATGTAATACTTCCAATAGAGAGTATTCAGTTGCCAGATGAATTCATGCTAAATGAGCAATATGAAATTCCTTTTGTTTTCAAGAGGCCAACAAACTGTTATGGGTATTATGATATATTTTTAAAAGCCGATAATGAAAATAGAACATTAGCAGTTCAGACTATTGTATATAAAAATCCAAATTGTAACGTTTTGATTGAAGATAATGAGATTAATCAGTCGTTTAGTTTTAAAGTTGTATATGATCAAATATATGTATTTCGAATTTGGAAAGGTGTAAATGAGTTAGGAGAGGATACATATGAAGAGGTGGAAGTGCCGGTTGTTAATTAAAAACTTGATATAGGATATGAGTTTAGAACAACTCATTATAAAATGTAAAAAGAATAATAGAAAAGCTCAAGGGGAGTTGTATAGCTTGTATGCTAAAAACTTATTCACCCTTTGCTTAAAGTATTCTAAAAATTATGCAGAATCGGAAGATAATCTGCAAGATGCATTTTTGACTATTTTTAACAAAATAAAACAATACAATGGCAAGGGGTCTTTTGAAGGATGGATGAAGAGAATTGTGATTAATACAGCATTACAGCACTATAGAAAAGCAAGTGTATTGGATGTTATTAAGGATGATGATTTTGTAGAAGAGGTGGTAGAAGTAGAGGTAGGTCATGTGCCGCTGAAATTTTTGCTAGAGATTATTCAAGAGCTACCAGATAAATATCGATTGGTATTTAATTTATATGTCTTGGATGGTTTTTCGCATAAAGAAATTGCGGATATGGTAAATGTGTCTGTAGGAACATCAAAATCTAACTTGTCTAGGGCAAGAAATATTTTGAAAGAGAAAATTGAAGAAAATGAATTTAAAAATAAAAAAACCCCTTGAAAATGGGCGATAAAAAAAATATTGATCGATTGTTTCAGGAGCAATTCAAAAATTTTGAAGCAGTTCCTAGTGATGCAATGTGGGCTGTTATTCAGTCTAAATTAGATGAAAAGGATAATGGTAAAAAAAGGGTGCCTATATGGATGTTATTTACTGGTGTAGCAGCTACTGTGATGATATTTATTGCTTTTAGTGTGTCTCTTTTATCAACGAATGAAGAGCTAGATAAGGTTGTTGTTACTCCGAAAAGTCAAGATTTAATTAATGTTAAAAAAAACAGCCCTGATGTAAAAAAGGAAGTGTTATTAGTGAATCATAATTCTGAAAAAAATGTTGATTCAGAACTAAAAAAAGAAGAGGATGTAACTACTGTAGATGTGTTTGATTTAAATAAGAGTATAGTGAAGTCAGTAGATAAGCTATTTATACTTCAGGATATAATTGCTTTTTCTAATGTAGAGTCAAGTAAAACTCATAGGGGAAGTGACGATAAGAATAATGAAATATTATTGTTTGATGGTAAGAGTGTGTTGGAGAGGAAAAATGATTTAACACAAAATGCTTTTGATGAAATAGCTGTTAAAAAAGAAATAGTTTCTAGTTCAAATAATAAGAATTTAGAAATTGCAAGAAAGAAGAATGTCATTATTAAAAGTAATAATGATAAATTAGGTATTGAAAATATAGTAAGAAATACTTCAAAACTTTCAGGAAATAATAATAGTCTGTTAGAAGAAAAAACAAATTCAATTTACACAAGTACTATTAAAGAAGGTCTGACTATTACAAATAATAATGCTCAAGAAAGAACTTTTGTGGGTAACCCAAAAGTAAAATCAAGTTTTGGTTTAGCTAAAAAAGGAAATCATTTAAGTGATGAGGGTGTAGTGTCTGAGTCAGAAATTGTAAGTAATCCAGATAATTTAGTATCTGATGAAAAAAATGTTGTGGTAGAAGATTGTATTGATGAGGAAATTGAGGAATTAACTGAGAAAACAATAGAAGAGGCAATAGCAGAAATAGAAGATGAGCAAGATGAAGAGGATAATAATGAGGATGAGGTAGCTTTTAATAAATGGAAGATAGTTCCAAATATAGCGCCAGTTTATTACAATACATTAAGTACAGGCTCTCCAATTGATAGTGAGTTGTCAGGTAATAAGAAAAAAGGTAAAATCAATATGAGTTATGGTGTAGGTGTAGGCTATGCGATAAATAAGAAACTTACCTTAAGGACAGGTATTAATAAAGTTTCTTTAGGGTTTGATACTGAGGGCGTTGCTGTGAATACTAATCAAGAAACTGTAGGGGGTGTAAGAGGAGTGAAAAATATTAATTTATCTCCAGCTATGGCTTCATTAAATATTGCCAGTTCAGAAAGTCTTTCTATTTCTCAAATTCCATCGTCTTTTTCTTCGCTTTATAATTCTAGTTTGAATCAACGGTTGGGGTACATAGAAGTGCCTATAGAGTTAAGTTATAAAATATCAAATAAAAAAATGAAGATTGATGTAATAGCTGGAATGAGTACTTTTTTCTTAAATAAAAACGATATTTATACGGTTACTAATGGTATTGAGACACATATAGGAGGGGCAAATAACCTTAATAAGATGAGCTATAGTACAAATATTGGACTTGGTTTTAATTATAATATTTCAAAAGCATTTAATTTTAATTTTGAGCCTACGTTTAAATATCAATTGAATGCATTTAGTAATGATTCAGGGAATTTTAAACCTTATATTTTAGGGGTTTATACTGGATTTAGTTTTAAGTTTTAAGTTAGTTAATTTTGGCATAAATGTATTTGTGCTGAATAGAAAAGCACTCTTAGTTATAAGAGTGCTTTTTGATTTTAAGAGAAGTTAAACTTATGAATTGTATTTCTTTAATTCACTATAAATAAGCTCTCTAGTTTTATTTTTCAGATCATTTCTTGAAGAAATGTCTAAGCCTTTTGTAGGGATAGGATTGTGAATGGTTACACGCATTTTCCCTGGAGAGCCGCCAGCTAGAAAATCATAGGGTAAGCGTTTTAAATTGTCGACGAAGGTCATTGGAACTATTGGTATTTGATGTTCTAACGCTAGTCGAAAAGCACCGTTTTTAAATTCACAAATAAGATCACAATTATCAAATACTCCTCCTTCTGGAAATATACAGATGCTTAATCCGGAGTTTAATCTTTGTTGCGCCCTATTGAATACTTCTTTTTTGCTTTTTGAGCTATTTCTGTCAACGAGTATACAGGTTCGTTTATAGAAAAATCCAAATAATGGGATTTTAGCTAATTCTTTTTTACCAACAAATACAAACGGATTCTTTTCTATAGCTAACATTAGCATGATGTCTGTCATTGAAGTGTGGTTAGCTACAAACATGTAGCTTTTGCCGAAAACTATGTCATTTTCTTTCTTTATTTTTACTTTGAATCCCATTCCAAATAAAATTATTTTAGCCCAGATTCTTGCTAGTTTAAAGAAATACGGGTATAATCTATCGCTTGATGATGTAATTAAAAGAAAGGGGAATAGGATTAGTATTGGCAGTGCTATAAGCAAGTAAAACCAAATTCTATATGCAGTTCTTCCTATGTAGGTAAATATTTTCAAAATAAAATGACTTAAGTTTCAAAAATAACTTTTTTATGACTGATGCTTTCAATAAATTTACCTAAATTTTTTTGAAACGAATTATGGCAAGAATATTAACAGGGGTACAAAGTACAGGAACACCACATTTAGGGAACTTATTAGGGGCAATTATTCCAGCAATTGAAATGGGAAATAATCCTGTAAATGAATCATATTTTTTTATAGCAGACTTACATTCAGTAACTCAAATTAAAGAAGCTAAAGTGTTAAGAGAGAATACTTATTCTACTGCTGCGGTATGGTTGGCTTTTGGCTTGGATGTTGAAAAAACAGTATTTTATAGGCAAAGTGATGTGCCTCAAGTTACAGAACTCTCTTGGTATTTAAACTGCTTTTTCCCGTTTAAAAGATTGGAGTTGGCTCATTCGTTTAAAGACAAGGCAGATAGGCTTGATGATGTAAATGGTGGGTTGTTTACATATCCAATGTTAATGGCTGCAGATATTTTGTTATATGATGCAGAAGTTGTTCCGGTAGGAAAAGATCAACAGCAACATTTAGAGATGACAAGAGACGTTGCGTCTCGTTTTCATGCTCAACTAGGAGAAACGTTTGTTTTGCCACAAGCTAAAGTGCAAGAGGAAACTATGTATGTTCCAGGAACTGATGGAGTGAAAATGAGTAAGAGTAAAGGGAATATTATTAATTTATTTCTTCCAGATAAACAATTGCGAAAACAAGTAATGAAAATTGCAACGGATAGTACTCCTTTAGAAGAACCTAAAAATCCAAATACCTGTAATTTAATTTCTTT
>Ga0209395_1004900_pt1 | contig 15369 bp, 15 predicted proteins | sample GOMGulsemesocosm_3_FD_184635 | JGI IMG/M metagenome (GOLD analysis project Ga0209395, IMG submission 184635) | Methane-oxidizing microbial communities from mesocosms in the Gulf of Mexico - GOM9D Gulf of Mexico (SPAdes) (version 2) | ecosystem: Environmental > Aquatic > Marine > Cold seeps... | reverse complement strand
AGAGTATCCAATATAAAAAACAATGATAATGTTGTATTTATAGAATTTTTATCTCGAAACGGCTAATATCACTGCACCTACACTACAATTTTTAAACAACCATGAAATTTCCTACTTCAAACATCACCTTATGTGCCTTTTTAATCGCCAGCTTTTCCCTTGCATTTACTAGTCAAGCCTACACTTTTGAGCAAAATAAACTTAAAAGTACACAAAACTTAGTAAAAGCTGGGAACAAATACGTCACGCTTTTAGGTGAGCAGGTAAATGTTGGTCAACAAGCACCTGCATTTAAAGTCGTTGACAAGAATTTTTCTCCGGTAACACTTAGTGACTTTTCAGGGCAAACATTACTCATTTCTGTTGTACCTAGTTTAGATACCGGTGTTTGCTCTATCCAAACTAAACGCTTTAATGAAGAAGCAGAGAAACTTCCAAAAAACATCACCATATTGACCATTAGTAACGACCTTCCCTTTGCGCAAAAACGCTTTTGTGATGCGGAGAAAGTTGATAGTGTCAAAGTGCTTTCTGACTCTGTATGGCGTGAGTTTGGTGCTAACTATGGTTTATTAATAAAGGATATGGGGCTGCTTACCCGGGCGATATTTATTATTAATGACCAAGGAAAGATAGTGTATAAAGAACTTGTTGCGAATATTTCACAACATCCTGATTATGACAAAGCACTTGCTAAAGTAAAATATACTGCGCCCGTCCTTGTCTATGATGAACAAGAAGTTCAGCCTAAGCCAAAGCAATATGTTGAAAAATAGTGCGGTCAAACACAATAAAAAAAGAGCAACAAAATCAATAAGCTGAAAATTAATTTCTATTAAATTCAATTTTTTCTTGAAAAAACATTAATAAATCCCATCTCTAATTGTGTAGTCGCCGTAAGGGACTACACAACAATCATTGCCTGTTCATTGTGAAAGGCAACATTATTAAAAATGAAATTCGATTTATCATTGTCATATTCTAGGCAATATTACTTTGCTAGAAAACGGCTAATTAGATATTCGTTCTTATTTAAAATAATACCCATTTATTGCTATTTTATAGGATAATTTATTATGCGTAACTCAACAGATTTCAGTCCACTTTACCGCTCATTTATTGGTTTTGACCACTTAGCGGGTTTAATTGATAAAGCCTCTCGAGCAGACAAACAACCATCATACCCACCATATAACATCGAGTTATTGGCCGAAGACCAATACCGTATAACCATGGCTGTTGCTGGCTTTAGCCAAGACGATATTGATATTGAATCAAAAGACAATAGCTTAATCATTACCGGCACAAAACAAAACGCTGTGAATACTAATGACAATGCTGAGTCCAGCAAAAATCCTCGTCAATTTCTGCATCAAGGTATTGCTGAGCGTAATTTCGAACGCAAGTTCCAGCTAGGTGAACACGTTAAAGTGATTGGTGCCTTTATGGAAAATGGCTTGTTACATGTCGATCTCGAGCGAAAAATTCCAGAAGCATTAAAGCCAAGGAAAATAGCCATTAATGGCAAAAGCTTATTGAGCTAGGGTTCATAAGCTAACACTCCCTTTATTGTTTCCCTTTTTTGTTTATGTTTTGCTTTTTGCCCAGTCTTTGACTGGGCTTTTTTGTTTAATACCAGTTACATTAATTAAGTGATCTATTTTATACGCAGGAAAAATTGATAAATACAAGGCATTTATTTAACTAACTAGTTGTTCAGGACAACAAGCTCCTGCATTGTCTAATAAGCTGCATCCATGCATCGTTAATTATTAAATAAATAACGTAGTAATTATTAATTTTAACAAGTAGAAATCATCACTTGGTTTGTGTGATTGGTATAACTATGCTAAAAAATAATTATGAGTGACTTTAAAGTAACTAATCAATTGAGTGAATTATCGATAGAGGGAGCAGTGGCGACAGAGAAGTCGCACTTTGAAAGTAAAATAACCATAGCAGGTGCTGGCCCTGTTGGAGCCCTGCTTGCTATCATTCTTGTCCGTGCCAATTTTCAAGTTGATATTTTTGATTCACGGCCAGACCCCAGAGGTCATCCCCCTCAACAAGGTAAGTCAATAAATATTACCCTCTCTGAGCGTGCATGGGCTGCACTTGCAGAGGTAGATCTTGATACACAAGTTCGTCAATCCGCTATACCACTGTATAAACGAATATTCCACCCGTTATCTGGAGACGATACAGAGCATGAGTATGGCAACAATAATCAAGCTATCTGGTCCATTTCACGAAAAAAATTAACTGAGATTTTACTCAATCAAGCAGAGCAAGAAGTACAAAGTAACTTACATTTTGAACAGCGTTTAACCCATATAGATTTCAACTCTGCATGTGCCTCTTTTAGCTACATTAAAGCAGGTAAGAAAGGTCATCGGGAAATTGATACCGATTACGTTTTCGCTGCCGATGGCGCCTTTTCTAAAATACGCCGTCTTGCTCAAGAAACACCACGTTTTAGTTACTCTCAACGGTATATGAAACAATGCTATATTGAATTAACCATAACAGCAAATAAAGATGGCAGTGCTAAATTAGCAAAAAATGCCAGCCATTTATGGCCTAGGGCAGACTTTTTACTGATGGCCCTACCTAATATGGATAATAGTTTCACTTGTACCCTGTATCTAAACTACCAGGGGGAAAATTCATTTTCTTCTCTAACAACACCTGAATCTGTACAGTATTTTTTTGAGCTGTATTTTGTCGATGTCATGCCATTGCTAGAGAGCCCCATCGAAACATTCCTGAATAAAACCGCTAATCCACTTTTTTTGGTTAGTGTTGATCCTTGGGTGATTAATAACAAAATAGCTTTGATTGGCGATGCCGCGCACGCCATGGTGCCCTTTTCTGGTCAAGGGCTAAACTGTAGTTTTGAAGATTGCCTAGCCCTCGCTAAGATTATTAAGTCTTGTCATGGGGATTTAACAAAAGCATTACCTATTTATTATCAGCAAAGAAAAATAAATGCTGACGCCATTAGCAAGTTATCTCAATCTTATTTCAAGGAGATAAGCAGAACAAATGACAGTAGTGATGAATTATTGAGTAGAAAGATTGCAGATAAATTCTCAGTTGCTCATCCTACGCTCTGGCCTTCATTAGACAATATGATCAGCTTTTCACCTGAAATTTCTTATGTTAAAGCGAGAGAGATTTCACTACAGCAAAAAGAAATTATGAATAGCATTATGCAAATAAACAATATTGCGCAATGTTGGCAACAAAACTTTGTTTACCAACAATTAGAAGCGCTAGCAATTAAAAAAATAGTGCCTTTGCTTTGATTATAGCTTTAGCTAAGAGTAAAACTAGAGAATAAGGGACGAATTAAAACTCTAATGAAAATAATATCTCGGATAAATCAGGCTGCCATTGAAAATCTTTTAACTTTACTCTAGCCCCAATAACCACAACCTGATCATCTTGCAAAAAAACTTTCTGCTTTTCAAAGTATTCACTGCCTTGTGGAAAGGAAATTTTTCCTTGGGAGTTAATCACTCTAAACCAAGGTACTCTTTTACCCTGCCAACCTGCTTTCGGCACTTTACCTAATGCTTTGCCAACCAGTCGTGCTCTGCCAGGTAAACCCGCTAAATCAGCAATTTGCCCATAGCAAGCGACCTTACCTTGCGGTATTAACTGTACGGTTTGCCATATTTGTTGATAATGCGGATTTAGCACGTAATTAACCTCAAATTATCTATCAAGTTTATTTAATGATGAAGGAACTGGGTTATCATAGCAGTTCAAGTACAAACAATACTAAGGTCTACTGATCTTAAGGAAAAATATGAAAATCTGGGTTGATGCTGACGCTTGTCCTGTGGTAATTAAAGAGATTTTATTTAAAGCTGCTGATCGAACAAAGATAGCCATGACTTTTGTCGCTAATCATCATATTCGTATTCCTCCCTCACCATATACCTCGTTTATGCAGGTTCGTAGTGGCTTTGATGTTGCTGATGATGAAATTGTTAAGCGTATTAATAAAGGTGACTTAGTCATCACTAGTGATATTCCACTCGCAGATGAAGTCATAGATAAATCAGGTATAGCTTTAAGTCCTCGTGGTGAGCTTTATACAAAAGACAATATAAAGTCCCGACTCAACATCCGTGATTTTATGGATACCATGCGTGCAAGTGGTGTACAAACAGGTGGGCCAGCAGCACTCAATCAAACAGATAGACAAAATTTCGCTAACCATCTTGACCGTATCATTACACTATTTAAAAAATCTCAATAGTGATAGCCTCCGTCTATTTTAATTAAAAAAGGCTGATACTCAAATGAGTATCAGCCTTTTAAATTAGTATAATTTAGTTTTCACCGACGTATTAAAATTTACTTATCCTTTACTTGTTTAAGCAATAGCGCTTTTATTTCAGCAAGTTCGTCTTCCAGCTTTTCAATTTGTGCACGACTCGCTGGCTCACCGCCATCACCACTTTCACCATGCTGCTCAGCGCGAAACTGTTCATGCTCTTGGCTCATCACTTCTAATACTGTACCGACCATCATATTTAAAAAGATAAAAGCGGTTAAGAAAATAAACGTTAAGTAATATATCCAACTCATAGGATGCACAGCCATAGTCTCATACATGACATCAGTCCAATCTTCAAATGTTGCCACACGAAAAAGCGTCAACATTGAAATGGAAACATCCCCCCAAAGTACTTCATTGATTGGGTGAAATACCATACTACCAATAGCAGCGTAGATATAAAAAATAACAAACATCAATAACGCAATATAGCCCATACGAGGGATGGCTTTAAGCAGTGCATTAATCAATAAACGTAATTCAGGTACCATAGATACCAAACGTAAAACACGAAAGACTCTTAACAAACGAGCAAGTAATACACCAGTGCCGCCTGATGGTATTAGGCTACCAATAACAATGACACTATCAAAAACATTCCAACCGTCTTTAAAGAAGCCCTTTTTAGCTGGGCAGGCAAGAAATCGAATCGATATTTCTACTGCAAAAAATACCGTTACCGCCACATCTAATAGCAATAACACGGCAATAGCATTAGCCGATAAGTTATGAGTTTTCGCACCGATTAATAAGGCGGAGATCAGAATAACGGCAATAACAATACCTTGAAATAACTTACTACTGTCTATTCTTTTCAAATGCTGCTGAGCAGTTAATACAAAACTCATAATTTATCGTTGCCCTACTACGCGATCGCTAACATGAGGATTACTACGGCGCTCTTGACCAAAAGTACTCATTGGGCCATGGCCAGGAATAAAGCGCACATCATCACCTAAGGGAAATAAATTGTTACGTATAGAGTTAATTAAAGTGCCGTGGTCACCACGCGGGAAATCAGTGCGCCCAATAGAGCCACTAAATAAAACATCACCTACTTGTGCAAGTTTACTGTCACGATGGAAAAAGACCACATGACCTGGTGTATGACCTGGGCAGAAATATACTTCCATTACAATATTACCAAATTCAACCGTATCACCCTGTGCTAAAAAGCGATTAGGCGTAAACTTCTTTGCATAGGAAAAAGCACCGCCAAAACGTTGTTTTTGATCTTCAATGCCATCTATCCAGAACTGATCCTCTTTATGTGGCCCCTCAATTATTACTTCATAGTGGCTTGCTAAATCATGAGTAGCGCCGGCATGGTCAATATGAGCGTGAGTGATAAGTATCTTTTCAAGCGTTAAGCCATGTTTAGCAATCGCAGCTTTAATCCTTTCAATATCGCCACCTGGGTCCACTACTGCAGCTTGTTTTGTTTCACTACACCAAAACAAAGTACAGTTCTGTTCAAAGGGGGTTACAGGAATAATTTCATGATTTAACATAACTTGCTCTTTTATGGTTACTATTTACAAAATAGCGGCATTATATCACAACTTTATCCGCCACATTACTAGCAAATAGGTAACAAAGCACTGAATAGTACTTCCCCTAAGCAGCGGAACTCGGTAAGCTTTGCGTAATTAATATTAACGATTAAATAACTATTTATGAGCGCTGCTTCTCCCCGTGATTCTTTTCATTCTCGTCTTGGTTTTGTTCTAGCGGCTGCAGGTGCTGCCATAGGGTTAGGTAATATTTGGGCTTTCCCCACCCAAGCAGCAAACAATGGTGGCGGTGCCTTTTTAGTCGTTTATTTACTTGTTACTTTTTTACTTGCACTACCTGCTCTTTATGCTGAAATTTACATTGGTAATCAAGCACAAACAAACCCTGTAACGGCATTAGCTCAAGCTTGTGGTAAACGTTTTAAAAGAATAGGCCACAGTGCAGGTATTATTGGCATAGTTGGCGCTATGATGATGTTAAGCTTCTATACAATTGTTGCCGGTTGGATGTTGGCACATGCGCTTTCCTCACTTGCTGAATTAGTTGGTTTACTCGATTTATCTCGGTGGTTATCAACCTCAGGTACTCTACGTAATATCATCTTTACACCGCTCTTTATTGTGCTTGGCGCAGCCATTGTTCATCAAGGTGTGCATAGCGGTATCGAGCGTTGGTCATCACGATTAATGCCAATGCTGCTCGTTATGTTACTTGGTTTAATTGTTTATATTTTACAACAAGAAGGCGCAATGCAAGGCGTGAGGCTTTATTTAGTACCCGATTTTAGCCAAGTAACAGAGCCAAAATTAATAATTTCAGCCATGGGACAAGCCTTCTTCTCGCTGGCCATTGGTGTAGGTGCTATGATGGCTTATGGCTCTTACATGCCCAAAGGACAAAGTGTTGGCAAGCTAGTGCTCTCTATTACTTTACTTGATACTTTCATCGCATTTATTGCAGGCCTATTGATTATTCCGGCTTTATTTGTAGCGCAACACAGTGGACAAGAAGTGTTTGTTGATGGCCATTTAATTGGTGAAGGTCAGCTGATTTTTAATATTTTACCTACGCTGTTTAGCTCAATGGGCAGTGTCGGTTTATTAGTATCATTTGCCTTTTTTGCATTGTTATCAATTGCTGCACTTACTTCTACTATTTCTTCAACAGAAGTGCCCGTAGCCTATTTGGTTGAAGATAAAGCCATGTCACGTCAAAAGGCAACATGGTTAATATCAGGCGTTGTATTTATCGCCAGCATGTTACTCATTGCCTTTTTTGAACAACTATTTGGTTTAGTTATTCAAATACTAACCACTATTTTACAACCGTTAATGTCACTATTTTACTTCATTGTAGTTGGTTGGTTATGGCAGCGCGGCAATCAATTGACCGATATAGCTCAACTTGATCAGCACAAGTCATTAAGGCTACTCGGTTTTTACTTACGCTTTATTTGTCCAATATTGTTATTGGTCGTCTTTGTTAATGTCGCTTTTTAATGCTTACTCCCTTAATAAAAGGGAGTAAGCTGTAATCTTACTTGCTGCTTATGCCAATAAAATACGACTTGTTAACTGAATACAATTAACACTTATTAAGCCTAGTTAATTATTCCATTACAGCCAATTGCTTTACTCTTTATTCAACGATTTCTGTCGGGTTGTTTTACACCACTGCACCTATACTCCGTAAACGATTGAAAATTGGTTGATTATTTTATGGCGTATTTATTGCTACTTTCCTCTTAACTTCTTAAATAACTGAGTAGTGAACAAAACAAAGGAAAATAAAATGAAAAAATCAATTTTATCTGCATTATTTGCAGTATGTAGTTTCAGTACGATGGCGACTCCATTTATCGAATCAGGCGACGCTGGCGAGTTTCTAAATACAGCACAAGATACTACTGGCGTTGGTCCACTTACTTCAATAAGTGGCTCACTAATTGACTTAGGCGGTCAAGTAGATGATATCGACTTATATAAATTATATATTTCTGATACTGATTTATTCTCTGTAAATGTTAGTGCTAACTTATCTCAAGATAATGATGCGATGTTGTATTTATTTGATGCTAATGGTGCACAAGTAGCTTTTAATGATGATGGAGGAAGTAGCCTTTTACCTCAGTTTGATGCTGGTATTATTTCGGGCTTAGCTAACGATGTTTATTATTTAGCATTCAACTTATTCTCCACAGATCCTATTTTTACTGGTGGTGTTCTTTCTGGTTGGAATCGCAGCCCTGCTCCATTCCAAACAGGCGACTATACGCTTAACATTACTGGTGCTGATTTTTCTACAAGCGCTATACCTGAACCAGCATCTTTATTGCTAATCGGGCTTGGCTTGGCTGGACTTCGTTTAAACAGAAAGAAAAACAGTTAATATAGCCTATCTCAATAATCAAAAAAGCCTCTATATACAGAGGCTTTTTTATTTTCTACGCTTAAATATTCACGATTTTAAGACCTACTTAGATAACCTTTCCTCCTCAAGCAACTCAACCTCATCATCAAGTAATTCCACCTGCTCTATTTTCTCAAACCGATTGGATATCTTATCTGCTGAGGTATGAATTTGTTTAACATCGCTGGCGGCTTGATCAATATGTTTAGCAAGATTGGCAAACCTACCTTTAAAGCGATTAAAGTCTTGTGCTAAATTGGATAAATGCGCTTGAATAATATGAATCTGTTGACGTGTTGCTTCATCTTTAAGTACTGAACGTGCTGTGGTCAATATCGCCATGAGTGTCGTAGGTGACGCTAACCACACCCGCTTCTTATTAGCATAATCAACTAAGTCACTTTGATGACCATGAATTTCAGCAAAAATAGCTTCAGCTGGAATAAACATAATAGCCCCGTCTGCCGTTTCATTATCGATAAGATATTTATCACTGATGTCATTGATGTGTTTTTTAATATCGTTTTTGAACTGCCTTAAAGCCGCTTTTCTATCTAGCTCAGCCACTTCAAAATCCATCATTTTACGGTAGTTTTCCAACGGGAATTTTGAATCAACAACCACGTTACCGGTAGGTTTAGGTAAGAACAACACACAATCGGCGATTTTACCGTTTGATAAGGTATGTTGCAGCTTAAAGCTCTGCTCGGGTAGAACATTACGAATAAGGCTATTAAGTTGTACTTCTCCAAACGCACCACGTGAACGTTTATCATTTAACACTTCTTGTAAACTGACTACATTTGTAGATAGCTCAGTGATCTTTTTCTGAGCATCATCGATTAACGCTAAGCGTTGCAATATATCACTAAAGGTTTTAGTGGTTTTTTCAAAGCCCTCGGCAAGTCGCTTTTCAACCTGACCACTGATCTCTTGCAATCGTTTATCAGTTGACTCAGTTAAGCCATCAATACGTTTAGTCATTTGATCACTGCTTTGACTCAGGGATTTAGCCAACTCTTCACGGTTAGCTTTTGCTGTATTATTTAAGTGATTAATAATTTGCTCAAATGATTGGCTTTGACTTTGTTTTAATTGATCTTTCTGCTCCCCCATTTGTCGTAATAACTTTATGCGTAAATCTGCCATTTGCTGTTCAAAGCTATTACTTAATTGTAATTGTTGTTTATCTTGCAACTGAGTGAGTTGCTGCAAAAACTGCATCTCACTTTGTTTTGCCTGCTGGTTAACCAAGTCAGTAGTGTGTTGCTGAATGCGCTTCTCTTGCTTGCTCAATCGAACTAACACCAGTATTAATAACATTACTAAAATCAAAAAGGCGAGTACCGGTAACCAGGTAGATAGCACTTGCTGTTGCTCAAGGGTAAAAGTCATTAGTTATCAATCTCAAAAAAGTGCCAACGCACAACACTGTAAATATTACCAGTAGTTAAAAAAAACGGCAAGAGTAAAAGTAGATAATAATAACTACCGTTAAAAAGCTAATCTTAGCAGCATGAGTGACAATCCAGGTCTATACTTTGTTTTCGTTTACCACTTGCCATTCAATGGTTAGACCAAGCATGACAGAGTACAAATATGAATCAATTTATGATAAATAATGACACCGCGCCTATAACTTCCAAAATAAATGGTATTACTTATTTAGCATTACCTTTAGTGATAATATCCTTAGTCAGTTGCTCTAAAGCGACGCCAGTACCAATTAGTGAATGTGAATCAGTAGTCAGTCATGTAAAAAAAGTACTTAAAAGTAACGCACCAAGTCAGTCAAAAATGCTTAAGCAGTGTAAAGCTGCGACTGATGATGCAAGAGGCTGTGTGATGGCAGCAGATAAACCAATGAAAATATTACAGTGCGACTTTTAACTTCATACACTAAATAAACTTAATTGTTCCAAGGGTCTTTTAATGGCCTAACAAATTTTGTCAGCGCAAACTTGTAACGCAGGCAAAATAGTTGTTAACAACTGTTTATTGTTCGTTTGAGAAACATGTGTACTAATACTTAACGCTGCTACCACATTTCCCATACCATCAATCACTGGCACTGAAATAGAGGTAAGCCCTAACTCTAATTCTTGCTCAACAATGGCATAACCTTGCTTTTTCACTTGCGCTATTTGAGCGATTAACTGAGCTTTATCAGTTAGCGTGTACTTAGTATGTTGCTCTATTTCACAATGGCTTAAAAACTTATCTAGCGCTAACTCAGAAAGCTCAGCTAATAATACTCGCCCAAGTGATGTTGCAAAAGCAGGTAAGCGAGTACCAACATTCAGGCTAATCGACATAATACGTTTGGTGGTTGCAACACGAGCAACATAAACCACATCATCTCCTTCAAGTACGGCGGCAGAGCATGATTCGTTAAGTTGCTCGACTAATTGCTGCATCAAAGGTTTCCCATAGAGCCAAATATCCTGTGTTGAAAGATATGAAAAACCCAAATTGAGTATCTTCGCCGTTAAAGAGAACAGCTTGCCCTCTTGCTTGGCATACCCTTCTATAACTAAAGTTAATAAAAAACGGCGTGATGCTGCCCGTGAAAATCCAGTAGCACTTGCCACTTCTGATAAGGTCATCTTAGGCTGTTGTTTATTAAAAGCCTGAATTACCGCTAACCCTTTTACTAAAGACTGCACTGTCTCGACTGGTTTATCTGCAACTTTCTCGAGAGTTCTAGAGCCTGCTTTAACTGTTTCTGCTGTCACTTTGTCATCACCTTTGATCTCAATCACCTTTTACTTGTTCATTTTTTGACATTAAATAAACGCGGACATACAATAAAGTTCGTTATCGTAACAGGTGTTCGGTATGCGAACAACTGGTTGTTTGTTTTCTATGTAATATCTTTAAAACCAGTTCTTAAATAATTAACCTAAGAAATGAGTACTTCAAATGATAGATAAAAGAGTGGCAAGTTGTGCCAGCGCTGTTGCCAAAATCAAAGATGGCGATACAGTAATGATTGGTGGCTTTGGCGAAGCCGGCAGCCCGATAGAATTAATTCATGCTTTAATTGATCATGGCGCAACAAACTTAACCGTTATTAATAATAATACTGGCAGTGGCCGAGTTGGATTAGCGGCATTAATTGAAAATGGCCGAGTAGCTAAAATGATCTGCTCTTACCCACGTACAGCAAATTCTTTAGTTTTTCCTGAGCTTTATCGCAGCGGAAAAATTGAATTAGAGCTAGTGCCACAAGGTACTTTAGCTGAACGAATTCGTGCTGGTGGCGCTGGTGTACCCGCTTTTTTCACTAAAACCTCTGTAGGTACTCCACTAGCTGATGGCAAAGAGCAACGCAACTTTGATGGCGAAGATTATGTTATGGAACGTGGCTTAAAAGCTGACTTTGCCCTAATTAAAGCCAAACAAGCTGATAGATACGGTAACTTAGTTTTCAACAAAACAGCCCGTAACTTTGCCCCTATTATGGCAATGGCAGCAGCAACAACACTTGTTCAAGCTAATGAAATGGTTGAACTCGGTGATATCGATCCTGAAAATGTAGTCACTCCTGGTATTTTTGTTAATGAAGTTATTGAAGTGAGTAATCCGCAACAAGAATCAAAATTAGTTAAAGAAGGTGTTATTTATCCAGCGCCAGTCGAGCTAATTACTAACCAAGGAGACAAATAGCCATGAGCCAAGCAACATCATCTACCGCTAATACAGTACAAGTAGGCTGGAACCGTGAAGAAATGGCACAACGCTGTGCACAAGACATTGAAGATGGCAGCTATGTAAACCTTGGTATTGGTATTCCTGAAAAAGTAGCGCAATACGTACCTCAAGGCAGAGAAGTTATTTACCATACTGAAAATGGTTTATTAGGTATGGGCACTGCACCAAGCAGTGAAGAATTAGACCCGGATCTAATTAATGCCGGTAAAAAGCCAGTAACCGCCATCTCTGGTGCCTCATATTTTCACCACGGTGATAGCTTTGCCATGATCCGCGGCAATCATATTGATGTATGTGTACTTGGCGCAATGCAAGTATCAGCCAAAGGTGATTTAGCTAACTGGTCAACGGGCGCACCTGATGCTATTCCAGCTGTTGGTGGTGCTATGGATTTAGTTGCTGGTGTAAAAACCATCTACATTATCACGCAGCACACCACAAAAACTGGCGCCGCTAAAATATTACCTGAATGTACATTTCCACTAACAGGTCAAGGCGTAGTCAGTCGAATCTACAGTGACTTAGCGGTTATTGATGTAACCGGTGATGGCTTAGCACTGATTGAATTAGCGCCTGGCATTAGTTTCGATTATGTACAAGAACGTACAGGTGTTGAGTTAATTAACGCTTTGTAGTTAAAACTTATTTAAAGCGAAAAAGCAATTTATCAAACTCGGTTTAAGATTTTGCGATCTTAGTTTCGCAAAAGCGCTGTAAATATGTCCCTATAAGCTCAGCTTATTCATCAGGATAATTGCTCCTGCATTATCTAATAAACTATATCCGTATAGTGTCATGAATAAGACGTTTTGCTTCATAAGGTCGCTTCACAGCTTTTAACTCACTTATTCCGAATTAAAGTTAAGTTAACCTTTGAGATATTATTATGAGTAAAAGTGAACAGTTATTTGAAAAGGCACTAAAAGTATTACCTGGCGGTGTTAGTCGAAATACTATTTTTAGAAAACCACATCCATTCTACGCAGAGCAAGGTAAAGGCTGCTATGTTACCGACGTTGAAGGTGTTACCCGTATTGATTTCGCCAACAATATGGCCTCATTAATTCATGGTCATGCCTACCCTGGGATTGTTGATTCAGTCTCTGCGCAACTTGCCAAAGGCAGTTGTTTTACCATGGCAACTGAAGCTGAAGTCGACTACGCAGAGCTTTTATGTGCACGTGTACCAAGCTTTGACAAAATTCGTTTTGTTAACTCAGGTACAGAAGCGGTTATGGCAATGCTTAAAGCATCACGTGCTTATACTGGCAAAGCTAAAATAGCTAAAGTAGAAGGCGCTTATCATGGCGCTTATGATTATGCTGAAGTAAGCCAAACAGCTAACCCAAGCAACTGGGGCGATGTAGATAAACCGAACAGCACACCTGTTGCCGTTGGTACCCCGATAAAAGCACTTGAAGATGTGGTGGTTATTCCCTTTAATGATGTTGAGCGTGCCATTAAAATTTTAGATCAATACAAAGATGACATTGCTTGTATCTTAGTTGATTTATTGCCACATCGTGTTGGCTTAATTCCAGCAAGTAATGACTTTATAAACGCTCTGCATAAGTGGACCCGTGATAACAAATCACTATTAGTGTTTGATGAAGTAATCACCTTTAGAACCAATTACAGCGGCGCTCAGCAAAACTACGATGTAGATCCTGATCTAACCGCTATGGGTAAAGTGATTGGTGGTGGATTCCCTGCCGGCGCGCTAGCAGGCTGTGATGAAGTAATGAAAGTTTTAGCTCCAACTGAGCCAAAAGTATTATTACCTCACTCTGGTACTTTCTCAGCTAACCCAATCACCATGACAGCAGGTTTTACTGCCATAAAAGATTTTGACCAAGCAGCGGTAACTCAACTTAATGATTTAACCACTTATGCTAAAGCAGAAATTACTAAAGCAATTAGCGAGGTTGGCATTGATGCCTGCGTAACAGGAGCTGGCAGTATGTTTAGGGTACACTTAAAGGCCCAGCCACCTAAAAACTATCGTGAAGCTTATGTAGATAAACACGAGAGTGCATTAATCACCAAATTACTTGACCACTTATTCGACAATGGCGTTATGCTGATAAATACTTGCTCTGCAACCTTATCAACAGCCATGGGCAAAAAAGAAATCGACCATTTAGTCAGTGTTTTGAAAGATGGCTTTGAAGTGTTAAAGCCAGAGATGACTAAGTAATATTTCGCGCGAATAAAAATAACTGGATTCCCGACTAATACTTCGGGAGCAACTCAAAAAAACAATTGATAAAAGTAACTAATATATCTCAAAGATAATTGAGATGTTTTCTAGAAAAAAGCACGGAGTTGACGCATGTCAATGAGTACTTTTGACAACGAAAACGCTCAATTAACAAAGAGTATAATAGTTGCTTAGGAATTAAATATGAAAGAAGTATACATTTGTGATGGCGTACGTACGCCGATTGGTCGCTATGGTGGATCACTTTCATCTGTTCGCGCTGATGACTTAGCTGCCATTCCCCTTAAAGCATTAAAAAAACGTAACCCACAATTAGATTTAAAGCAAGTTGACGATGTTATCTTAGGTTGTGCAAACCAAGCAGGTGAAGATAACCGTAATATCGCCCGTATGAGCTTATTACTTGCTGGCTATCCTATCGGTGTTGCTGGAATTACTGTAAATCGCTTATGCGGCTCAGGCATGAACGCTATTGCAATGGCAACTAACAGCATCAAAGCAGGCGAAGCTGAAATGATGATTGCCGGTGGTGTTGAAGCAATGACACGGGCTCCTTATGTTATGGGAAAAGCTGAAACCGCTTTTGGTAGAAGCCAAGAAATGTTTGACTCCACTATGGGATGGCGTTTTGTTAACAAGCAATTAGACAACGTTTACGGTACAGAAAGTATGCCGGAAACTGCTGAAAATGTTGCTGAGCAATTTAATATTAGCCGCGAAGACCAAGACAAATTTTCGTTTTGGAGCCAAAGCAAAGCCAAAGCAGCGCAAGAAAAAGGCTTCTTTGCTGAAGAAATTGTACCTGTAGTGGTCCCTCAACGCCGTGGTGATGATATTGTTTTTGAACATGATGAACACTTACGTTTAACACCATTAGATAAACTGGCTAAACTAAAAAATATTTTTAGAGAGCCAGGCACAGTAACCGCAGGTAACGCTTCAGGTGTGAATGATGGCGCCGCTGCGGTTATTCTCGCAACTAAAGACTCAGCTAAAGCCAATGGCTTAACACCTATTGCAAAAGTTTTAGGCTCCGCGGTTATCGGAGTAACCCCTGAGATAATGGGCATTGGTCCCGCACCAGCTAGTGCCAAATTACTAAAACGTTTAGGTTTAAACATTGAGGATATGGATATTATCGAGTTTAACGAAGCCTTTG
>Ga0209395_1004892_pt1 | contig 15379 bp, 12 predicted proteins | sample GOMGulsemesocosm_3_FD_184635 | JGI IMG/M metagenome (GOLD analysis project Ga0209395, IMG submission 184635) | Methane-oxidizing microbial communities from mesocosms in the Gulf of Mexico - GOM9D Gulf of Mexico (SPAdes) (version 2) | ecosystem: Environmental > Aquatic > Marine > Cold seeps... | reverse complement strand
TCAACAACTAATATAGTTTTATTTTTAAGCGATCGTACTTCGAATACAGAATTTTGAATAAGCTCAGTTGCTTTTTGCTGCTCACTTATTGGCAAAGATAATTTGAAACTAAATTCACTGCCATGACCTACCGTACTCGTGACTACAATTGTACTATCCATCAACTTTATTAATTGATGACTAATACTTAAACCTAGACCTGTTCCTCCATAGCTTTTTGTTGTAGAAGAGTCATACTGAGTATATGGCTTAAATAATTCCGCTATTTTATTCTGCTCGATTCCTATACCGGTATCTGACACTGAAAATTCTAATTGGCAATGCTTATTGCCTGCAGAAAGTAGACTTAACTTTAGTTCGACACTGCCTTGTTTGGTAAATTTAATCGCGTTGCTCACCAAGTTAATTAATACTTGCTTCAAACGGGTATCATCGACGAGTACTTTTGGATAATCCTGCTCAGTAAATACAGCTTTAACTTCTAGTTCATTCATGTTTTCTAGACTACTAGAGCATAAGGAAATAACATCTTTGAACAATTGCTTTAAATCGGTTGATGAATGATGAAGTTCGACTTTATTCTCTTCAATTTTAGAGAAATCAAGTACTTGATTGATAATTGAAAGTAATTGGTCTCCTGAACTTTCAATAGTCTTAATTAAGTCTGTTTGTTGCGGTGTTAACGACGTTTTATAAAACTGTTGCACCATACCTAGTATACCATTCATAGGAGTTCTTAATTCATGACTCATCGACGCTAAAAATAAGCTTTTGGCTTTGTTGGCGGCATTTACCTCATCAATAGCCCGTTCAATCAATTTTTTATTTTTTTCCGCTATTAGACTGTGGTCTTTGATCATTTTAGTTAGCTGTGATTCAGTGCTATTAATTGCGCCTTGAATTAGCAGAACGGTCTGGCTTTCATTCGTTGAAATAAGTTTGCTATTGAAATCTAAATGCTCTTTCCTAGGACCAATAACATGTTCCACTTTAAAACGGTATTTGCGCTTTTTTGAAATAGCATTTTTGATACGCCTGACTATATCTTTATGAAAAACATCGTCGAGTGAGTTGTGTTTTTTTTCAGAGGGATACCAATGAGAGAAAACTTTATTATGTTCAATAATACTCAGTGTTTCGCAATGACACAGTATTAGAGCCTGATCTAAATCATTAATCAATTCAGATAAATCGATTGCTGTTGAATGGGCTTCTAGCTCACTAGACCTTTTCATTTGATACAATTTTATCCATTAAACTGGCAATTAATGTAATGATAGTGGTGATATCTTTTTGTTCAACGCCAGCTTCATCAAGAGATTCTTCTAATAACTCAGCCACCTCCTGAAAGTGAGGTATGGTTATTTTATAAGGGGCATGTGCCTTTTTTAGATCAATTCCAGTGTAATTATCGGGACCGCCAAGCGCTGTTGATATGAAATTAGTTTGATGTGACATCAACCTTTCCATATTGACGTTATCAAAATAGGGGGCGAGCTCTTCACTGTCTAATATTTTTTGATAAAAATTGCTAACAACCGTACTAAATGTTTCGAATCCACCGTATTTATCATATAGGTTTGAACCCATAATATTTCCTTTTATGCTATTTCACCAGTTGAGAGGATTTCTTAAGCTTGAGTTACAAATAGGGTATTTGCAACTGAGTAAGCATAAATAATATATCTGTTCAAAATCAGAAACTATCTAAAAATATGATTAAAAATTTATTTCTGATTTTAGAGTGCTTCCTCTCAAAAAGGTTACTGAGTGTCTGTAAGTCTTACTAGCTAAGAGTTTATTTTGAGTGTTGTCATTATTTTAAATAGTAATCATCAACGGAAATGAAAATAATTACATTTTAGGTGGTTGAATAATAAATTCAGTTAATACTGTGAAATGATTATATGTTCAGAAGAGGGCAAGGGAAAAGTGATGTTTGAAAAAGGAAGAACAGTTGATTCAGCATTCGAGGATTTAAGAGGTCAGAATAGATGATTATATCACTCATTAACAAAGGACATTGCAATTTAGCCAATATTCCTCACGATGTAATATGTTTTGATCCAATGTGATAGATAATATTGATGATGTCTTTCGTTTAGTTGAAGAAGAGTAACATTATCAATTCATTGTCTAATTTATATTCGCCAATTCCTCCAGTTTTAGTAATAGGAATAGTTACATCGTCAATGATAAGGAGGCTTGTTATTAGTAATGTACTGAGAAATACACTCTTTTTTATGGGGTGGAATGTTCAATACCCCTTGTTATTTTCCATTCGATTCACTTTTTATTAATGCCTATTCCCCACCACTAGTGGCCTCTAACCACGTTTAAATCATTAAAAGAGTTATTTGCAGTATGCTACCTTGTAACGCAAGGTAGCATGCTTTATAGTTTGTTTTATGAAAGCTAAAAATACTATCTCGCAAATGCGACGCGGCATATTGGAATTCTGCATTATCAGCTTATTAGCTGATAATGAAGTTTACACCGCAGAATTAATCAACCGCCTAAAAGCAGCTAACCTTCTGGTGACAGATGGCACGCTATATCCGTTATTAAGCCGTTTACAAAAAGCTGATATTCTCCAGTACCGCTGGGAAGAGTCGGAATCTGGGCCACCTCGAAAATATTATTCGTTAACTGACGAAGGGCGTGAAGTGTTAGCTGAACTCGAGCTTTCTTGGCTGGATATTAATGGTTCTGTAGAACAAATTCGCAGGGGGAATAAAAGTGAATAAAGTAATCAATATAGAAATCGCTAAGCAAGTCTTCTGGATAGAAGAGCAGGGCTTTACAGTATTACAAACGTATCTGGATAAATTGAAACTACAGCTATCAGGTGAAGAATGTGGTGATGAAATTTTTGTTGATATCGAGTTAAGACTTGCAGAATTATTATTCGAACTTGATGTAAGAAAAGATCGAGCGATAACGCTAGAGCAACTAACAGCGATAATAAAGCAAATCGGCTTTATTGATAGTGATAACGAAGAAGAAGAGATTAAAACAACGGCTAAGGTTTACTTGGATAATAACAATAATATTGTTGCAGGCGTATGTGCTGGACTGTCAATGCGTCTAGGAATTCCTGATCTAATACTTAGACTGAGCTTTATTGGTCTTAGTTTTGTTTTTGGTTTAGGTATATTGTTATACCTAATATTTTGGTTATCATTTGATAAAAACAATAATCGTAATAGTGCACTAGCCGCACAAGGGAAAAGTGCAACCGCCAAACGTATTGCTGCTGGTACGGAAAGAGAAGTTAGACCATTAATGAGCTTCCAACGGATTATTTTTCTACCTTTCAGTCTATTAGGAACATTGGTCAATTCAATCGGTAATAGTTTTATTGTGAAACGAGGGATTTACATTTTTCTAGTCAAAAATATTGTCTTAGTATTAGCTCTCATCTCACTAGTAACACTGAGTGCTGGCATTATTGAATTTAATGAAGGTCAGCTTTACCCATGGTGGTTGCAATGGCTATTAAGTGCTGCTGCTGTTTATTTGATGGTGTTGTTATCGGTGATTTTTATTCGAGAATATTACTTATCAACCCCGTATATTAAAGTGAGTCGAGTGTTAAAGCGAGTTGCTATTATCCCTGTAGTTTTAATTAGTGGAAGTTTAGTTTTTTTAATCAGTGAAATGACAGATGAAAAAAGTAAGTTAATCACGAATAACTACCAGATTAATAATAAGACATTTAGGCTTTCATTGAATGAAGCAGAGAGTGACAACCTGCGAGCAAGAAAAGTAAAGTTTCATTTTAAAACAACTCAAGAGTTGCGTGATACCGTTAAAGTTTTAATTACTTATTCAAGTAATGGACGTGGCGATTCAGCCTTGAATAATAATATTCAGGCTATCGATTACGAATATAGCATTAACGATAATAAATTAGTGATGAATCGTTACTTTGAATTGCTTGAGCAAAGTTACTATCGCGGCCAATATGTTTCTGTGTTGATAGAAATACCGCAAAATATAACATTGATCTCTTCACATAACCTTAGCGTTAAACAACAAGGGAATGAGGTTGAGTACGAAGTATTAAATAGTAGTAGTTCTACACCTGTTTATATCACCGCAGCTCAATATATTCATGAAAATAATAATATTAATCAACAGCGTGTCACTGCTAATGAAAGAAGTGTATTGACGACAAAATTTTGTCAGCAGTTCTTTATGCGCGGGCAAAGAAAATGTTTGTCCAATATTGCCAAGTCGGTTACTAGCAATAATAACTTCAAGCAAAAATTTATTGATGAAACAAGAGAAGTGGACCAAATACGCCAATACCTTATTCATAATAAAGTTATAGAGCTAGAAGAGCTAACTCAATTAAATAACTTGACTACATTTCTTCTTAAAAAATACCCTGACTTGAACGAATTACAAGTTTATATTCAACATTTGTTATTAGTTAAAAGCAGTTTAGCCGCAGAACAAATAACCCCTAGTTAAACCCCGTTTAACGAGAACTATTACATGTAATAACTCAATGGATTGCTTTGTGTTTAGTTAATAACTAAGCACAAAGCGATTCCTCGAATAAATTTAGGTTTAGTCATAAAGATCAAATTTATTAAACTTAATAATAGATGTTAATTCTTCGCCATATTCCGCACCTTTTTCTGAATAACGATCTAATTTTTTAACTAAAGAAAATGGGTCATCAGTTTGCATTTTTAATTCTCTAAATTCTTTAAATGCAACACCCCGTGCAAGTGTTCGATAATAATCCTTTACTGATGCTTTGACAGAAGAGTATTTCTTTACCCAAATGGTTTTATTACCACGTTTTTGTAGTGCGGCAATTCGAGGCTCATCTTCATCAAACGACCAAACACCGAAAATATTATAAGCTTCTCGAAAAAAGCGTGACGTTGCCCAAGAGCTCTCCATGGCAGCTTGGGCTATGGCAATACTTTTAGGATGTGGTTTAAGTGCCATTAATAACTCTTTATCGCTAACTGCTTTATATTCAGCTTTAAGTTTTTCTATTTTCTCGGGATCACTACTCGACTTAATTAACTCTGAAACCTCTTTATATTGAATCATAAGTTCAGCATATACATCGTTTACAGCGGGAACAATTAACTCTTTAAAACGTGCTTTTTTTTCATGAACTGTCATTTTAGGAAGTTCAGCATCTTTCGAAGAATAAAAATAAATGATTGTGGAGATTAAAAGTACGGAAATAAGTCCAATCAATATTTTTGATTGAAAAGAGTTTAATTTCATATGAAGCCTTTAGAATAATAGTAAGAGGAAATTTGCAGAAGATCATAGCATAAGATTCTTAATTCTAGGCACTGAAGCTTAATGGATTTGTTTGCAGACTGTTATGATATTAGTTTTTTGGTGAATTATAATAATGATAAATGGTAACTATGCCGCTAAGTAAAATAGAGGGGCTTTTAAACTTAATGCTTCATGTAAGTAGCTGTTTTCACTTGTGTTTATTGTTTGGCTTGAATGGGTTTTAGATGCCTAGCCTTCTACGAGCCATTAATCTGCTTTGTTAGAAGTAAAAAATTAAACCGACAAATAATTATGATTACAAAATGCAAGCTTGGTTATGGTTGCTGACGCTGACGCTGACGCTGACGCTGACGCTGACTCTGACTCTGACTCTGACTCTGACTCTGACTCTGACTCTGACTCTGACTCTGAGACTGTTATTGTAGCTAATCAATATGGGATAAATTCGGGTCAAAAAATGCTAAATGCAAATTTAAATACTGTAGTGGGGCTGTAGAGTATGAGTTTGAAAGACCAGAAGAAAATGGCTGATTAAGACAAAAATGAATTAGACAGCATATTTGTGAGATACTTGAAGGATACGTTGTTGCTTTTAAAGAAAGAAAGAGGAAATATGGATTATCTTATTAGGCTTATTCGAGGCTTAATGACCCACAACACCAAATCCATTAACACCCTGTAAAACATTCCTGTATAATCCCGCGCATTAGATAACTGTCTTAGCTAACCCCCTGAGTTGCAATAAAGGCAGTTAAATCACCATTTATGACGCTTTAACCTATTGGTTTGAGCCAGTTAGAGCAACAGAGCAATATATGACCGTAGAACAATTCGACCCAAGCACAAGTAATTCAAATCAAAGCCAAACAACCACGTTAGATATTCCATCTAAGATGATTGAAGAGCAGCATCAAGAAGTTGTTACATCACATCCAGAGGCAAATCGCGCTGCAAAGGTAGGCTTCGTGAGTCTCGGCTGTCCAAAGAACCTTGTTGATAGTGAGCGCATCCTAACTCAACTTCGCACTGAAGGGTACGATGTAACCAATAGCTATGATGATGCAGAATTAGTTATTGTAAATACTTGCGGTTTTATCGACTCAGCCGTGCAAGAATCACTTGATACAATCGGTGAAGCATTAGCTGCCAATGGCAAGGTTCTGGTTACTGGTTGTTTAGGTGTTAAGAAAGATGAAATTATTGAACTACACCCAAATGTTTTAGGTGTTACTGGCCCACATGCTTATGATGAAGTATTAACGCAAGTACATAAACATGTTGCAAAACCTGTGCATAATCCTTTTATTGATTTAGTACCTGCACAAGGCGTGAAGTTAACACCTAAACATTATGCGTATTTAAAAATATCAGAAGGCTGTAACCACCGATGTACCTTCTGTATTATTCCGTCAATGCGTGGTGATTTAGACTCTCGTCCTGTGGGCGATGTATTAGGGGAAGCCAAACGTTTAGTTGATGCTGGCGTTAAAGAATTATTGGTTATCTCTCAAGATACTTCTGCTTACGGTGTTGATGTTAAACACAAAACAGACTTTTGGGATGGCATGCCGGTTAAGACTCACATGCAGCAGTTATGTGAAGAATTAGCGAGGCAGGGGGTTTGGATTCGTCTTCATTATGTTTACCCATATCCACATGTTGATAAAATCATTCCATTGATGGCTGAAGGTAAAATTCTGCCGTATTTAGACATTCCTTTTCAGCATGCAAATAAACGCATTTTGAAGTTAATGAAACGTCCTGGTAGCTCAGACCGAGTATTAGAGCGTATTGCTAAATGGCGTGAAATTTGTCCTGAATTAGTGATTCGTTCAACGTTTATTGTTGGTTTCCCTGGTGAAACAGAAGAAGAGTTTGAAGAGTTATTAAACTTTTTAGAAGAAGCACAGTTAGACCGCGTTGGTTGTTTTAAATACTCGCCAGTTGAAGGTGCTACGGCTAATGCTTTACCCGACCATATTTCAGAAGAAATTATGGAAGAACGCTTACAACGTTTTATGGAAGTACAAGCTAAAATTAGCTCAGATAAATTACAAGCACGTATTGGCCAAGAATATTTAATTCTTGTTGATGAAGTAAGTGCCCTTGGTATAGTCGGGCGTTCTTACATGGATGCACCAGAGGTTGATGGCAAAGTTTATTTGTCTGATGATTATGACGCTAAGCCAGGCGACTTAATGTGGGTTCAAATAATTCATGCTGACGAGCATGATGTTTGGGGCGTTCGTGTAGAAGATGAAGAGTTTTAAATAGACCTAACTGCTTAGGCCATTTATTCTTGTCGTGACAGCGTCGTTTGTTCATCTAATAAAAAAGGTTATATTTTTAAAATATAACCTTTTATTTTATCCAAAATAAACTGGCAGTATTATTTCAACAGCTATTGTTAGTTGTCCCCTTTTAAAAATTAGCAACTCTGCTTTTGGCTGCTCGTGTGTATTTATAGCGAGAACATTATTCATCTATTACTCGATATTTCGAGTGCACTTTGAAGTGCATTACTGGTTAAGGTGTAAGCACTCTAGATAATTGATTGATGAAAAGAATGAAATGCGGATGAGGTGTTAGGAACAATGTTGGAAATTGTTATGACCAAACTGTGACCGAGGCCGTATTTAAAGGCTTTACAGGGAGCCTTGTCAGATAAGTAGCTATTGTGTGGCAAAGTCCAATTTAAAAACCTTAGTAATTTTATCAAAGTGCAGTACCATAAACGCGTTATTTTTGAAGCTAATCGAATGAAAATCAAAAAAAGGAACTACTTTGCGCTATTTACACTTTGCTGATATTTGTATCGATACCCATAACCAACTGCTTTATCGCCAAGGTGAAACCATTAACTTAGCGCCTAAAGTATATGATCTACTGGTATTTCTTTGTCAAAACAGCCATAGAGTGATCAGCAAAGATGAACTGATGGAGCAAGTATGGACGGGTACATTAGTTACCGAAAATGCGATAAGTCGTACTTTAGTGAAGGTGAGGAAAGCGTTAGCTGACGATCCGAAAAATCCACAATTTATTATCACTGTACCGCGTAAAGGTTATCGTATGGTGGCAGACTTTGTTCCTTCGAACACTGTTAGTAATCAACCAGAGGGGAGGGTTGCGCCTAACCAAACAGATGACTTAAATGACGACGCGCAACAAGCAGAAATTATTGCAAAAAATCAGCAAAGTGCTGCAAATGCTGCACCTTTAGTCATTAATAAAAATAGAACAGCTAATCGTCTTTTATTGATGGCGGTTAGCGTTATTACGCTCATTGCTATTATTTATGCTCTATCAATAAAAACTAACACTGTGTTACAAACCAAACAAATAAAATCGCTAACCCGTGAAGTGGGTGTTGAGCAATATCCAGCAGTATCTCCAGATTTAACACAGTTAGCTTATAGTAAAGATATTTTAGGTAAACCGTCATACATCAACATTGAAAATCTTACTAGTCATGTAAAGCAGTCTATTAGTCATGCAAGAGGGGCATTAAGCAAACCTGTTTGGTCGCCTACACAAGATAAATTAGCCTTCTTGTATAAGCACAATAGTGTTTGTACGATTTCCTGGGCAGAGCTTTCAAATATTAAAAACAAAGAGACTTGGCAAGACATCACTGAATGTGGCGCTCAATCGGATCCACATTTTGTTTTTTCGCCAGATGGTCAATACTTGTATTTTAACGACCGGCAATCGGCAAGTCATGGTTATCAAATATTTAGAGTAAACCTAGAAAACAATGAGAAAGACATTGTTAACCAGCCTATTACCAATGGTTTAGGTAATTACAGTTTTGATATTTCGCCCGATGGCAAAAAATTGCTGATGATAAATAGTGAATTTTCACCAACAACCCGTATTTATACATTAACAATCGAAAGTTCCCTTCTTGAGAAAACGGCACAATTAGACTATTTAATGCGTTCGGTACTTTGGCATCATGACAATGAAACTATTATTCATCCGTCGCCTCATCCTGCTTACGAGTTATGGCAAAGTAATCTAACAGGTAACAAGTTAGCGGTAGTGGCGAGTAATACCTCAAGGATAAAACACCTCTATCGAGTAAATAATGGTAACGATTTTAGCTTTGTCTCTTATTTACTTAATAAAGATATTCATTATAAAACTATTGCTAAAACAAAAGAACAAGTAAGTACTGAGCTGGATAATTCAACGGTGATGGACTCTTTACCCACGTTGGCAAATAACACAAAGCAATATGCATTTGTCTCTAAACGTTCTAGTTCAGCAGAGGTTTATCTTAGCACCAGAGCAGGTGATAACAGCACAGAAAATGCTAAGCAGCTAAGTCATTTCAATAACCCTGTAAAACTATACGACTTAGCTTTTTCTCCGGATGATAGCCAACTAATGATATTGGCTGATAATCAAATCTATTTAGCAAATATTGTCGAGATGACGATGAAAAAGTTACCACTTGATAATATCGCGATTGTGGCAGTGAGTTGGCAAGGTGAAAATAACCTACTGCTTTCTACCGTCAAAAATGCTGATTGGACATTAATGGCTTATAACATTAGTGATCAAAAGTTATCCCGTATGTGGGTAGGTTATCAAGGCGGGATTTATTCCACAGTCGACAATAGTTTTTATTTGATCGCTGATGATAATTCGCAAGTGGTAAAGTTTTCTGAATTATCAGCAGAGCCACAAGTAACTGACTTAATATGCCAGCCAAGTATTATAAATAGAAAACTCAATTTAAAAGCAACAAGTGACGGTTTAGTGTGCCAATCAAATACTGAAAACAAACAATATAGTCACTACTCCTTTATTCAGAAAACTAGTCAAACCTGGAAAAATCCAACTGCGGATAATGATTTTCACGTCAATAGAAATGGTATGATTTACTCAAAAATGAAGCAGTCAGTTGCTGATATTATGCAAACAAGTAGTTTTAAATAAACTCAATAAGTTAACTATTTCAAAATATCAATATAGTCTATTGTTTTACATAACTAAACCCTAACTAAAAGTTGTGACCTTCATGGTGGTCACAACTTTTTCTACATTAATCACTCTTTAATCCCACTTTCTTCCTTATTTCCCCACTGTTCTGATTAACACTGCATATCAAATCAACGAGCAGGAATAATTATGGACAAGCCCCTAATAAAAAAGGCTAAAACAAAATATCAGGCTAAGTATATATTTGCAGGTCTTAGCACTAGCTTACTTATAGCTATTTTTGCTTTATCTAAAAGCAATGCTTCCTTAAATAACTCAGGGAAAAATTATAATGTTGCCACTAACAATTTAGTTATTAGCACTATTAAGCAAGCGGAGTTTGCTGAGTATCTTCCATTGCGTGGTGTTGTAGAGCCGGAAAAAACAATTTTTATTGATGCTATAGATGGTGGTCGTGTTGAAGAAGTACTTATTCAAGAAGGAGCTGCAGTTAAACAAGGGCAGGCCATTTTAAAATTAAGTAATACTAACTTGCAATTAAATGTTCTAGCCCGCGAAGCCGAAGTATCAGAGCAAATTAACAATATGCGCAATACTCGCCTAGCACTAGAGCAAAATCAACTGTCATTAAAGCGTGATGTTATCGAACTTGATTTCGAAGTCTTACGTCTGCAAAAACAATTTACTCGCAACAAAGCACTCATTGCGAAAAACCTTATCTCAGCGCAAGCCTTTGAAGCGGTAGAAGATGAATTAGATTTTCAACGTAAATACCGTGAAATAGTCCAGCAAAGCCTAGAAAAAGAGGCGTTATTACAGAGCCAACAACTTGAACAACTTGGGCTGAGTATAAAAACCTTAGAATCCAACCTAGCTATTTCTCGTGGCAGCTTAGATAAGTTGATTATTCGCGCTCCGATCAGCGGGCAATTAACCTTTCTTGATGCGGAAGTAGGTGAATCTAAAAGTAATGGCCAGCGCTTAGGTCAAGTGGATTTAATTGAACAATATAAAGTCACCGCACAAGTCGATGAGTTCTATGTCAGCCGTGTGGCAAAAGGGCAAACAGCCAGTTTTGAACTTAACCAACAAACCTTTCAAATAGATGTCGCTAAAGTATATCCGGGCATCGACAACGGGACCTTTAAGGTTGATTTTAGCATTTCAGATAGAACCATAGCCAAACAATTACGTTTAGGGCAAAGCGTACAACTTAAATTCAACTTGTCCTCGACTGAGTCAAAATTACAAATCGCTAATGGTGGCTTTATGCAAAACACCGCAGGTAGCTGGGTATTTGTTATTGACGAAAATGGTGAACAGGCAAGTAAAAGAACCATTCGTTTAGGGAGAAAAAATCCACAAAGTATTGAAGTCCTTTCGGGATTAATTAAAGGCGAACGCGTTATTACTTCCTCTTATGCCAGCTTTGCTGATGCGGAACAATTAAGCCTCTCAAAGAGCTATTAATAACTCACTACATATCTAAGAAAACTAATACTCTTTTAAAGAAAAACAAGGAATTAACATGATCAAATTCAACCAAATAAGCCGATCTTTTATTGGTGACGAAGTAGAAACCGTAGCCATAGACAAAATGAGCTTAACCATTAAAGAAGGTGAGTTTCTATCTATTTTAGGGCCGTCAGGTTGCGGTAAGTCGACCTTACTTAATGTACTAGGCATGTTAGATAACATAGATTCAGGAGAGTTTAACTTTTTAGAAAATTCGGTTGATAAGTATAGCGAGGGTCAGCGTGCCCGTTTAAGAAAGCAACACATAGGCTTTATCTTTCAAAACTTTAATTTAATAGATGAATTAACCGTTGAACAAAATATTGAATTACCACTTTATTATCATAATGTTGCAAAAGGAGAGCGAAAGCGGTTGGTTGATGACGTATTAAAACGTGTAGATATTAGCCACCGTCGCAAGCACTTACCGGCAAAATTATCAGGAGGTCAGCAGCAACGTGTCGCTATCGCAAGGGCCATTGTTACGAATCCTGATTTAATTCTAGCGGACGAGCCTACCGGTAACTTAGATTCAAAAAACTCAACTCAGGTGATGGAGTTATTACAGCAACTCAATCAAGAGGGGGCAACCATAGTGATGGTTACTCATGCACCTGAACATATTATTTATGGCACTCGGGTTATTGAGTTACTCGATGGAAAAGTGGTTAATGATCACCTAGTTAAAGAAAAGCTTAATGACAAGAAAAGATACATTGTAGATGATGCAGACTCAGCAGAAGTCGAAAATACAAAACAAGCGGTAGAGGAGGTGACTTGTGGCTAAGTTATTATTTATAGTTGCCTGGAGAAACTTTTGTCGAGATAAGCTAACCAGCTTCATACAACTAACTGGGTTAATTATTGGTATTGCCAGCTTTATCATCATTCAGTTTTATGTAGACCATCAAAAAAGCTACAACACTGCATTTACTGATGCAAAAGATATTTATCGAATTAATTTAATTCGTGGTGAGAATAAACCACAAACGCAAACACCATTGAGACTTGCAAAAGAGCTAACACAAAATTTTAGCGAAGTAGAAGATGCTACCCGTGTCTCACCTTCAAGTGTATCAGTGAAACATTTGCAAGAGGTTTACTCTGAGCGTGCACTTTACGCCGATGCTAACTATTTAGAATTTTTTGATTTTGAATTAATTGAAGGGGATGTGAATACCGCATTAGATGCACCAGATAGTTTACTACTGCATCAAGACTTAGCGATTAAATATTTCTCCTCCACGGTAGGCGTTATAGGAAAACGCTTAACCATTAATGGTAAAGAGCATCAAGTAACGGGCGTTGTGAAAAAATCAACAATACCAACCACTATGCCCTTAACGATGATATTACCTATGGAGAACTACTATCGGGAATTTTCTCGACCAGAGTGGATTGATGCATGGAACTTTAATGCCACCAGAACTTATGCCAAAATTAGACAACCAGCAAATATTAATACCTTAATACAAACGGTTAGTGACTATTACGATAGTCGTGCTAAAGGGCTGTCATCATTTAAAAGCAATCGTGTCATTATTCAGCCGTTATTAGATATCTATCTTGATAACACCACTACCAGCAGTTTAACGCCACCCAGCAGTGCGGTGATGGTTAAAGTGTTTAGCATTATCTCATTGATGATATTGTTATTGGCTTGTGTCAATTTTACTAACCTTTCAACAGCTGCAGCAATGCGCAGAGGTAAGGATGTAGGTGTTCGTAAAGCCTTAGGTGCCAGTAAAATACAATTGATCACTCAATACTTATCAGAGGCCATAATCTTATCTGCCTTAGCTTGTATGTTTGCACTGGCATTAGTTTATCTTTGTCTACCTGCTTTTAATCAATTAATGACTGCTGAAATGGTCTTTAATGTTTCAATCGCACAATCATTACAATTACTTGGTTTGACTTTATTAGTGGGTGTATTAGCAGGCAGTTATCCAGCGTTCTATTTAAGTAATCTGTCACCAGCCCATGTACTAAAAGGCTTAGTGAGTACGTCCAAGTCGGGTGTGCTTTTAAGACAATCACTGATTATTTTACAGTTTACTATTGCAGCCTTTTTATTGGTCGCCAGTTTAGTGGTGAACTGGCAGATGCAATATATTAAAAACATGGAACAAGGGTTTAATCGTGAGGGTGTGATTGTTGTTTCTCATGGTGATAACACTTATAAGGCGTTTAAAAACCAAGCATTACGTCATCAAGACGTTACTTCAGTCACTATGTCTCATACGGTACCTACCAAGGCAACAAGAACCTCAAATACCGTAAGACGGCTAGATGATAATACCAATGAGGTTTGGGTAGGCAATAACCCAGTAAGCTTAGACTTCTTCAAAACATATGGCATCAAACTGTTATATGGTCGTGTATTCTCTAAGACCTATGTTAATGATGCGTATAAAGAAAATGAGGATAACTGGCAATCATCAACAGGTAAGTTGGTTATTAACCAAAAATTAGCGGCCACCTTAGGTTGGAGTCCTGAAGAAGCTGTTGGTCAATTACTTACTTTAGGTGGCGGTCAAGAAGGTTTACATAACCATCAAATTATTGGAGTGGTTGAAGATAGCCACTATGTTAATGTAAAAAACACCGTAGAACCAATGACCTACGTATTATCTGCAGAGCCAAAAGATTTATCACTACGTTGGACGTCAATTCGCTTTAAGGCGGGTACGAGTATGCAAAGCTTAAAAGAAATTGAGAAAATATGGCTAGGGTTAGCACCAGATTTAGCCTTTAAATATGATTGGATCACCGATTTATTTGATTCAAGTTACCGCAATGAAAACCAGCAAACAAATCTGCTGAATGTGTTTACTCTGTTAGCTATTGTGGTTACGGCGATTGGTTTATTTGGCTTAGCAGCATTTAATACACAGCGCAGAGTGAAAGAAATTGCTGTACGTAAAATCTTAGGCGCGAGTACGGGGCAGTTATGTTTTATGTTGGTAAATCAATTTTCTAGCTTAGTCATTATTTCCAATTTGATTGCACTACCTTTAGCATATTTATTAATGCGAGACTGGTTGGATAACTTTATTTACCGCATTAATATGCCCTATAGCGCCTTTATGTTAAGTGCTGTTTTTAGTTTAGTGATCGCTTACATCACAGTAATGGTTATAGCTTATCGAGCAGCAACAGCAAAGCCGGTAGATTCATTACATTGTGAGTAATCACAAGAGTGATATCTAAGATATCAAAACTTATTCTTACACGAAATGTTTACTAAAACTGTCTATAAAAGTCGGTAAATTTGTTGTTATATGGTGATAACAGATACCGCTTTTATTTTACTAAAATAGATTCGAGGAAAAAGTGTAGATTAATTTAGGCTTGGTGAAAGTAATCTCATCTGTCCTAAAAAACTTAGTTGACTCTGAACGCATTTTTACTCAGTTACGTACTGAAGGTTATGATGTAATCAATAGCTATGATGATGCTGAGTTAGTGATTTTAAACACCTTTGATATCAATAATTCAGCAGAAAAAGAGTCGTTAGATACTATCGGCGAACCGTTAGCAGATCGAGCATTGAAGCCAGCTAAGTAATTAATTTTTATTGTACTAATATTAAATTATTCAAGAATAAAAATATAAACGGTAAATAAATGAT
>Ga0209395_1004890_pt1 | contig 15391 bp, 13 predicted proteins | sample GOMGulsemesocosm_3_FD_184635 | JGI IMG/M metagenome (GOLD analysis project Ga0209395, IMG submission 184635) | Methane-oxidizing microbial communities from mesocosms in the Gulf of Mexico - GOM9D Gulf of Mexico (SPAdes) (version 2) | ecosystem: Environmental > Aquatic > Marine > Cold seeps... | reverse complement strand
CTGCTTAATCTCAAGCAGCCGATCGCCGAGTCACGCGCCAAGTTACAGCAATATTCAAAAACTTTTCTTGGCGGCGCCCTCAAGCGTGCCACTCACCCCGTCCTACTGTCGACCGCCGCCACGGGCAATGTTGAGTCATTAAATGCCGCCGGGGGCGATGAATGGCGCAGCGCATTTATTGTGCGCTACCGCAGCCGCACCGATATGGCGAAAATCTTACTAGAGACCTTTGATAGCCCCCACCACAACCTCAAACTTGAGGCGCTGGAAAAAACCATCGGTTTCCCCGCAACGGTTTCTGGAATGGCAGGCGGTATTAAAAAACTGGTGCCACTGGTTATCGCGCTCTTTGCCGCGCTGCTGCACATCATTTTGGTGTGATTCCCTCCCCACAAGCATTCGACGTGCCTGTTACTGGCACGGTTCACACCAGAAGAAAATAATATGAAAAAAAAGCTATTAGCCATTGCGACCGTCGCTGTTTTAGCGACGGGGTTTTACGCCTATAACTACGCCCACAACTTCTTCAGTGAAGCTGGGCCCATTGCTGCAGGCATGGCCTCACACACCCTGTGCACCAACCTACTGATGCTGGGCCGCGATCAAAGCATTGTCGAAAGCCAGGATTTGTCCGCCATCCAGCAAAAACTCACCAGCTCGGTAGTGGGCGATAACAGAGTGGATACCCGCTTTAACCTCGGTCCTTTTTCGCATAACAACAGCTCTGTCTACCGCCCACACTTGGGATGCTCTATTGTGGCTGGCGCAGAGCTTGAGGCAGTGAACAGTGTGCAGCTAAACACAGCACCGGCCCGGATTGCCTCACTTGAGCAAACCTGGCCAGCGGTGAACCTCACCGCGGTTAATGTTGACTATGACCAGCTGCAACAGGCCATCAACTACGCCTTTAGCGAATCAGCCGACGACCCGGCCTTGATGAAGTCGACGCGAGCGGTATTGGTTCACCACCAAGGTGAACTGATTGCCGAGCGATACACCGCAGGCTTCACCGGCGAGCTGCCGTTGCGCGGCATGTCGATGACCAAAAGCGTGATGAGCTCACTGGTCGGCGTCCTCGTTAAACAAGGGCAACTGGACATCCACCAACCGACCGGCATCACCGCTTGGACAGACGCTGCTGATCCACGCAGCAAACTGACCACCCACCACCTACTGACCATGACCGGCGGCCTCGATTACGACGAAAAAATGGAGAGTGGCCCGACCAACATTCTCAACCGAATGCTGTTTAACAGTGCCGATGCCGTCGCGACCGCCGAAAGCGTCGGGGTGCGCGCCGAACCTGGCGAAAGCTGGGACTATCAAACGCTGCATTCTGTATTGCTGTCGAAGGTCATTCGCGACCGTATTAACGACGACCAACAATACTTTCGCTTCGCCCAGGAACAACTGCTGAATAAGGTGGGCATGGCCAATAGCTTTTTCCAAACCGACGCCACCGGCACACTGATTGGCGGCGCGCTATTTTATGGCTCTCCACGTGATTGGCTGCGCTATGGATTGCTTTATCTGCACGACGGCGTGGCCGGCATTAACGGCGGTCTGAATGGCGCTGGAGAGCGTGTACTGCCCGAAGGCTGGGTTGACTACACACGTACAGCCTCTGAAGCTTCGCTGAAAAAACGAGCTTACGGCGCCCAGTGGTGGCTCAATAATCCGGGGGCAGAACAGCTTTTTCCAGGTTTGCCCAGTGATGCCTACGCCGCGCAGGGGCACTATGGCCAATACGTAGTGGTAGTGCCTTCACTCGATCTGGTGGTGGTTCGCCTGGGTATGACCTTTGATGAAACCGCCTTTGATAAGCAGGTGTTTTTAAACCAGGTCGTCAGCGCCCTGCCCAAACAAAAAACGCCTCAATAGAGGCGTTTTAGCGTGTTATCAAAAGCAGAGAAAGCGCTTTAGAACAATTCGTAGCGAGGGCCACGCTTAGCCGGCACCTTGTACTCATCGGGCAGGTGGCACAAACGATTCATATGGGTAGTACTGCCGTCAATGTACTCCCATACCAATTGCTCACCTTCCGGCCCCCGCTCTAGGTAACGCTTAACCGCCACTGGCCCAAAACCAAAGGCGTTAAAGTTCAGCACTTTATTATTCCAGGTCATGCTTGCCGACGTTCTGCCGCAATACTCTTTACCGCCCGCCACAAACAACACCGAGCCTTCGGTATCATTGGAATTGAGCCCAATCGTGTCAGCATTGGCATTGGGGCCGCCGTCGTGAATGATGCCGGCGGCGGTGACCACCACACGCGAGCCGCACTGCTCCACCCGCTCAACGTGCCCCACGTGGCCGCCCTTAACCCCTATCCAGAGGCCGCGTATGTCATCGGCGCCTTCTGGCAAGGGTTCGGTACAACCGGCCAGAATCGGCAGAGGGAAATGCTCGTAGCCACAGCCGGGCGTATTGCCCTTAGGGATATCGATCGCCATCTTGCCAATGCCATCGAGTTCTGGCAGCTCACAGTAATTAATCGTGCTGCCATCACCTGCAAGAGTCGCAGGGTCCGTCATCAGCGCTGGACGCTCTGAGAAATACAGCTGCCAGAAAGCCAGCAGAACAATCAATGACAACACAATCAAGCTTCTCAGAAACCATCTAAACATAATTAAACACCTGCAATTTACTCTTGGCACAAGGCTTCTCTGCGAGCCTGTAATGGCCCACGCATAAGCAACACAATATATTTAGACACAAACAATGTCAAAAGTTATCAAATCGCCTCAAAAAGGTTGCCCGCGTTGTTGATTTCGCTAAAAAAGAGGCATATGGTAGGCCAATACATATTGACACCAACACTGCCAATATAAGAATTACCCAATAATAATAACCCTTGCCACTAAAAAATAGAGAGAGAGGAAACAACCATGAGCATCATCAAACCCCTCAGCGCCGCTGTCGCACTGACCATCGCGGCATCTGGCGCCAACGCGCAGATGGCCCTTGAAGAGATCATCGTCACGGCCACCAAAAAGGCCGAGAGCCTGCAAGACATTGCCGTCGCCGTTACCGCCTTCTCCAGCGGTGATATTCAAGATGCCGGCATTCAAACCGCCAGCGATGTGGCGGTACTAACCCCCAGTCTGAACATTAACAACAACATTAGCCCCTTCGCTACCCGCATGAGCATTCGCGGTATTGGTACCCCTGGCAGCTCCTTCCTTGAACCTTCCGTGGGTGTATTTGTTGATGGGGTGTATCTCAACAAAGCCGGTTTGGGTGTTTCTGATCTGGTCGACATTGAACGCATTGAAGTGCTGCAAGGGCCCCAAGGCACCCTCTACGGTAAAAACACCAACGCCGGCGCCTTAGTAGTCACCACCAAAGGCCCCAACATGGAGAGCTTTGAAGGCCACCTGCAAACCACTCTGGGCAACTACAACATGCGCAAGGCCACCTTCTCGGCCTCGGCGCCCATTGCCGACAACCTGGCTTACCGCATCTCCGGTAATACCCACACCCGCGATGGCTACCTTGCCAATAACGCCGGTGAAGACCTAAACGATGCCGACGAGTGGAACATCACCGGTAAATTGCTCTGGGAGCCGACCGAGGCGCTGGCCCTGCAGCTGACGCTCAGCGAGGTGCGCCGCGACATGAACTGCTGCTCGCCCGATTCGGTCAACAACGACCCGGTGGTTAATCAAGAAGCCATCGCTCAGGGTATTGCTGTCGACAGTAAAAATGATCCTTTCGACCATGTAACCTCGCAATCGACACCCAGCACCTTCGAGCAGGACTCAAGCACCGGATCCCTGGTGGTTACCTATGATCAAGACTGGGGTACCCTAACGTCCATCACCGGCTGGGACGAGTATGAGATCGAGCGTTTCTCCGATGCCAGCCGCGGCCCTCTGAGCATCATCACTATCGATGAGCCTGCATCCGGCGACAGCTTCTCACAGGAAATTCGCCTAGACATCGACACTGAAAACGCCGAGCACACAGTGGGTCTCTTTTATTACACACAAGAAACCAACAACGGCAAAGGTCGCACCGAAGCTTACACAGGCATTGGCTCTGACTTCTTGAACATCGGCGGTCAAATCTACGGCGCATCCTTGCCACTGCTTGCCACAGAAAACGATTTGGCTTTTCGTGACAATCGCTATGAAACCGAAAGTATGGCTGTGTTCGGGCGCAGCACCTGGCACCTCAATGATAAGTGGGATGTGACCGCAGGCCTGCGCTACAGCAGCGAGACCAAAGACGCCGACCTGTACCATGCTGGCTACTCGGAAGCCCCATTGGCTATGGACCCATCACCTCTGCCCTCCTATATTTTAGATGCATTGGAAGCGGCGCTTGGCTTAACACCGCCTACTGCATTTTTCGAACTGGCAACGGCTAATGTGGACGACTCATTCACCCGCGAAAGCAAAAATGTTGATTGGTTACTGAGCGCCAGCTACCACCTGGATGACGACACCTTGATTTATGCGTCGGCCTCTACCGGTACAAAGTCCGGCGGTTTTAATGGCAACAACGGCGCCAACGATGACCCGTCTTCGCGTGAGTATGATGATGAAGACACCATTAATTATGAGCTGGGCCTTAAAGCAACCCTGCTCGATGGAAGAGTGCGCCTAAACTCCACCGTATTTAACACGCAAATCACTGAATACCAAATCAGCGCCCAGCAGGACAGCGGACTCGGCACCTTTGTCGACAACCAGGGTGAAGTCGAAGTCATCGGCTTAGATACCCAGCTCGACGCCATGCTACTGGCTAACCTAACCCTGAGTGCCGGCGTGCAATACCTGGATAAGTACGAAGTAGTCGCCGGGCCCAATACAGGTCTAGAGCTCGCCTTCGCCGGCCAGTGGAGTGGCAGCGTATCGGCCACGGCTGTTTTCCCGCTGGATCAGGGTCAGATCTTTGTACGCGGCGACTATTCCTTTACCAGCGATCACGCCACCAATGTATCGGCCACCCCGGTTGCGTCACGAGACATTCAAAACCGAGAAACGCTCAACCTGAATGTGGGCTGGCGCGTGGATGACCACATAACCATAACCGGCTGGGCCAAGAACTTGACCGGCACTGACTACGCAGGCCAAACCCTTGATAGCTTCCCGCTTACTAACACCGACAGTTACTTTTTAGCACCGCCTCGCACCTACGGTGTAACGGCACGTTATGATTTTCACTAATAGCTAAAAACACCGCTAGACTGCGGTGTGTATGCAACCGAGCTCTCCTTGGCCCGAACTGCTCAATGCAGTTCGGGCTTTTTTATAGATTAGTTATTTATTGTTGAATTTATTATTGTTTCATTCTCAACTCTAAAACCGTTTCTTCATCGTACAAAAACCTATCCTTCGATTAGATTCAGGTTTTCAATCTAGAGAATAAAACACAACAATGGTTATGCAGGTGAACCTATGAAATTCCAACGTTTAAAACTCTGGTGCTTCAGTGCTCTCATATTCACGATCTTTTGCTGTTGGTATACCGATTTTGGTGGGCCACTCAGCGACCAGGAGATCGATGAGTACGTCAACGAACGACTGGCGGATGGTTCAGATCCAGAGATAATCCGGAGCCTAGAAGCCTTCTTTCGCAACGACAGCGGCAAGCAATTTTTGATGTTTAACAGTTTCGATTACAACGAGAATCCAGGCCTGGTGAAAGGTGCCGAACCTGGGGAGAACGCAGAGCAACTGATGGCCCGCTACATGGAGCACATGATCCCCGCGCTCTTATCAAGAGCCAGTCACCCAGTAATAACCGGTACCGCTACAGACCCAGCCATGGATGTGATCGGCATCGACAATGCCCAAGAGTGGGATGGAGGCGCAGTTTTCCGCTACCGCAGCAAACGTACGCTTATGGAGATTGTTCGCAACCCAGATTTTGGCGGTGAGCATCACTTTAAACAAGCGGCACTCACCAAAACCATCGCCTATCCAGTCGAGCCGGGTCTTTACCCAAGCGACCTTAGAATACTGTTGGCCTTGATTTTAATTGCGCTGACCGCACTGATTGACGCCCAACGGCTGTCGAGACTTAATCGATAAAACTTAGGAAAGCACGGCCGCTCTATGGGTCGGAAAAACCAGCTCAACCAAACATTCAATCGACATTAAATAACGTATAAATTAACAGGAATCACTTATGAAACCATCGACCTCTCTGCCCGTAGCCAATGTAAAGGAAAGCGTAAGCCAGGAAGAATGGCAAACTCGAGTAGATCTTGCCGCCCTCTATCGCCTTTTTTCGAATTATGGTTGGGATGATTTGGTCTTTACCCATATCACCGCCAGAGTACCTGGGTCTGACAATCATTTTCTGATCAACCCTTATGGACTGCTGTTTGATGAAGTTTGCGCCTCAAATTTGGTAAAAGTAGACATAGAAGGCAATAAAGTGATGGACGGACCCTACGACATAAACCCTGCGGGTTATGTCGTACACAGTTCTGTGCATGAAGTTCGACACGATGCAGGCTGCGTGATTCACCTCCACACAAAAGCAGGCATCGCCGTATCGGCGCAAAAGCAGGGTCTGCTGCCAATATCCCAGCAGGCGACCCTGGCGCTGGCCTCCATTGCCTATCACGACTATGAAGGCATTGCGGTCGATGAAGATGAAAAACTCACCCTGCAGCGCGACATTGGCGACAAGCGCCATTTAATTTTGCGCAATCACGGCACCTTGTGTACCGGTGAAACAGTCGCCGACGCCTTTATGGCGATGTACAACCTGGAAACCGCCTGTCAAATACAGGTGGCCGCACAGGGTAATGGTGCTGAACTCATTTCCGTCAACGAAGAGATCATTAACGATACGGGCCGCACCATTCAATTGGTTACCAAAGGCCAAATGGGCGGACTGGCTTGGCCCGCATTAATCCGCAGACTGGATAGAACGGATCCCTCTTATAAAGAATAAAGGCGGACTTGGACGGCTCTTTCCAGACAGACAGTGGTGTGAATACACCCGAGTTCTTCTTGGCCCGCACTGCTCAATGCAGTTCGGGCTATTTATTGCTTCGTTATTATTGTTCAAATCTAAAGTTGCTCATTTCGCAAACGGCTCCTTCATCAGTAGGCAGTAGGCAGTAGGCAGTAGGCAGTAGGCAGTAGGCAGTAGGCAGTAGGCAGTAGGCAGTAGGCAGTAGGCAGTAGGCAGTAGGCAGTAGGCAGTAGGCAGTATAAAGATACCCCCAGGCAATTAACGACGCCAGCTTTGGCCCCCTGTCAAAGTCAATGGTGCGAATTTCAAAGCGCGGCAGACGCATTTAATCCACCGTTACGGTCAATCGCCGCTTGGTTTCGACGGGCAAGCATGGGGTTGCGCCCATGCACTGCGCTTTTTCTATCGATAATTGAGCGCTGTAATCATTAGCGCCCTAAATCATCTATTGTGTATTCATCTCTAATTGTCCAAATATGTAAAAGGCCAAAGAAGAAGATACCAAGGTAATCGAGCGGGCCGCGCATGATGTTTCTGCTGATCACGATTTCATAAATGTGTGACACCACTAAAAAAACACCCATGGCATAAAGCACGCTAGGGAAAGGCAGCTGTGAAGGCGCTACAACCGCGACAATGATCAGTAACCAAACAACCGACACAACACACTTACCCATTTTCAAACGAAAACCTTTATTCATATCAACCTTCTCAATACCATATTGGCCCAAACCATTACTGTATAAGCTATGTCGCCTAAGCCAATGCAGCCGCCTAAGCCAAAGCAGCCGTTAAGGCATCGCGTTTAAGTTTTGCGCCAAAATCTATCGATAAAAAGTCCGGCTGATCTTGCACAGAAAGCCATGCATTCAAGCGCTCTTTATCTTCTTTTGAATACGCAGCCACCTTATTGTGTAAGCGCTGCATACGCCAAACCGAATAGGTAAATGACGCGCGTTTATACTGACCACCCATCATCGGCATATCAAACCTTTCGGTTGATCGAGGCAGTGTATCACCGGATTTAAGCCGCTCTTTTTCAATAACCTTTGATATTTCTTCAACTGTTTTTTCCATAATCGGGTAATATTCAGAAAAGATCACGTCTAACACAGGCATCAGTGTTTGGGGGATTTCGTCATTGGGTAATAAATCGCCCGGCGCCTTATCACCACGCCCCATTTTTTCTACCCATCGCTGCAAATTAGGCCGCGGATCTAGCCATTCTCGCTTAGGCCAAGGGTCACGATTTAAATGCCCCAACATAGGGCCCAACAAGCCAAAATCTGCAACGGTGGGTCGCTCACCCAACAGGTAACCATGCTCACTAAAATGAATTTCAAATAAGTCCAACAGCTTACAGGTCCAGGCTTCAAACAAGGCAATCTGCTCAGGTATGACGCCCATATTAGGCATATGTTGCTGCATCTTTTCCTTAAACACCTTATCCGCAACTTTGTTACGGACAAAGCGTGGGACGAACGGCAATAAGTTTTTGCCGCCCTCGTCACGATTCACTTGTTCAAAATTCTCAGGATACGACCAACGGCTGTGCAAGGCTATTGGGACCCCAACGTCATCAATCCAGTTCTGAAACAACTCGGCGACAAAGTTTTGCACAGGGCCATCGGCCAAGATGCTAGGGGTTGGATGACGTTTTTCCACCTCCTCCATAATCAAAGGTGTATCAGCGAACCATTCGCCCTGCTTTGTTTCCAAAGCCGGCATGGCCGTCCTGCCGGTATGCTTCGGTATTTTCACCAGCATATCGAAGATATTTATATTCTTTTCAACATAGTCCACGCCCTTATAATTTAAGTAGCCGCGGATCTTTCCTGCAAAGAGTGACGCTTTCCAGCCGTAGTATTTGTATTGGTTTTTCATTGTCGCTTACCTTCTAGGAGCGTTTAAACGGCCTACTGAGACTTCTCTTTCTCTCTGATACGCTTAATCCGCGCATCGGGAATGCCATCTTTGATATAGGGCGGCGTAAAACCATCGAACAAACCATTGTGTAAAATACCGTCGGCCATCATGGCCGGCATAACAGAAGCCTCTACTAAGTGTGGCTCCAGTGATGCCTTGTCATCTTCAGACAGTGATTGGTAACGCAGTTGTAGCTGCTCGAAGGACCAGGCTCGGTACTGGTGTGCACTGAAAGTAGCTTGCACGCCGTAGATCTCGGCCTCGAAGCTTTTCTCTCGCCTGATACACGCTTTTGCGCCGCTCACAGCAAAAGGCATGTAGGTTTTTCCAATAAAGGAAAGCAACGCCTGTAAGCTTTCTGGCAATCCATTCTCAAAATCAATCCAGTCACCAAACTCGGTTTGCCCGGCACAACCTCGTGTATCTCCGAGATCGCTGATCGTTTGAATCCAATTGCAGGTGCGCGGCGCTTTGGTCTCCATGATTTCATTGGATTGTGGATCATCATAAAAATGTACTTTGAGGGGGCCATAGAGCGCAAAGTCAGCTATGGACGGCTTGAAACCCAAGAGGAACTGATGCTCTAAAAAGTGCGTTTCAAGAATCGCCAACAAATCTTCCAGCTGTTGGTCCATGCTCGCTCGAGCAGTTTCCCCCACCAAGCCGAGGTGCTTATCGAAGCCGCTTTGCCTGTTTAACAACACGGGTGCCAGAGATTGTGTGTCGACATCAGCACTGGCGAAGGTAATGCCGCGCGCAATCCTGTGGCTTAGAGCCTGCTGGTTTTGCGCGTTACCCCAGCGGGTGTGCATGTGTATGCGGGGCATGTACTCATCACTGAACTCTTCGATCAGCCACATGATAAACGCGAGTCGGGTATCGGCAGGCACCGTCGATATGGCGGGAAACTTTGCTTCAAGGTCCATCATGATCGGTGTGGAATCCTGCATTACCTGCCCATCAGGCGTCAGCATAACCGGCACGATGGATTGCCCGGCTACTTTTTTAATCCATTCTAACTCCTGCATGTTGCCACGTACTTTCTTATAGTTAATACCTTTATAATTCATGAAGGTCATCACTTTATAAGAGTAAGGAGATTCCTGCGCCTGCCAAATACGATACAGATCCTCTTGCCCCGGCTTTAGCCGTTTACTCTCATCGTGAAGTTTTTGTTCCTGTGCGATATTCGCAGCAATAGGGTTAGTGTCGTTCATAACATTACCTTCTTATACCTCGACAACAGACGATCAATTTGGCCAATAAATAAATTCATCACCTTCAACCATGCGCTGGCCCGCCGGTTTATCAATCATCACAGGCATATGCGCTTCATTAAGATACAAGGGCGCGCGTGCTGAAGCCTTATGCTCATCCAGTAACGTCTGCAGCTGGGCCAGTTTATCGGGTCGATCGGTGGCTAAATTCTGTTGCTCTGTGGGATCCACCGCCAAGTTATACAGCCACTGTTTGTTCTGAAACCCGTTGACCTGTAATTTCCAATCGCCGTGCCTTACGACGCGGTAATCACCGCTCTGCCAAAACAAGGTCTCACGCTGGCTAAAAGCATCTTGCTCGCTCGGCTCTCCAGTCGCCCCGCCAGTAGCCTCTCCAGTTGCGGCAGCCATAAAGTTGAGACCGTCAATTTCAACACTCTCGGGTAGAGGCGTGCCCGTCGCAGCGGCAATCGTTGGCAGCATGTCGATGTGTGTCACCGGTTTATCCAACTCGGTACCGGCGGCAATTTTATTGGGCCACTTCACAAACATCGGCACGCGCAGGCCGCCTTCAAAATTGGTGATCTTCCAGCCACGGAAAGGTGCGTTGACGTCATCGATGCCCAGATAACCCGGTCCGCCATTGTCACTGGTGAACATGATGATGGTGTTGTCGGCCAAACCTTCTTGCTCAAGCGACTCAACAATGCGGCCGACGCTTCTGTCGAGCGAGCGAATCATCGCCGCATAAACGCGCAGACGGTGAGGTTTAATATCACCCACGGCTTCAAAATCTTCGCGGGTTGCCTGCAGTGGCGTGTGCACGCCCCAGTGGGCTAGGTACAAAAAGAAGGGGCGATTCTTATTGGCTTTAATGATCTCAATGGATTCATCGGTCCAGTAGTCGGTGAGGTAACCGCCCGGTTCAAAGCGTTCATCACCACCGTTATTAAACGACGCCGAATAGTTCAATCGGGCCCATAGAAACTTATCGATAGGATCAAAGTCGAGCTTGGCATTGACCACCTGCGGGTCATGCTCGGGCAGATACAGGCCACTGGCCATCAGCAAGCTGTCATCAAAACCTTGATCGTTGGGCGTCGAGCCCTGGCTGCGCCCCAAGTGCCACTTGCCAATATGTGCGGTGTAATAACCCTGCTCTTTTAGCATTTCAGCGACCGTCACCTCGGCGCTGGGCAAACCCTTCTCCTCATAGGTGACCTGATGCTCATCGTCAATCTCATTGACCAACACCGGTGGCAAGCCGTTGTCCAAGCTGTTGCTGACCATGGCCACCGTAGAGCCCATGCCCGATGGGGTTGGGGTAAACTCAAAGCCAGTACGGGTTGGGTAACGACCTGTCATCATCATGGCGCGTGAGGGTGCGCAGGTGGCATTACCGGCGTATGCCTGGGTGAACACCACGCCGTCAGCCGCTAACTGGTCAATATGGGGGGTTTTTACACGGCCACCGGCCACACCACCACCAAAGGTAGAGATATCATTAAAACCCAGGTCATCGGCAACGATCATGATGACGTTCGGTGGGCGCTCAGCGGCTGGTTCGCCAGGCACAGCTGGCCCCTGCTGCCAAACCACCTCGCGGTGAGGTGCAATTGTGAATTCTCGATCAGACTGGTATTTGACCACCGCCAGCATAAGATCGACGCGCTTAAACCAGACACCCGCCCCCAGTAACGCAAGCAGCAACAAACCAATAGACGCTTTCTTTAACATTTGAGCAACCCAATTTAATAATATGGCACAAATAGTGTCATATTATGGCGTGAGTAACAACACACCAGAGGTGTAAAAGAATGTAAGCGAGGAATAAGGGAAAGAAAGGGAAAATGAAGAGAGGTAAACAGGAGGAAAAGAGAGAAACTGCGTGGGCGGCGCGCGCCCACGGCAGGGTTAAACTGAGCTTATGCCGGTTTCATGATGGCCGTGATCATTTCCGTCACCGCCGCCGTGGTTTTCTTGTGCCCCAAGCCCTGCAAGTTACGCAAGCGGTCATAGGTGGAAAATGACCTGGCCGCCATAATCGCGTGCTGGGCTGTCTCGCTCATATCCGCCATTTCCGGTATACGTCGCTCAAAGTCCTCCGCCAGCAGGCGCGCCCCTTCCATATACTGTTTTATGAGCAGCTCTGAACTCGCTCGGCGCAGCATGGTTGTCATCAGCATGTTTTTATTCTTCTCGAAGCCCTTATGGTACTGCGCGACCACATGCTGGATCCGCTCCTCCAAAGTGCCTACTTTTACCGGCACTTCAAAGGTTGTGTTAAACATTTTTAGTGCGTGCACATTCATCTCGGCATAAAGCGCATCCATGTCGGCAAAGTGTCGAAACACCGAGCGTATGCCTACCCCTGCTCGCTCAGACGTTTCTTGAGCGGTGGGCATCAAATTGCCCTCTTCAATCAGCTCAATGATAGCCGCCAGAATGGCCGCGCGGCTCTTCTCGCTGCGTTGCTTGCGCCCATCGACGGTGGGCTTGGCTTTTTCGGCATCGGTCATCACTTAATCCACTAATAGCTAAAGTACGTTCGTTTACAGGTCGCATTTTGACATATCAATGACAATATACAAGGTAAGCATACAGACCCACCACAAGAAACTGGCAGATACAGTGTCATAATAAACCAATTCATTGAACTAATCGATAGCTGGGCCCTGCCCCGCTATCGATTGCTTGATGCAACAAGCCAAGGGGTTTTGGCCAAGCAAGGGGGAATCGCCTTTCGGTTCTCAAGCAGCAGCAATATGAAAAAATAAGAAACAATGTTAAGTAGCAGGCTAAATACTGGATTCTATTGGTGTTGAATCATGAGCCAAGAATGGCAGTTAATGACACTAAACAACTTATTCCCAGCTATTGGTCAATAGCCGAAAGTTTCTCAAATTGAGTATCAGCATCACCTAAAGTGGTATTTCACCCCGGCATAGGGGGAGTTAACATGGATGGAGCCAGGTAGAAATCCATTATTCCCGTCGCCTTTAAACTCGAATCAACCGCACCACCGCGCTGCAATTCATCCTGCACGTGCAATCGAGCTTTTTCCAATCGTTTCATAGACCGTGCCGTAAAGGGCCCATGCCCCAAATCCAACTCGAAGAATTTCTCTCCCTTACTCGCAGCCAATAGGCTTTGTGATGCAAAACGGTGATAGGTTTGCTGTGCATGACCCAATAGTGGAACCAGTGTTTCAGGGATTTCATCCCGCTCAAGCCATTGCATACTACTACTGGACGCGTTCCACACTCGCTCGACATAGGCCTCCAGCATCGGAAGCTGCTCTGCCAACCAACGCCTAGGCTCTGGATCCAAAAGAAAATGCGCCTTAGAGGTCCCCACCAATGCAAAGTCGGCCAAACAAGCCCGTCCGCCCAGTAAAAAATCGTGCTTTTCAAAGTGATCACTCAACAGGCGCATCATGGCTCTATAGTCACCTTGAATGGCTTCTTTTTGGTCCTCTCCGGCCCCTTGCACCTGACACGCTGCAGAACCAAAACTGTCAAACATCGTTTTTCCAAAACCAATAATTTGGTTTTTCTCAGCGTCTGACAATGCACTATCGATTGATTTTCCAAGCAACATATTCATGCCAAAGCGCTCACCGGCAACCACGACATTTTCTGGATAACACCATCTCGAGTGCAAGGCGTGTCGTGGTAACCAGTGGTTGAAAAAATCTTCCAGTATGAAACAGGCACCACGCAGCGCTGGGGTTGCAGGAATAACAGGCGCGTCAATAAAGCGCTCATGAAGCATGGGGCCAATCGCAATCGTATCGTTTAGCAACCAGCCATCAGGGGTTTCCAGCAAAGGAATAAATCGAGTACCCGCTCTGGCCTCTATGGCTGCTGCTTTCTCCAAGGATTTATAGTTCCATTCATATGGAATACCTTGATAGCGCAATTGCGCTTCGAGCTTGCGGGTAAACATGCTCAATTCGCTACCCGTTAAGGTGTAACGTCCTCTATACATAGAAATCCCTTACGTTTTCTCGAGTATATTGATCATCACCAATTCGCTTGGCGAGCATTATGGGGCGTTTTGGGTGTTGCCTAGATCAAGCCCGTCTTGAACAAGGCTTTCTATAACGGCACCTTGCCAAGTCACCGTCCTACTTATTAAAAGGCAACCTTGACGGTCATGGAAAAATGGTCAGGGTCCTCCAGCTCTAAACAGGTGGGGTTTTTTCTTCACCCAGTTCCAGCACATACACAAAACCCTGCCAGCATTGTTTTTCTTTATCAAATCGAAAATCTCGAAAGACCCTTTTTCCCACGCTATCCGGCTTTGAATGGTTGCTGTATACAATACCCTGAATGCTATCGCCTAGTGGCTTCATTTCGATAATCACGGGTTCTTCGGGATGTTGCCACAGCCCGACCAGGCCAACCTCTTGCGCAACAATAATTGACGTCGGTGCCCATATCAGCACAATACCTGCCAGCGCTTTGATTAATTTCATCGTACCACCTCAGTGGCCCAACTGTTTATCCGTTATAAATAGTCACACTTTTTGCCTCTCAAGCCTCTTTGTACGAGCTAGACATCCCACCGACAATATGACACCATCAATGTCATAACATCAAGTGATTGGCTTTTAGCTACTGACATCTAATCCACATACATTAAATCAGGTCACACCATGAACACGAAACTCTTCAAAATTGGCGCGCCGATTCTTGCCTTTATCGTTGTCTTTGCCCTGGCATTGCCCACCATCCTTCACAAAGCGGGCATACACCCTGAATACACAGGTGAAACCCACCAATTGCCAGCCGGCAAGCGCGCTCTGGTGATTACCACCAGCCACGGGGTGCTCAACGCACCTGGCGAGACCACGGGTGACCCTACCGGCGTGATGGCCTCGGAAATGACTCACCCCTACTACAGCTTTTTAGATGCGGGCATGCAGGTGGATGTGGCCAGCGTCAAAGGCGGCCAGATACCGGTGGACCCACAAACCCTGTCTCGTCCTATCATCAGCCCGGAAGACAAACGCTATCTCAATGATCCGGCCCTCATCGCCAAGGTTGAACATTCACTGCGCATCGATGATCTAGACTTCACCCAGTACGACGCTATTTTTGTATCCGGCGGTTGGGGCGCGGCCTACGACCTGGGTTATTCTGAAGTATTGGCCGAGAAAATCAGCGAAGCCTACTACGCACCCAAAGCGCCATTGATTGGCTCTGTGTGCCACGGCGCGCTGGGACTGATTAACGCCAAGGACATGCACGGTAACAAGCTGATTGCCGGCCGGGCCATGACGGGCGTTTCCGATAAGCAGGTTA
>Ga0209395_1004887_pt1 | contig 15400 bp, 16 predicted proteins | sample GOMGulsemesocosm_3_FD_184635 | JGI IMG/M metagenome (GOLD analysis project Ga0209395, IMG submission 184635) | Methane-oxidizing microbial communities from mesocosms in the Gulf of Mexico - GOM9D Gulf of Mexico (SPAdes) (version 2) | ecosystem: Environmental > Aquatic > Marine > Cold seeps... | reverse complement strand
TCGCCTCTCACTTCTCGCCTCTCGCCTCTCGCCTCTCGCCTCTCGCCTCTCACTTCTCACTTCTCACTTCTCGCTTCTCGCTCCTCACACCCAAGGTTTTGTCCAACCCGTCAGAACGCTACTGACACAATGCTGTCAGTAGCGGGTTCCTATACTGCTCCCCGCTCACGGAAAAATGCCATGAGCACTCAATTAATGACTTAAATGAAAGGACATCATTGTGAACACGACTAAGGCTATAACTACGACTATTGAAATGGTTACCTACCGCCTAAAAGCGGATAAAACCTCAGCCGATCTGGCCGCTACTCACGGGGCGGTCAATGAGTTTCTGCAGACCCAGTCTGGTTTTATCTATCGCTCTAGCTCATCCGATGACAGCGGTCTGGTGTACGACATTGTCTACTGGCAAACACTGGAGTTAGCGCAGGCCGCAGGCGAAGCGTTTATGGCGCATCCCGCTGGGCAAGCATTGGTTGCATTGACCGATGAGAACTCTATTATCATGCGCCATATGCTGGCCGAAACAGAGGCGGCCGGCGAGGGTGGGTGCAGCAACGCTGCTTAATGCATAGCTTCGGTCAATCTAGGGGGCGGTAAATCTCAGTGAGAAAAGCAGAGCGTCTGTTTCAAATCATGACCCTGTTACGCAGTCGCCGCCGTGTCGTCACTGCGGCGACCATTGCCGCAGAGCTGCAGGTTTCCGAGCGCACCGTCTATCGGGATATGCAGGCGCTGTCTTTGTCTGGGGTGCCTATTGAGTCGGAAACCGGCGTGGGTTACAGGCTCAAGTCCGGTTTCTCCATACCGCCCTTAATGTTTGACGCCGATGAGCTGGAGGCCCTGCTGCTCGGCGTGCGCATGGTGCAGGGTTGGAGCGGCCCGCAATTGGGCGCGGCGGCTGACCGAGCGCTGCAAAAAATACAGGCGGTCCTGCCCGACGCTTTGCATCAAACCTATGTGCAAGAACCTGAGTGGTTGTTGGTGCCGGACTTTAACCGCGACCTGAGCAGCCCGCACAGTGATCAAATTCGCGAGTCGATTAAGGCCCGCCAAGTTTTGGATGTCGGCTATCGCGATGAGGCCGGCGGCCGCTCCGAGCGTGCGGTCTGGCCTTTGGGTTTGGTGTTTTGGGGCAGAGTTTGGACGCTGGTGGCCTGGTGTGAGTTGCGCCAAGACTACCGCATGTTCCGGCTCGACCGCATTCAATCGCTGCAGCCCCTCGAGCGCCACTTTCAGCCCACCGAAGAAATTAACCTGCAAGTGTATTGGAATCGCCAAGTCGAGGGCTAACGGCGTTCTTTTGTTCTGGCTCCGAGAATACTTCTCCAGCTCTTCTCATCCTTGCCGAAAGTCCTTGTGATCACGGTGTGGATACAGAGCATGGACATTGATTCGGCTTACACTCGAGCGCGGAGACCTTCGAGCCAACAGGCAGAGGCTAAGCCATTACCGGGTAGAGACTCGCTCACATAGGGCGGGAAGTCGAGGGTGGCTACCCGTACCACCGGCGCCCCAAAGCTGGGGCTCGATAACAGGGTTAGCAACAGAAGAAGACGTATCACATATAATCCATTACTCAGGTAAGCAACAATATTCATCAAGCCATGATGTTAGTCGACGCTCAACTATAAATAGACGCGCATACTAGCCTTTCCCTGATTCATTTTTATCTGCACTGTGCCCGCCGTCAGGCTGGCGGTTTTGCCGCTTTAACAACTCTATCTAAGCCTTGCGGCTGATTTAATACTGGTTCAGCTAGCCAGCGATGTGCAGGGCCAGCATGACGAGTAGTGTCAGATTGCTGAGCAGACCGATGGCGAAAAAGTGGCTGCGGGGGCTTGGGTTGGCTTCGGTGGCGATCGCGTAGTAGAGCGCCATGTGCACAATACGGGCGATGGCAAACACCCACAGCAGGCCGGCGAGCCACTGGGCATCCATGCCAACCAACAGGGCAATGACCGCAGGGCCAACCATCAGCGGTAAGTTCTCAAGCGTATTCAAAAACGTGCGGTTGCTGCGAAACACAAACGAGTCGTGCCCCAGTTCCTCACTGACAATGCCCGGAATGTATTGAGATTGCTTGCGATGCGCGACCATTGCCACCAAGTGTTGCAGGCTGGCGGTGGCCGCGATAAGCAGCAGGGCCCAAATGGACCAGAGGTATTGATCAAGCAGCAAGCTGGCAAGCGGTGTAGGTAGGGGCATGGTGATTCTCCAATTATATTAGGTTGTGCGCAATGTAAGTGCGGAGCTTACGGGTTAAATTAATTGTGCGCAATATTTTCGCCGAGAGTATAGTGTGTCTTCTGCCCCGGGGCCGATAAACCGACCTTGATCGGTCGACTGTGAGGATTATGGTGATGACAGGCAAAGAGACGGCGATGCTGGATGAGTTAAAGCTAGAAAATCAGGTGTGCTTCTCTCTATACAGTGCCAGCAATGCCGTGATACGGGCGTATCGGCCGCTGTTGGAGCCGCTTGGCATAACCTACTTGCAGTACATGGCGATGATGGTTTTGTGGCAGCGTAGCCCACTAACCGTCAAACAGTTGGGGGAACAGCTGCATCTGGATTCCGGCACACTGACCCCGCTGCTCAAACGCTTGCAGGAGAAAGGGCTTGTGCTGCGCCGTCGTGATGAGAACGACGAGCGGGTGCGGCAAATATCCCTCACCGAGGCGGGGCAGGCGCTGCACGACCGAGCGCGACAGGTACCCGCACAGCTGGCCTGCCAGTTGGAAGTTTGCCGCGACGAAGCGCTGCTGTTGAAGCAGTTGTGTGATCAGCTGCTTGCCGCAGCAGGGAAAAAGTAACGCCCCGCTGCACTTCGATCTCTCCTGCACTGTAGTCCTTTGCCTCTTACCCCGCTACTGCAAGACCAGCTCGCGAGACGCGGCGAAGGCACTGCAGGGGTAGATGGTTTTACCCAGCTGACTGCCCGTCACCTCACCGGACACAATATTGGTGCGACAACTGCCGCACATGCCGGTGCGGCAGCCGTGAGGCATCTCCACGCCCTGCGCCTCGGCGGCCTCCAGAATCGTCTGCTGGGTATTCTGTGCACTTATCACAAAGCTGAGGTTCTGTGATTTCAAGTACACGGTGACGTCCTCATCGAGCTGACGGGCCTGAGAGGCAGCCGCCGAGGGCGGGGCAAATTGCTCCAGTTCCAGTCGGTCAAAGTCATAGTAGATGTCCGCCAGAAATTTCAGCACCGCGTCCTTGAAGGACTCCGGGCCACACAGGTAAATATCCCGCTCGAGAATATCGCTATAGACCGCTAGCTGCTCGGCCAGAGTTTGGCCGGCATCGCCCTGACGCGAGTAACTGAAATCCACCTTGCCGGTGGCCGCCAGCGGCCGTTGGAAAATGGTTAGCTCAGGTGTCGGCGAGCGGTAGAAAAAGGCAATGTCCGCCACCTGCGGCTGGGCCAGCATGTGTCGCAGTACCGCATAACCCGGGGTAATGCCGGAACCCGCACAGATAAACAGCACCTGCTGCTGCTGGCGGTAGACAAAGCGTCCGCGCGGCTGGGAAATGTTAAAGCTTGTGCCCAGCTGGGCGCTGTCGTGCAGCCAGCGCGACAGGCGGCCCTTGGGGCTGCGCTTGACGGTGATGGAAACAGTTGTGTCATCCATTTCCGAGAGGGTGTAGCAGCGTGTCAATTGGTCGCCCTGACCGGCAATGTCGATCGACAACTCAATATGCTGACCTGGCTGCGGGCGCTTAAAGTGCTGGTTGGGCAGTAATACGAAGGTCTTGGTGTCGGCGGTTTCCTGACGTATTTCGATGATCTTGGCCTGGCACTCGAACGACCAGATAAACGGGTCCACTCTCTGGGTGAGCGCATTCATAGTGTTGCTGGCCAGGTACTCGAGGCGGTCGCGGCCCAGCGCGCGGATTAAGCCTTTGTGAATCCGCGTCAGTAGTTTATTGGACATGGTTCACCTGCTGAGCTCTCTGCTGCTTGCTTAAGAAGGATGCTTTCATCGAGTGCGGCGCCGTATTTTTAAACGAGTAGCGCCACATAACCCCGATCACCTTGGCGATGGCCTGGCCCCAGCTGTGGTTGCACTTATAGGGCAGCTGGTACTGCTGGCACACGGCCTGCACTTCCAGCGCCATATCTGGGTAGCGGTGCGAGGGAATATCCGGGAACAGGTGGTGTTCCACCTGATAGTTGAGGTGGCCCCAAAGCACGCTCTGCCAGCGGTTGCCCTTGAAGTTCACCGACGAATCCAGCTGCGAGATATACCACCTGCCCTTGTTCTTCAGCGCGTCTTCTGGCTGCAGTGGCTCGGTAAAGTGGGTGGACTGGATAGTTAGGGCGGTCCAGTAGCTGTTGAGCAGGTCGGCCAGCAGGTTGGCCAAAAACACCTTGATAAAACCCGTGCCAGCCAGCAGTGCCAGCAGCGGGAAGCACAGGTACTCCTTGAAGAAAATACGCCAGGTTGCACGGCGGTGACGGCGCCTGGCCTCGGTCTCGCTGAACGCCAGCTTTTCGTCCACCACCGCATAGCCCTGATTGCCCTTGGGGAAATAGCGCGCGCGGAAGCGGTCCATGACGCCGAGGTTCTGCGAGTCAAAGTTGTAGAGCATGGTCGGATAGAGCCACAGCAGGTAGAGCGGCAGCTGCAGGTAGTGCAGCTTAGTGTGGGGCTGCTTGTCATTGGTACGCAAGAAACCGTGATTCAAATCAGGGTCTTTCTCATAAACATTGGTGTGTACGTGGTGCACGGCATTGTGTTCCTGACGCCAGCCCAGTTCATCCACCGGCGCCTTCCAGCGAAAATTGCGGGCGTGAAACTGTGGAATCTCTGCAAAACTGTCGTACTGACCATGCAAGACATTGTGGCCAATCTCCAGTGTCTCCAGATTGCGGTGCAGAAACAAAAATGGCACACCTAACAGGGCCAGGGGTCCAGGCAGCACCAGGATCAGGCCGCGCCCGAGCACCTCAAACAGCCGTGAATAGCGGCGTATGGCGACAATATAGCGGACGTCTTTGGGCCCCAGATCGTTGCGGTGCTTTTGCTTGATGGCTTCGAAGGCCTGGTGAATGGCCTCGTAGTCCCTAGTGAGCTCAGCGTCCCGCTCGTCGGCTAGGGTCTGGGAGGGGTCACAATTAGCCTGAGATTCTGTTGCGCTTGCTGTTGGTTTTGCCTTTAAGCTCATGAGTGACCGCTGGTTCACAAAAATCGGGCGGCAAGAATAAAGACAGCCTCTGCGCCTGTCCAGTGCGTAGAAACAAAAGTTAACGCAGATTTATAGGGTGTGACTGGGTTGTCGAGACTAGTCAGTCATGGCCTGTCGAAGAGAATATATGTGCAGGTTGGCTGACGTCTCGGCTATTGAGCATATCCGTTTAATCGGGAAGTTTTTTTATGGCAGTTTGAATGGGGTTTCCTCGTGGCAGTTCAGCAGCGGAGCTGGGTACTAGCCAAGGTAGCGGGTTCGCAGAGGCGCTGGAATTACTCAATGTGATGCGCCTTGGCGTGAGTGTATCTTACCTGTGTCCGCGGTGACGTTAATAAAAAGTGAGCTCTAGGGCGAGAGGGCTGTCGCCAGCGGATTCAATCGACAGCTGCGGCTGTTTCCCCGCCAGTTGGTGTAAAGCCATGGCTTGGCAGTGGGCAAGGCGGCGTTTGTCCTGTGAGCGGGTGTCGACCAGTGCACAGCGCAGCGACTGTTGTGTCAGGCTTTGTACCGAGAGTGACACGGCCTGCTGGCGCAGCTCGCTGATATCGATGAGAGTGGCAGGCTGCACATTGCTGGACGTGGTCTTGAGGGGGCTCTGGGCAGAGCCGGGTAGGTTATAAAGCCCCAAGCTGGTTCCGTCGACAAACGACACTTGCACACCCATGGTGGCACTGGCGGCGTGAAGGTTTTGGCTTAAACCCAGCAGTACGAGCAGCGACAACCTGGCAGCAATGCGGTACGGCTGGAGCGTGAGCAATGGGGGCAAGCGTGTGAACATGGGTATTGGGTAGTGGCGAAATGAGCGCGGAGAATAGCAGCCGCCTCGCGCCTTATCCAAGACTGATGGGTTATAGATCTTTGAGAGTTTAGCTGCGCCTGTACAAAATATAAGCAGTCATCGATTGTTAAGAAAGATAAGCAATAACCGGCATCACCTCGCTATCGGCACACGCTGAGCCATTAGGAATTTAACTTGTCGCGGCTTAATAATACGGGTCAACCCGAGATGGGATTTACTGCTCCGTCAACGGCCCTAACCGGCCGAACGGTGTCACCAGAGCATGGTCTAAAATACAAGGTATGTTTTTCACGCAGGCGTCAGCCCATCGGTACAAGGACTTCAATGATCTACAGCCCAAGCCCTGTGCTGACATTCACGGCGCTGTTGATGTGCGCCCTGTGCCTACAGGTTAACGCCCAGACTCAGACGGCACCTCGTTCAGCCATCGAGGGCAAAGTCGAGGGTGCATTAGGGGGTGCAATAGAGCGGCCCGCCGAGCGGCCAGCGCTGCGTGTGGCCATGCCGCCCTCGCCCTACGTCCGCGTCGACAGCGAGGGCAATGTTCAGAGTGTGACCTCCGATCTGGTGCGGGCCATCATGCGACATATCGGCCGCGAGGTGCGCTTTATCCCCATGCCGTATTTACGCGCTTTTCACGCCATCAAAACAGGCGAGATTGATATGATGTACGGGATACATATTGAACAAGCCTCGGCCCGCTTGCCCCTCAACGTGGTGGCCTCTGTGGAACCTCGAGCGATATTCCCCCTGTTGCTCTACGCCCTCGCTGAACGCGATATTCAGGTGAACAGCTGGTCGCAGGCCAGCGGCTATCGCATCGGTTCCGTGCGCTTGGTGAAGCCGGAGCAGCGCACCGGCCAGCAGGATCAAGGCAATATCTACTACTACAAGGGCGTCGACAGCCTGACCAAAGCCCTGCTTGCCCAGCGCATTGATTTGGCCACACTGGAGCCGGGTTCCGCCTGGTTTACCGAGCGGCGGTTTGGCGTCCAGCTGCAACCGATGTTCCGTTATGCCTGGCTGCAAAGCTACTCTCTCTTCTCTCCGTTCTCCCCGCGCTTGAGTGATCCGCAGGCGTTTTGTCAGGCGTTTGTGGGAGCACGTATTACGTTGCTTGAGACGGGGGAGCTGGAGTCTATTTTGAACGTTCACAGCCTGGGATTCTTGATGCAGTATTTTAGGCGTGTAGATGCAGAAACCAAGCTATGTCGTGTTACAAGTTGGGAGAATTCTCAGCCCAAAAAAAGGCCACTTACCTTCCAGTAAATGACCTTTTCAATATACCCAGCGTGTGCTGTTAACACAGCAAACAATCAGCCGCGCGCCAGCGCTTAACGAAGCACATGGGCCGCATAGGCCACGTTAAACGCCGCTTCCTGAAACACTTTTAAGCCGGTATCGGAAAAGGGCACAGGCAGGGGTGTTGCCTCCAGTGTGTTTTTGATTGTGGTGGTCGTCAGTATGTCGACCTCCAGCTTGGCAATAAGCTGAATGGCCGACTCCAGTTTAAAGCTGATGGCGCCGCCGGCAAACTTGCCCTTGGCCGCTCGCTCACGGATCACCACCTTCTCCACGCGGTAGTCTGTCATCAGTTGGGCGAAGGATGACTGAAAGTACTGCAGGTTTTCACGGCTGTGATTTTTCGGCAAGGAGATCTTGCGCACCCGGCACTCGGGCAGGTTAAACTGCTGAGCGTCGAGGTTTAATAAACAAATAACCGCGTCGTTGGCCGTCAGCTCAACACCACAAATAATCATCTTCTTTCCTTTGCCGAGTTGTTCGGCGTTATGTTGTTCGTCTTCTTTGTGTCTCGAAGCCTGGTTGCTGCTATGCACTGGGCCGAATGGCGCTAGTTTACACCTAACCGAGCAGAAAATATTTGCTCAGAAAGAAAAAGACCGCGCGCTCAGGGGTGGGAGACGGTCTTTGTCGTGGCGTTTATTCAAGGGTGATGGGCAGTAAAAGAGGCGATGACAGGCCTGTTGGTTCAGCGGCCGCTCTTTCAGCTTAACGGTGCGCGGGTTATGCCTGTGTTCCTCGACCACTCAGCCAGGTTTGCCGTCGGCCCGTGAGGCGAACAACAAGGGCGCATAACAGCCGAGAAAAATGCCGTAGGCCAAGACCCAACTTGCTCCAGCCAGTGCAATTGCGAGTGGTGTTTGGCTGGGCAACAGTAACGGTAGAAGGGCGCGCAGACAGGCGGCGATCAGGATGGCGACGAAGGCCAGTGACATAACCTTACGCGCCTCTAGTGGGCGACCAGAATGGCCGAGGCTGACGCGTGCCATCATCGCCAGAATAACCCCGCCGATGGTGCCAACGGTCAGCGCGTGCAGCGGTGCACTGCCGCCATTGACCCAGCCAGCTTGCTGCAAGCAGAGCAGTAATAAACCCAGCGGCAGAAAACCGTAGGTCAAGTGCAGCGACCAGAGCAGTGGCACCGAGCCGCAGCGCCAGAAACCCCAGCGACAAAAGCGCAGGCTGTGCGCAAGTGCGGCCAGTCCGAACAGCCAAGCTCCAGCGCCGCTTGGCAGCTTGCCAAAGCCTATCAGGCTGGCGATCACCGCGAGCAACAGGCTCAACAGGCTCACAGCTTCAAGCCAAGGCAGCGCTTCAACCTTAGTGATGTGTATGTCGACGCGGGCCAGGCCGTTGGCGGTAAACATGGGGATCACCCGGCCGCCAATAATCGAGACGATAAGGCCGATCAACAACACCGCACTCTGCAGCAACTGGCTAGCGAGCAGCGGTTGGTTATTGAGTTGATTGTGACTGAAAGCATTGAGCCCCGCCAGCGCCAGTAAAATAGGCACAAACAGCAGGTTGCGCCAGCGCTTGGCGAGTATCACCGAGCGTGCCATCAACAGAGCCGCGACGATCAGAAAACTGCAGTCGATGGCGCTGATCAGCGGCGCACTCAAACCCAAATCAAAGGCGATGCTCACCCGTCCCAGCAGCCACAATCCAAACAACAGCGCCAGCGGCCCGCCGCGAATACCGGGGATACCGGTCCAGTTTTGCACCGCCGTCAGCAGAAAACCCACCACCACCGCCGCGCTAAAACCAAAGATCATCTCATGGGCGTGCCACCAGATGGGCCCACCATAGGGTGCCCAGGCGCTGGGCATCAGCCACCACCAGCTCCACCAGCCAATCGCCAGCAATGAGAAGAGCGCCGCGCCAAGAAAGAAAGGCCGAAAGGCCAAGCGTAAGATGGGCGGCGGTTGTTGGTTTTGTGTGGGCTGTGGCATGGGGTTGTCTCGTGGGTGGCTTGGGGTAGTTTAGTTGTTTCGACGCCGGTGGAGTTGATTTGAATCGGCTTGTGTGGGATTTTTTTGTGGAACCGTTACCGCGGAGCAGTTTTCTGTAGTTCAGAAGTGGAGTTTACCGCCGCTCGTAGTGGGGGCTGCACCCAGAGTGTTGCCTAGCCATAAACCAAAAACCTGAATCCGTTGTCTTCATTGCCGAGCCAGCTGACACTCACGGTCTATACTCAGCACACCTCAGCGGACTCTAATGGACTATGAATACAGCAACCGACTTAAACGCCTGTGTTTATGTGCGCCGCGACGGTAGCCAATGCCAGCAGAGCTGCCAACCGACGTCGACATTTTGCTATTGGCACGATGCCCAGGTCGATAAATCTGGCGCTGAGGTGAAAGCCAAACTGGAAGCGAGGGCCAAAACCGGTGTGCCAATGGATGGCTTTCAGCTCAAGGGCGCGGACTTGTCTGATATCAATTTGGTGAATCGCGGGGCCAAGACGGGCTATTCATTATTGGATGCCGATCTCTATCACACCAACCTCAGCCGAGCCCACCTGTTTTCCATCGACCTGCGCGGCAGCTCACTGATGAAGGCAAACTTGAGCGGCTCTAATATGCACTGCGCCAAGCTGCAGGACTGCAACCTGTTGGGGGTGGATATCAGCCGATGCCGGCTGGAGAATATCCAGTGGGGTAGCGCGGTGTTACAGGAGTCGAAAGCAAAGCAGGCGCAGGCCGAGGGCGACAAGCTGCTGGCTAGCAGCTACTGGCAGGAGGCCGAGGAGGTCTACCGCAATATCCGCAAGAGCTGCGAGAAACAGGGCGTGTTTGAAACCGCCGGGGTTTTCTTCCACCGCGAGATGATCATGCGGCGCTACCAGATGCCCAGAGCTTCTTTCTCGCGTTTTATGTCGAAGTTGGTGGACCTGTTTTGTGGTTATGGGGAGGTGCCCATCCGCGTGGTGATCTTTTCGTTAACGCTCATTTTTCTCTGCTCGCTGGCCTATTTTTCCCTGGGGGTATCCAGCGGCGGTGAGCTAATCGGTTTTAAGCTAACCTCTTCCTTTGGCGATAATTTTTTGGTGTGGGCTAACTGTTTTTACTATTCCGTCGTCACCTTCACCACTGTGGGCTACGGCGACATCACCCCAGTCGGTGTGTCTAAAATCGTCGCGTCGCTGGAAGCCTTTTCTGGCAGCTTTACCATGGCGCTGTTTGTGGTGGTATTTGTAAAGAAAATGACGCGCTGATTTTTTGCGTAAGGTTATTTAATTAAATTTCGTTGAGAAACCGTGTGGAAAAACCCCAACATTTACAACGCCGCTGACGCTTAGCTCCGTGCATACGCCTTCAGTAATAACTCGATCAACCACTGATGCCGTGGACTCTGGCTCGAGCGCGGGTGCCAAGCGGCGATCACATCAAAGTTATCCGGTTTTTCTTTTAACGGCAGCGGGCAAAGACCTGTGTCGTTCACAGCCCGCGAGGGTTAAAAGGCGATGGCGTCGATGCTCTGTAAATACAGTGGGAATCACCGAAAAGCAGGACGCCGAAATATCGATGTTGCGTTTGGCCCCGCTGCTTTCCAACCGGTCGTCGAGATAGTCACACAGGCTGCCTGCCTGCCACCCGTTGTGACTCAGCGACTAGTTGTTATCGCGGAAGGGGTTTACCGCGAGCACCTTGAAGTGATGGCGACACTGAGCGATAGCGGCGTTGAGGCGCGGTAGCAGTTGCGGTCGGGTCTCGACAAGCTGACGCGACAACAGCGCTCGGTAGGACAAAGGGCGCAGAGTGTGACCGACCAGCGCATGCCCGTCGAAGCGCTCTAGCTGCTCGCCCGGCCAGGGAGTGGCGACAGACACCACATCGATACGACTGCTAAGCAGAGCCTTAAATAGCTCGCCGACACCGACCACATCCATTTCGTAACCATGCCCCACCACATTATCCAGCAGGCCATTCAGCAGGCTGCCACGCACGACCGCGACGCGCACATGATCGGCCAGAGGCAGTTGCAGCAGCTGACGCCTGTCGGCTCTGGCCACCAGCGACCAGTAGCCCCAGTGCAATTCTTCGGAATAGATCAGGTCCGCACCGAGTAGATTCTCTAGCTGGGGTAGATAGAGGCTCGGCAGCAGCAGGTCAGCCACGCCGCTGCGTATCGAGTGCAGACCGCGCTTGAGGGGCACGGCATCGATGCTCAATTCAAAGTCAGCGAGCTCGGCAATACAGCTGAAGGTGTCGACCAGCTCGCCGCGAAAGCCCTGCACTATCGGCCCGTTAAGCGCCACCGCTGTTTCGGTTTCGAGCCTGACGATATAGGGAGCGTAGTTGATCACGTGATCCATGATCAGCAACCTCAGTGGCTCACGCGCTTGGCAGCAGCAGGGCAGCGCCAGTATCAGCAGCAGGTTCAGCGCATGGGTGAAGCTTGTGTTGATTGATTCCGGCACCAGCGGTCCATTTAGCGATGAGGTGCTGTTTAGCATAGCCAAGGCTGGCGAGAATTTCGTCAGCTGGTCCGGCAGTAGCGGTTATTGACGCTGATTTCCTCTGAGGCGGCAGAGAAAGCCATTTGCTCTTAACATCAGCAAAAGGCCGTTCCCGCGCATCGGCCCGACAGGGAGGTTGGGTCTAGCCATCAAGGGAGTAGCCGGCGCCGGAAATGCATGCCGACAAAACAGTAAGCTCTTCAGAAGCCTTACGGCATTTCTGCCGGTCGCAACCGGCTTCCTGCGAGCCACATGGATGTGATGAATGCAGGAAACGCAGGAGCGGTTTTCTGTAGTTCAGCAGGGGAGTGGGGGTGGCTTCTAGTCGGGATTCTCAAGGGGGGCAAATGTAAGCCCAGATACTTTTAGGCTTTATTCCTGCTTTTTACATGCCTTACCGATATCAACAGCGTCAGCCGCATTGTTTGGACTCGCCGCTGGCAGTGACTCGAAGTGTTGCTCGACGGAAGCGCTGACCGTTCTGAACAGCTCAAGGCTGTTGTCGATGTGCCTGGATACCATAAAAGCCACGGGTATGTTCAAAATCGGCTGCTTGAGCACCTGCTCACTTGGGTGCAGTGCGCGTTGCTTTTTGATTGGTTTCTCATAGTCCAGAAGGTAATCGACTCGGTCGCTGATCAGCATCTTAAAGGCGTTGCCATGGCTGTTGCTCCGCACAAAGTGCAGCTGGCCGTTGCTTGTGTCGAGTTGTTCTAAAACACCACCATAGCCATAACCGTTGATGACGCCTAGGCGGCTGTTTTTTAGCTCTGTTAGATTGGGTATGTTTGGGGTAGCAGGCTTGCGCCAGAGTGAGAGTTTTATATTAAAACGCTCTGGCATGGGGATGACTCGAATATGTTCTTGCAGATTGGGCACGCCCTGTGGGCCTAAGTAAATATCCGCTTCACCCGATTTGAGCTGAAAATATATCCGTGGTGTTGGGTTGGAGGAGAACACGTGTGTTATGCCCTTTAGGTTGAGCATATCTGTGAGGATATCGACAAAATAGCCACAGGCGTCACCTTCATCGGTGGTGTAGGTGTAGGGGGGGAATTCGGTAAATACAATCCTCAGGGGGCGTTTTTCTGAGCTGGATTGCCTAGGCGTTTGATCGCTCAGGTTCGGGGTGGGGCGTGTATTGGTCCTGTGAGTGATGCTGACGGCAAATAATGCGACTGTACAAATAAGTACTACTGGCCAAATATAACGCATAGTGAGCCGTGACCTGAGGTGGCTAGGGTCGAGTGATGGGCTGGGCTTACCCTCCTAGTATAGAGCATGGGCGCGGCTTTACCGCTTTGCTAAGGCGACTATTGTCTCAGTGGTTCACTTAAGCGAAGTGAAAAAGTAGTGAGGGCGGGCCTTGCCCCTTAGGCTTGATACCCTGTGTAAGGAATCTGTCTGAGGTTGAAGTACGAGCGTTTAAATGGGCTTTGTTGGCAGCTACCTTGAGAAACACCTAGACCTGAGGCACTAATAACCTAGTTGAGCGTTTAGTTGTCTCGGCCTCGCTTTTATAAATACCGTTTCAAACTGAGTTCAATGGTGCGGCCAACTAAACCAGCTGCTCTGTGTATCCACCAACTCAGTCTTTTCTTTATCAACCACCTCTGCCAAGCCTTATCCACACGCGGCGGATTATTCAGCTGCCATCAACGCGGGCAAAGTCCTGCTTGATCTTCTCAATCTATTTAATGGCACGGCGCTCGGCGTCCTTGTCGTTACTGCTCGCCAGCGGCGCCAGAACGTCCAAATCGTCGATCAATTGTATGATGACATTGACGCCTCATTAGTGGCCGTGAGCTAGGTGATGTTTACGTGGGTATGCCGTATTTTTCTTCGTTAAAACAACCTATCTCTTCTATTTGTGAGTTACTCAGCAGGGCTGCCTTCGGCTCGCGGGGCGAATAATAGGGGCGGCGCTGCCGGTATCCACTCAGCCCTGCTGTTGAAAAAATAGCAGCTACAGCCCCAACGGCAAAAGTCCGTAGCCCGAATGCAGAGACCAAAGCTGCGGCAGAGGGTACAGCGCCAGAAACCTAAGCGGATAAAGTGCACTGCGCGCGCCAGTGTGGCAATTGTTTGAAACCGACCAAATACACTACCACGCCGCGCTAAAGCCAAGGATCATCTCATGAGCGTGCCACCAAACCGGTCCGCCATAGGGTGCTCTGGCGCTGGGTATCAGCCACCACCAACCCATGGTCAGCAGGGAGAATACGGCGGCGCCGCGAAAAAAGGGCCGAAGGGCCAGCCGCAGTATGAGGGTGAGTTCTTGGCTATCGTTTTGGCTAGAGCTGGCAGGTTGGGGCATAGGGTGTCTCCGTGATGGCTGGGTTTAGTCTAGCGGTTCGGCCACTGGAGGTGTTGATCTGCACCGCTTGGCTGGTTGTTCCCGCTCACTCATTTTTTAAGGGGCTGCCCCCTTGATGATTACCTTGATAGGCAGGCCTTTTGTTGATCTGTGACAATTGCTGGCTGGCTTCAGCCCAACTAGGCTTTTCTGAAGGGCCTATCTTTAGATAAGTTGATTTTTAAGCTGTTGGTTTTAAGTTAACAAGCTTGTTGTCAGTTCTTGGAGGTGCTTGTGAACAAAAGTAGTGAACTTTTATGGCAGGACTTCCAGCACCGGCAGCTGTTTGCGCTGATTGATGATATTAAAACAGCCAGGATAGGCTCTGAAGTGTTTGACCGCTTGAACCAATACGCCGATACCCATTTCCTGCTCGAAGAAGAGTATATGGAGAGTCTGGGCTACCCAAAAATTACCCAGCACATAAAAGCGCACAATAAATTCAGGGTGGAGTTGTCGTTGCTTGCCAAAGATAAACACAATATGACCCGCAATGAATTCCCGATGCTGGCGCAGTTCCTTGAAGAGTGGCTTACTCGCCATATCTTCGGTGTCGATAAGGAGCTGGAAGACTATATCCTTAAGTCTGATCAAAAGTAGAGCCTCGGTCAGGGCTTGTTATTCGTCCTGTCTTTTACGGTGCTTTGGGCTTTGGAGGTTCTGGTTTCGGGCCCTGCAGGGATGTAGGGTCTAACCCTCAAGGGGGTACCTAGTGCCGGAAACGCATGCCGGTACTAGAATACCAAGAGTAGTTGCTCTTAAGCGCTGCAGGAGCAAGTGCGGCTCTTAGTTAGTCGCCCTACTCCTGAACAATCGACAAACTTTCTTTGCCTGGTCTATAGCGGCGCTCTATGTTCTTTTCCAGGTCCTCGCGTTTAAACAACACCTTACGCTCTTGATGATTCACAAACATTTGCATTTGATCATTATAATGTGGCGAGTTTTTATCCAGTGTCGCGCTGCCAAATTGATGTATGGCATCACTGGCCACGAGACCCTGACTATCCCAGGAGACAAACATCAGAAAACCGTCGCCGGCTGTATCCATGGCCTGGCCATCAGCGTTTAATGCCTCGCCGACCACCGCACGCATGACATCCGGGCCGCCGCTGATGGGCAGATTTTTATCGCCGTGAATTAAGCGCACCACGTCGCCATAGGGCACATCCACCTTGGCGTGAAACTTAATAAGTTGTGATACCGCCTGCTTAAAGGCCTGGGTGATTTCCCCCATGCTCACCTGGCCGCGCGCTTTTTGCACCGGGTCGAGTGTCATCAC
>Ga0209395_1004886_pt1 | contig 15401 bp, 12 predicted proteins | sample GOMGulsemesocosm_3_FD_184635 | JGI IMG/M metagenome (GOLD analysis project Ga0209395, IMG submission 184635) | Methane-oxidizing microbial communities from mesocosms in the Gulf of Mexico - GOM9D Gulf of Mexico (SPAdes) (version 2) | ecosystem: Environmental > Aquatic > Marine > Cold seeps... | reverse complement strand
TCGATTTCTTGATGCGCATTATGAATAGCATCAATAAGAGTGTGCTCAGCATTAGATTGAACATGACTAAGTTGAATGTTCAATAATTTTGCTTCTTTAGTTAAGTTTTCGATAATCTCGGTGAGAGATAACGCACCATAAATTTCAGGTTCACGTTTGCCTAACATATTTAAGTTAGGGCCATTTACTACTAAAACTTTAAACATTGTTGCCATTATCTGTGAAAACCCTGCTAAATATCAAATCGGAGATATAATCACATATAATTTGTGATAATGGAACTCAAAAAAACAAATTTGAACATTTTCTGCTGTTAGGTGCTTATTATCGTGTTTTCGACGAATATAGCAACAAAATACTGGTCTAATCACTTCTTGTTAATATTTTATTGATAGAAGGCTATAAAAATTTGTTTTTCTGTGAAAATTCACTACACTAATGGATATTATATTTATCATTTAATTCATTGGTTTAGCCTGTTTTTTATGCGTTTTCATCTCAGATATGAGCATAATTGCTTAAAACAAGTCATTTATAACTTGGCTAGTGGTTAATTAACGGATAGTTCACATTAACAAGGATTTAGTTATCAGCAAAATTCTCATCAAGTTAATGCTTTTTGTCATGCTTATTGGCAGCCCAGTAACTCATGCTATTGATGTTATTACCAATATCACTGCTGATACCGCGTCAATAACAACAGCACAGTTACGTCGTATATATTCAATGCGCCAGGTAAAATGGGCTAATGGAGTACCAATCACTGTGTATGTCTTATCAAGTAATAATATTATCCATCAAAAGTTCTGTAAGGAGACTCTTCGTTTATTCCCTTATCAGTTAGATCGTATATGGAATAAGCTAACTTTCTCCGGCATGGGAATTGCCCCAACTCCTGTTAATAATATAGAAGAGTTAATTAAAGCTGTTAAATCAACAACAGGTGCAATTGGTTATATCGAAAATATCAATGAGGTAAGTGATGTCAATGTACTCAAAATTGATGAATAAATATCGTCACGCATTTATATGCTTATCGGCACTGCTTACGTTTAGTGTGCACGCCTCTGATGATAAATCAGCAAACCCTTTAAAAATACATGGTTTTGTCGCCCAAGGGGTTATCGATGTTGATGGCAGCAATTTTGTCAACGATGACGGTGAGCTTTCAACAAAGTTAACAGAAATCGGGCTCAATACTTCTTATCAATTATCCGACGACTTTCGTTTTGCGGCACAAGCTGTATATCTAAATGGTGGGAATCGTTACAACGAAGGTTTGCGTGTTGATTACTTCTTAATGGATTGGGATGCTTATAGCTCTGAAGAATGGCAAGCTAACGTTTTTCTTGGACGTTTTAAAAATATACATTGGTTGCATTCTAGCACTTGGGATATTCCATTTACTCGTCCTTCTATTATTTTGCCACAAGGTGTTTATTTTGATGGCTTTCGTGATATTTCGGTTGGAGGTGATGGCGGAGCGATAAAGTTAACTTACAATAATGATCATTATGGTGAATTTGACTTTAACCTTAGTCGAGGTAAAAGCACTATTAGTAGTGATGATGCTGAAGTGTTCATTAGTGAGTTTGCGCAAGGGGATATTAAACACGAGCTTGATACTCAGGCAAGTATCTACTGGCGACCAATGTTTTCGCAATGGCGATTTGGTCTAAGTTTACTTGATTCTGAGTTTAACTATGATGGAGAAGCAATTGATGCATTTGTTGATGGTCATTTTGAACTTCAATTATATACGGTTAATGCTGTTTATGAGGGAGAGAACTGGGAATTTACTACCGAATTTTTGCAGTCAAGATTTTTAAATGAAGGTTTTTATGCTCCACAATTTCATCAAGATAACATAGCACAAGGTGGTTCTTTTCAGACGCGGTATAAGGTAAATCAAGAATTAACAATGCTCTTACGCTATGAAAAATTTTATTCAAATAAAGATGACAAAAAAGGTCATCAATTAGAAGAGAGAAGTTTTGGAACCGTACCAAATTATTTTGGTTTTCAAAATGATGCAATGCTTGGTTTTTCATATAAATTTTCTAACAATCTACAGATTAATGCTGAACACCATTGGATGAAAGGTGCTGCACGTCTTAACCCGATAGTTTTACCTAACCCACAAGTGAACAAAGAACATTGGAAAGTGTGGGCTATACAATTAATGTACTGGTTTTAACTGATGAAAAAAAGATTTGTTAGTGTTCCTGTTAAATTATTACTTTTAGTTGTCGGTGCTTTATTGTTATTAAGTACCGTTTTTTCCTTCTTATCTATAACGCAATTAAATCAAGAGTTCACACAATATCAAAGCGACATATTACGAAAAGGTAACGCTCAGTTTTTTGTTCAGAATGAGGTGTTACGTGAGCAGCGACGCAATTGGCTTGAATCATTTTCAGATATTGTTCGCTTGAAGGAGCAAAAAAGCTTTGATGTGCTCGTGCAGGAGTTTTCTGCTCAATTCGATACTTTGCAAATGAATCAAAATGTTGAAAGTGTGTGGATTGTTTCAGCAGAAAATAAAAGTTTATATTTGTCTAATCCCATCCCTGAATTTGTTAGAAAAAGTATTCAACAAGTAAAAGATCTTCAACAACCCGTGTTTCAATTATATTGTAATGAGCAATGCTTTCAGTTGATCGCCGTTCCTGTTTTAAACGGTAAAGGTGATATGGCAATAGTTGCAATGGCGGTTTCTTTAGTTGACATGATTTATTCAATTAACCAAGCTCTTGAAAATGAAATTGCTATTCTTAGTTTCCCTTTATCAAAAAAACAAAGCGATTCATCTAGGAAAGCAAGTTTAACGCTCGCCGATGCGAACATTCTTTCCTCGTCGGATACACAACTTGTTAGCCAGTTTTTTCAGAGTAACCCAAATGTAGTGCCAATTAATAGTTTAAAAACACAAGGTATAGAAGTTGGCGTAAATGATAGTAGCTACTTAATAAACTTAATCCCGTTAGCCAATACAAACGAAAAAGGGTATTACCTAGCGTTGATCGATGATGTCACTATTTTCACGCTTAAACACCAGAAAAATCGCCAACAATTTTTAGCTTTTGCTTTGCTGATACTTGTTGCTTTAGCGATAGTTGTACATTTTGTTGCAAGCCCATTAACTCGTCGTTTATTGGTATTATCGAATGTTTTACCTTTGCTTGCAAAGAAAGAGTTTGATCAATTTAGGCAAGTAAAAATTAAACGAAAAGGCACATTTGTCGACGAATTGGACATTCTAGCTGGGGCAACAACCGATCTAAGTTTTGAATTGGAACAGTTAAATATTGAAGTTGAACAAAAAACCAAAGAATTAGAAAATATTGCCATGTACGACTTGTTAACAGGTTTGCCTAATCGCAACATGTTGAACTTTCATTTACGCAAGGCAGTGATGAACTTATCACGAAGTAATGGCAAATTAGCTGTCTTATTTCTTGACCTAGATGACTTTAAAAAAGTGAATGATAGTCACGGTCATACTGACGGTGACAAGCTTTTGATCCAAGCTGCTAATCGGTTACGTTCAAGTATTCGACAGGTTGATTTGGCATGTCGTTTTGGTGGCGATGAATTTGTTGTGGTATTAGGGCACATTGATGAACATCAAGAAGCTGAACAAGTCGCTAAAGAAATCCTTGATTCTTTTAAAGAGCCGATAAAAATTAACTCTAGTCTATTTTACGTAAGTACAAGTATCGGTATTGCTTTTGCCGAAGATGAAGTTGTTAAGGCGGAAAATTTAATTAGCCATGCTGATATAGCTATGTATGAGGCTAAAGATGATGGCGGTGCTCAATATCATATTTACCATGAATCTATGTATGAGAAGGTCGCTCAGCGTGTAATGATGGAAGGTGAAGTTAGACAAGCCTTAGCCAAAAAGCAGTTCAGTTTAAGTTTACAGCCTCAACTTGATGCAAAAACGAAAAAGCTTTATGGCTTTGAAGCATTGTTACGATGGCAGCACCCTGAGCGAGGCATGGTTTCTCCTGAGGATTTTATCCCTATTTTAGAGAATTCAGAGCACATGATCGAGCTTGGCTACTGGGTGATCAGACGCTGTTTTGAACTATGTGAAGACTTTATCAAACATGGGTTAACAGATGTTCGTATTGCGATAAACTTATCTGCAGGGCAATTTACTGATAAGTACTTAGTTGACTACATACAAGGGTTGCTCAAAGAATTTTCACTAGATGCTAAGCACTTTGAATTAGAGCTAACAGAGCAAACGTTAGTTAAAAATATTGATAATGCCATTGATATGATGAATGAGTTAAAAGTCATAGGTTTTAGCTTTGCTATTGATGATTTCGGTACGGGGTATTCATCATTAGCTTATTTGAAAAAAATGCCTGTTGATGTCATTAAAATCGATAAAAGTTTTGTTTTTGGTATGTTAGAAAATAGGTCCGATTATCAAATTATTATGTCGACAATTGCAATGGTTAAAAACCTAGGCCTACAAGTGATTGCTGAAGGAGTTGAAACCAGTGCGCAATTAAGAAGTTTAACCGAAAATGACTGTGACATTATTCAAGGATATTATTTTTCTAGGCCTATTCCTGAGGATGAACTTTTTGAATTCTTAGAGAGTAAAGTCGTTGATGGGTATTGGAAAACCTCAGCACTTTAAGCTACATCTAATCAGTAGATAAAAGTGCTGAAGATAAAAGTACTATTGTCCGCTACTAGAAGATACTCTTAAGGTGTTGAGTAAATTGCTCCGCACCCATAAAGCCTGTAACGCGCTGTTGAGTCAACTCTTTACTCGTTTTGTCGAAAAACAATATTGAAGGTAAACCTAATACTTGATACTTCTTAGCAAACTCAGCATTGTTTGGCGAATCAAACTCAGTCATATCAACTTGAATAAGTACTGTGTTGTGTAAAGCTTTTTGCACCTGAGGTTCATTGAAGGTGTATTCTTCAAACTCTTTACAAGCAACACACCAGTCTGCATATAAATCTACCATCACCGTTTTTCCTTGCGAATTGGCTTCTTCAACCGCTTGTGTCAGCTCCGCAACGGTTTTTACCTTTATAAAGTGTTGTTGCTGTGATGTTTCCACAGTTGTTGCTATAGGTAACGCTGGATTGATTAATTGATAAACTTGGTTTGCACCAAAAAATATCATCATAAAGATAACGATACTTCTAACCCCAAACCAAAAGTTGTTTTGCGTTTGTTGATTAACCGTATAAAAATATCCTGCACTTGCCAGAACTAATATAGTCCATAGGATCTGGGTAACCAGCACTGGAAGAAATCGTTCCATTAAAAATATAGGCACGGCAAGAAGTAATAAGCCAAATATATTCTTAATTACTGTCATCCAAGTTCCTGCTTTAGGTAATAATTTACCACCAGAACTACCAAGTACAAGTAACGGTAAACCCATACCTAAACTGAGTGCATATAAAGCTGAAGCCCCTAGCCAAATATCACCAGACTGCGAAATATATAATAAAGCTCCGGTTAATGGTGCTGTAGTGCAAGGCGAGGCAACCAAACCAGAAATTGCCCCCATAACCACCACACCCAAATATGAACCGCCTTTTTGACTATTGCTGATATTATTAAGTTTGTTTTGCCAGCTGCTAGGTAATGCAAGGTTAAACGCGCCAAACATAGATAATGCTAAGAAGATAAATAAGATACTTAATGCTATCAATACTGCTGGGTGCTGGAACATAGCTTGAAATTGCGCGCCAGCTAGTGCAACAACAATCCCTAAAAATGTGTAGGTAATAGCCATACCTTGAACGTAGGCGAAAGATAAACGAAAGGCTTTTGCTGTTGATAACTTGTCACCTTGACCAACTATAATCCCGGTTAAAATAGGATACATAGGAAATACGCAAGGGGTAAATGAAAGCAATAAACCACCAACAAAAAACGCGATAAGAGTTAACCAAAGGCTGTCACCTTTTAACATGTCTGCTAGCTGGTGTTGCTCACTGATGGCTTCTGAATTAACTTGTGCTGAACCGTTAATAGCCGTCAGTATGTTGTTTGAAACTGCTGTTTCTTGCGGGGTAATTTTGGATAATTCTACAGTTTTTCTTTTCGGCGGAAAACATAGCCCTTTCGCTGCACAACCTTGGTAGCGAATCTTTATGCTCGCGTTTTTATCAACTTTCGTTAGCTTAATAACAAAAGCTAATTGCTCTGTAAATATTTGTTGGATACCAAAAAATTCATCTTCATGATCTTCGCCAACGGGTAATTCGACGGGAATTATTTCAGCATTTTCGACACTGAATTTAAATTGATGTCGATACAAATAATAGCCTTCAGCTATTTTAAATGTAACTTCTAACTGATCATTTTTTTGATAGAAGTTAAATTCAAAGGCTTCATCAACGCTAAGGAATTCATCATCGTTACTAAATAATGAAGATGATGAGGTATCAAAAATTGAATCTTGAGCGTGAACGCCAGGTACTTGCCAAAAGATACTGGTTAAAACTAACCAAAAAAGTAGTGCAATTTTTTTCATAACAACTATTTCAAAGACTCGGTGATCCAGTTTAAATAATTATCGTCGCCTTGCTGGATGTTCATGGCGATAATTTCAGGGGTATCATAACGATGTAAACGTTTTATTTCATTAGCTACATCAGTAAACTTATCTGCTTGTGTTTTTATTATTAGCTGTATTTCGTTATCGCTTTCGACCTTATCTTGCCAACGATAAACAGAAATAACATTAGGTATAATATTGACACAAGCCGCGTGTTTTTCTTTTACTAAATGCTGTGCAATACTTTTAGCACATTCAATATCAGGACAAGTACAGAGTATTATTTGAAACATTATTCAAGTTTCCTTAATAAAACTTAAGCCATTTTAGGGAGATAAATAACTGAGCATACGCTATTCATTCTCTGAAATCTCTTGTCATCATCTGATGCTTGAAAAAGACCTGAACAACCCCATATATGTTTCATCTTATATAAATTATTTTTTAATAACGAGATTTTAAATGTTTCGATTTCTATTTATCCTTTTTATCGTCGTTCCTATTATTGAAATTATGGTGTTGATGAATGTTGGTGCATGGCTTGGCGCATGGCCAACTATTGCTATTGTTATTATTACTGCATGGCTTGGAGCAAAAAATGTTAAGCAGCAAGGGGTTGCCACATTAAACTCTGTGCAAACTAAAATGGCACAAGGCGAAATGCCATCAGATGAAATTGTTGCAGGTTTACTTTTACTTGTTGCAGGTGTGCTCTTAGTAACCCCTGGTTTTGTGACCGACTTTTTCGGTTTGTCACTTTTAATACCGAATGTACGAAATATGCTAATAAAATCAGTACAAGCGCATTTAGTCACTAATAGAAACTCTGCGGGTTTTACTTATCAAAGCTCTGTACATAATCAACAGCAAGATCCCTTCTCACAGCATCCATTTCAACAACACTCTTCCAATGATGAACCTATTGAGCATCATAAAGGCGAGACCCTTGAAGGTGAGTTTGAACGGAAAGAGTAAAAAAATTTTTATCGGGGCTTGTGAAGTTTTAAATCAGCCCCATCTTTAATTGCAACAAAGTTTTATAACCTATTTATTTTAAATTTATTGAGAGTAAACAAACTCTCAGGAGAGAAATTTATGAGCATTCGTCCATTACATGACCGCGTAATTGTTAAACGTAAAGAAGTAGAATCAAAATCAGCTGGAGGCATCGTTTTAACAGGAAGTGCTGCTGAAAAATCGACACGTGGTGAAGTGATCGCTGTTGGTAACGGCCGTATTTTGGACAGCGGTGAAGTGCGCGCATTAGATGTAAAGATTGGCGATCAAGTTATCTTCAGTGAAGGTTATGGTGTTAAAACTGAAAAAATCGATGGCGAAGAAGTCTTGATTCTTTCTGAATCTGATATTTTAGCGATCGTTGAGTAATTGAATCGTTATTAATAACTTTATATAAACTGTAGAAATTCGATAGGCTAAGCCTTCACTACAGGCAATAAATTATTGTAGGTCGATTTAACTTCGACAAACTAACAAAATATAGGAAGAATCAACATGGCTGCAAAAGACGTATTATTTGGTAATGACGCACGAGCAAAAATGCTACGTGGTGTAAATGTATTAGCCGACGCGGTAAAAGTAACTTTAGGGCCTAAAGGCCGTAACGTAGTTTTAGACAAATCTTTTGGTGGTCCAACAATCACTAAAGATGGTGTTTCAGTTGCGAAAGAAATTGAATTAGAAGATAAATTCGAAAATATGGGCGCTCAAATGGTGAAAGAAGTTGCTTCTAAAGCCAATGATGAAGCCGGTGACGGTACTACAACCGCAACTGTTTTAGCTCAAGCAATTGTTAACGAAGGTTTGAAGTCTATTGCGGCGGGTATGAACCCAATGGATCTTAAACGTGGTATTGATAAAGCTGTGATCGCTGCTGTTGATGCGTTAAAAGATTTATCGCAAGAATGTAGCGATAACAAAGAGATTGAACAAGTAGGTACAATTTCAGCTAATTCTGATGTAACTGTTGGTCAAATCATAGCAACAGCAATGGATAAAGTTGGTACTGAAGGTGTAATTACTGTTGAAGAAGGTCAAGCATTAACTGACGAATTAGACGTTGTTGAAGGTATGCAATTTGACCGTGGATATTTATCTCCTTATTTTATCAATAATCAAGAAAGTGGTGCGGTTGAATTAGAAAACCCATTCATTTTATTAGTAGACAAAAAAGTAGGCAATATTCGTGAATTACTTTCTACTTTAGAAGGTGTTGCAAAAGCCGGTAAGCCATTATTAATTATTGCTGAAGATGTTGAAGGCGAGGCATTGGCTACATTAGTTGTTAACAATATGCGTGGCATAGTTAAAGTAGCAGCTGTTAAAGCACCAGGCTTTGGTGACCGTCGTAAAGCTATGTTACAAGATATCGCAACATTAACTTCTGGTACTGTAATTTCTGAAGAAATTGGTATGGAGCTTGAAAAAGCAACATTAGAAGATTTAGGACAAGCAAAACGCGTAGTCATCACAAAAGATAATACAACTATCATCGATGGTATTGGTGAAGAAGCTGATATCCAAGGTCGCGTAATGCAAATTCGTGGTCAAATTGAAGATTCATCTTCAGATTACGACAAAGAAAAATTACAGGAACGTTTAGCTAAATTAGCTGGCGGTGTTGCCGTCATTAAAATTGGTGCAGCAACTGAAATTGAAATGAAAGAGAAAAAAGCACGTGTTGAAGATGCATTACACGCAACGCGCGCAGCAGTAGAAGAAGGTGTTGTTGCTGGTGGTGGTGTTGCTTTAGTTCGTGCTGCTGACACAATTAAAAACCTTGAAGGCTCTAACGAAGATCAAACTCACGGTATCAACGTTGCAATTCGTGCAATGGAAGCACCACTTCGTCAAATCGTTGCTAACTGTGGAGATGAACCTTCAGTAGTATTGAATGAAGTACGTAACGGTGAAGGAAACTTCGGCTACAACGCAGGTAATTCAACTTACGGCGATATGCTAGCTATGGGTATTCTTGATCCGACTAAGGTTACACGTAGTGCGTTACAGTTTGCAGCATCAGTTGCTGGCTTAATGCTTACTACTGAAGCTATGATTACCGATACACCGGTAAAAGACGCTCCAGCACCAGCAATGCCTGATATGGGCGGTATGGGTGGCATGGGCGGCATGATGTAAACGTATTGCCCAAATAATAGTACTTCCTAGAAAAGCCCGTAAATTTAATGTTTACGGGCTTTTTTGATGACTCTACTTCCTAAGCCATTCCATAATATATCACTCCTTCCTATTTTATGAATAAAGAGCGATGCTCTTTGAATTTAAACAAGACTAATTATGGGGATCAGCTTTTCTTTCAATCCCGAAAATTAGTTTTTGCAGGTGACTGACATCATTAACTTGTTTCCGTCATTTACAGATTGAGTGGAATAGCAATTATTATTACTTCCACGTATTGATTTGAATCGAGAGTGCATCCCTAAAATGTCTACTTCCGTGGTGTCGGTCTTATTTAAAATGAACATACATTTAAGTTCACGACAAGTAACGAAATCAAAAGGCAAATTAGTTGATATATCATTGAGTATGTTTCTTATTTCTTCTTCATTTTCATTACTGAAATTACCGTGAGCATCATCCTCATTAAGAGAGTCCAAGTCGTAATAAAACTTAGATTCACTTGCTTGAAGTGCTTCGGGAGTAAATGTATTCAAGTCAATTACATTTATGTCTAATGCGTCATCGTTAGTAGGATAAGTAACCTCAATCCAGTAGTCACCAAAAGGAAAGTCTTCTTTTAGTTCGTCGTACTTTGCAAGTATTTCGTTCTTCGTTTCTTTAGGTATATCAATTCCATAGTGGGACTTAAATACAACAGATGGCTGGTCGTTGTTAGTGCTCTCGGTTACCTCTGGATTCGCCGAAATTATAGCAGGAACATCTGTATGGCCCACAGGAGTACTCTCGGTAGTGACCACTTCATGTGAGGGGGTAGTCTTCTCCATTATGGGGTTCAAAAATAATCCGACCAGAACACCGATTACGGCTAAAATCCAAATAAAAAATTTATTCATAATGTACACCTTTGATAAGTTAGGTATTTTTTATAATGAACAGTAACAAATTTAAACTTGATTTAGCATTGAGCACTGTGAATTACTTTAAATTATATAAATATCTCTGCAGATTTTGTATTCCATCCTTTGATAACGCATAAATAGTGAGGTGATTAGTACATCATAAAATATCAATCAAACTTCACTATTATAGATAGTTAAATAAAAAGGGAGTAAATGAGTATTGGATGCAACAAGTTCTGGTATGAAGTGTTCAACAAAAAGTAGTAATCATGCAGTTTTTTTACGTATATTCATTTAATGCATGATTTATGAAGAGCCCAATTAAGTGGTTATCACGCCGTTTGCTGAGAGCTTAGCTTCATCATGAATTTCCTCAGATGATTGTAAAAGTTAATCTGTTACTGATTAACTTTTACAATCAACTGAAAGATGGCCTTACTCATTCCCCATGCGATTATGAAAATACAGACCCCTTTTATTACGCATTGCGAGAAAAACATAACCTAGATAGCAACAACGGCCTAATGCCTTTGAAATTGATATTAATGAGATCAAGGTTTTAGAAAGCATGTTGTTTTCGAAAGTTTAAAGCTTAAGAGAAAGGTATTTTTCTTCAGCAAGTAGAGGAGTTAGGTTAGTAGCGGAAGATAGGCTAGGAATAAAAAAGTAAGATGATTTATTAAGAAAGGGAGCTATTCTCTCCCTTTATTTATATTGTATTGCCTACATACAATTGTATGAGTCAGGGCAGTTATCACTAGGTATACAGACACATGTTATACAATTGACTGTTTCTATTTTTTCTCTCAAACCACCACCAATATTAGGCGTTAAATTATCAGGTAATACTTGTGAATCTTTAGAAAGGTTTTTAAGTTTTTTCTTATTTAATTGTAATTTCATTAATATAGTCCTTTTTCCGTTTAATGAGTAAATGTGTATAAAAAATACACATTTACTTTAATTGATTATATTTAAATGTCAATTAAATAGTTGCACTTATGTTAAATTAATGTGTACTTTTAGATTGGTTTCTTGAAGATGGAGCCGAGGTTAGTTATTTGTAATACACAAGTAATGAAAACCTTTATTATTTGAATTTAAATGTACTATAGGGGTCGCAAATGCACAAAATATTAATACGCGTTGTCGTTTTATTTAAAAGTAATTAAATAGCTCAGTATTAATTTTAGGAATAGCGTTATAAATTAATTTATTAAAATTCAATATGCAGTATTTTCAGAGCTTGCAGCAAACATAGGACTATTAACAAACATTCATTTAAGTAAACTCTAAAATAACAATATTCGGACTTTTCTTATTATGAATAAAATTTAATTCTTCTGGTTATCTCCTAATTCAATACCGTATTTTTTAGCCTTAGCTTTCCACAAACGCTTGGCCAACTTTTGCATATCAATATCCTTATCACTTTCGTCGATTATTTCATGACCAATCAAGGTTTCTAAAATATCTTCCAGTGTTAATATTCCCCTAACAGTGCCATATTCATTTACTACTAATGATATATGGGCTTTGCCAAGTAACATCTCTTTCATCGCATGTGACAAGAGCATAGTATCGAGTAACGTTGGCATTTCGCGAACATAGTTACTTAAATTCATTTCACTATTGCCACGAGCTTGCGCAAGTAGCAGGTCGGCTCGAATCACAAAACCTACAATGTCATCTTGGTCTTTGTCATAAACGGGTATTCGGGTAAAACGGCTTTTTTGATGTTTATGAAAAAATTCACCAACTTTAAGCGTTAATGAGTCAAAAAGCATCACGGTTCTTGGTGTCATTGCTTGCTTGATTTTAATTTCTTTTAGTAAAAACAAGTTTTTTAATATAGTGGCTTCTTGTCGGTCTATAAAACCTTCATCTGCACTCATTTGAGCCATCATGGAAAACTCAAAGCGTTTAAATCCAGAGGCTTCTTTTTTTAACATATTACGAGTAATAAGCTCTAACAACTTGATAAAAGGGTTTAATATAAAAATTAAAAACTTCAAGCAGTAAGCGGTAACAGGAGCTAGCTCTTTGTAATATGATGCTCCTAGTGTTTTAGGAATGATCTCTGAAAAAACTAGGATCAAAAAGGTTAAAACTGCTGATGTGATCCCTAATGAACTGTCTCCTAATACTAAAGTTGCTTGTGCTCCAACTCCAGCTGCTCCGACTGTATGCGCTATGGTATTAAGGGTTAAAATAGCAGCCAAAGGTTTATTAATATCTTCCTTTAGTGCGCGTAAAATTTCCCCTGACTTATGCCCTTTTTTTTCTATTAACGCGATATGGACCCAAGAAATACTTAATAAAACCGCTTCGGCAATAGAGCATAAAAATGAAAAAAATAAAGCAATAAATAAATATAATCCTAAAAGAAACATAGGCTCCGCTGTGCGCTAATCGCATAAAATTTACATTAAGGTGTCATTATTAAGGTAAGCTCAATTTTGAATAATAATCTACTTTTGTCGAGAGTTATCGTAACTTAGTCAATATAAATGACAGGGGAAACTTCAACTACTGAAATCATTTAATCGAATATCAAAGCGAACTTGAGCCTAACCTTGCCATTTTATGGGGGAAACGTGACTCTTATTGATATAATTTGTCTTTAGCAGAAAAATATCGCAGCCATAATTTAATAAATAAAGGAACAAAAATATTTAGAGAGAAAGCGGTAAACATCAATGTATAAAAAACTTCAGTAGTGAAAATATTATTGTGAATATAACCTATGTCCATAACAACAAATGTCAGCTCTGCGCGCCCTAACATACCAACCCCTATCATTATTGACTCTCTACTATTAAAATTACCGGTAAAGCGAGCGGCTAAACTTGCTGACACTATTTGCACTATCATTACAACAAAAGTTAGCACTAAAGTGGTATTAACAATACTGAGTAATATTGTTCCATCTAGCACTATTTTTGCCCCTAAGTTAACAAAAAATACGGGCCCTATCCAAGCAAATGCGACATCATCAATGATCTTTCGCGTTTTCTTATAAGTATTTATACTTCCCTTAGAGCCTTCACGATAGAAATACTCCTTGCGCATTATCAAACCAGCCATATAAGCGCCAACCGCTGGATGTAGTGAAAAATAATGAGCTAAAATTGCAAATAATATGGCTATGGTTAGAATAGCCAAAGTCGCAACTTTTCCATCACTAAATGCCAATAAGTTATGTAAGCCAAATCTAGTCGAAAAAGAGCGCCCCCAGATTTTAGAATTGCTTTGCGCTCTGGGGAAAACCCAAAGGGCAAAGATTATAACTACTGCAAAGAAGAGTAAGGCTTTGCATGTGGTTAGCATTACTCCTGATAACGATACTTCACTCTGTCCACTCACCAACGGGAGTAATATTGCTACTACAATTAGCGAAGCTGCGTTATCGATAACCGCAGCTGTCATAATTCCCGTAGCGGCTTTAGTCAAATGGAGGTTTTCATGTTTAAGCACCGCCATTGACAAAGAAACTGTGGTTGCAGCCATAGCGAGCCCAACCAATATAGCGATATTGGAATTATGCCAAAAGTAAAGAGCACAAAAATATGATGCCAAAAATGGGCCTAAAGCGCCGAATAATGCTATTCCCCAAGTACGTTTAATACTACGCATAAATACAGTAGCGTTTTCTTCAAAGCCTAAAGCAAACATGATTAAAATAATGCCAAGCTCAGAGAAACCAGCGATAAAAGGTGTAGCCTCAATCGGCAATAAGCCAAAGGTAACTAAAATACTTCCCATCACTAGGTAGAATAGTAAAGGTGTTAAGTGGGTTTTATTAGCCAAATAATAAGACACAAAAACACTACACCAAATCAATGCTAAATAGTTAAAGTCTTGCATGGGATCATTTGTAGCCTTAAAGTTTTATCCAACAGATTAAGTCTAGCTTATTAAGTTGAGTTCTTCTTTTTGTCCCAGTTATTTAATGAGTTTGTTATCTTATATGAAGAGAAATATTACCTCTCTCGGGTAGGGAGCTGTGGCGATATTAATATTGTTAATTTGTCTTATCTAAGTAATTAAAAGCTAAAACTCAATTAACTACGCCGTGGTGTCTAATAAAGTAAACATAGAAACTTTATTAGACTGGCGTGCTTTGAGAATTAGCTTGAAGTGTTATCAAATACCCAACGAGTTTTACTATAAAAATCTTGCTCGGGAGTTAATATGTAATTTTCAATGCTACATCCTTGCTCGGCGCTATTGGCGCGCTGTGTTTCTAAACAAAGTGCCGCACGCTGTTGATAACGACACTGATCTTTGCCAATTTGGCTACCATCAATATAATTGGCGGTATATAAAATTAAGCTCGGTTGATCTGAAAAAATACTTAAGCGACGACCTGATGATTTTTCTACGGCCATAGCGGCTAGTGCGCCACCAGTAATAGCATCATTATTTAGCAGCCAATAATTATCGTAACCTAAGCCAATCTTTATTTGTGGATCATCACCATTAATTTCTTCTGCTAAAACACGCAACTTAGTTTTATCGGTAAAGTCATGTGCGGTTCCTTTTACTGGGATTTGCTCGCCTGTTGGATATACACGTTCACACATGGGCAGAAAATTGTCAGCGTTGATGTAGACCTGATGCGATAATATATCTCCACTATTATGTCCTGCTAAATTAAAGTAGCTATGCTGGGTTAGATTAACTATCGTGGTTTTATTGGTACTGGCGAAATACTCAAGACTAAATTCATTGTTGTCATTTAATTGGTAAATTACTTTAAAAGTCACTTCTCCTGGGAAACCTTCCTCTC
>Ga0209395_1004883_pt1 | contig 15407 bp, 18 predicted proteins | sample GOMGulsemesocosm_3_FD_184635 | JGI IMG/M metagenome (GOLD analysis project Ga0209395, IMG submission 184635) | Methane-oxidizing microbial communities from mesocosms in the Gulf of Mexico - GOM9D Gulf of Mexico (SPAdes) (version 2) | ecosystem: Environmental > Aquatic > Marine > Cold seeps... | reverse complement strand
CGCCAAGATCAATAAGTCATAATCGGTGATCGTTAAGATCGAACCAAACAGCACATTCTCTAACATATGAATGTTGATCTTACGTGCTACATACATAAGTAGTGCAGCGCCCACCGCTAAGGCAAACGCCAGAAAAACCCCCACCAAGGTATCGTAAGGTACATTAGTTCGATTACGCACAAAGTGCAGCAGCAAAGCAAAGATCATGCAAAAGCTAAATAAACCAATGATTGGATTTTCAGGCGGCTCTCCCAGTAGTACACCCAAGGCAATACCTGTTAAGGCAGCGTGACCAACAGCTTCTGAAAAGAACGCTAAGCGCTTGGCAATCACTAACGTACCCAAGCCGCCTAGTAAGGGGCCCAGCAATAACGCAGCAACAACCGCATTAACCATAAACGAATAAGAGAAGCTCTCACTCAGCCAACCAGCATCTACACCCAGCTGTGCCCAATGACGAATAGTATCCATTATTTCACTCCTTGAGCGATATCGATAGCTGAAGCATTGCCACCGGTATAATGATTAAATAAGCGCTCGATCTTATCCGCTCTTAGCACTTCAGAAACAGCACCTGAATCAACTAACTGGCGGTTCACCACATGTACTTGGCCGTCTAAACGACGCACGGCACTCACATCATGATGTACTGCCAGCACGGTTTTATTTTCACGTACTAATTCATGGATCAAGGATTCAAGATAACGCACACCTTGCTCATCCATACCAGTTGTCGGTTCATCAAGTACCAATAAATCAGGATCATCTAATAATGATTGCGCGAATAAAACCCGCTGCTGTTCACCGCCAGATAACTGACCCATGCGACGGTCAGTACGGTTAGCCATACCAACACGATCAAGCTGCGCTAATGCGTGCGCCTGCTCTTTTTGACGCTTGCGCCAAAACAGCGGATTACGACTCTGGTTTAGCAGAATGAAATCCATCACAGTAAACGGTAAGCTTGATTCAAACGCCGCTTTTTGTGGCACGTAACCAATATTACCTTTACGTTCTGGCCATTGAATATCAATAGCACCTGTGAAAGGGGTTAAACCTAAAATAGAGCGTAATAATGATGTTTTACCACCACCATTTGGTCCCATGATCACATGACATTGACCGGCTTCTAAATAATGTGAAATGTTTTCTAAGATGACATTGTCACCGTATTTCAAACCAACATTTTGTAAACGAATTGCAGGTCCCACAATTAGCTCCCTTGCTTGGTGTTGTGAGCAGAAGACGTTGCCGTATCAGCTAGTGAGCGTTTCGCTGCGAACTTCATCGCTTCAACTAAGGTCGCTAAGTTACTCTTCATTTCCACTGCTACTTTCGCTTCTTCATACGCACCATGGGTCATGTGCGAGAAACGGTAAAGCTGTACACCCGTTGCAGCTTCAATCGTTTCAACGTAGCGACTTGGCATATTCAATTCGTAGAACAATACATCAATCTTCGATGCGCGGATCTTCTCGATAGTTTCTTGCAACTGGCTTGCACTCGGTTCAACACCGTGCGCAGGTTCGATAACCGCAGCAACGTCAACACCAAATTCTTGCAGGATATAACCATAAGCATTATGTGTTGTCGCCACCAGCATGCCAGAGGTATCTAAATCACCCAGTGTTAGCATCGCTTCGCGCTTCATCTTACGGAACTCTGTCGCGTATTTACGTGCATTTTTACGGTAAGTACGCGCGTTTTCAGGATCAATCTTCGATAACTCAGTCGCGATGGTGTACACCTTTTGGATGGTCGTTGAGAGACCAACAAAGGTATGTGGATTTACTGCGCCTTCACCAACAGACTGGCCAATTGCAGGTAATAACGGCACGTCTTTATTGGCTTTAATGACGATCAAATCATCACGATTAGCTGCTTTAATTACTTTTAAGGCAAAGTCATCATGACCAATCGCGTTCACGACGATCACATCCATTTGCTTAAGACGACGTAAATCATTCGGTTGTGGTTGGTAATTATGTGGATTAAAACCTTCATCAACTAATGGCAGAACATTGGCTTTATCGCCAACTACCGCTTTCACGTAGCTATAATAAGGCTGTAACGTGATACCAATCGTTAGCTTTTCAGCGGCTTGTAATGAACCGCTCATCAGTAATACTGCGCTCGTTACAACAGCTGTAATTAGATTTTTTAGACTGCTATTTCTCATTATATTTGTTTTCATTGCGATTAGTTTCATTATGACTATTCTCATTGTCGACGGTGTCACGCCTTAGTGGCTGTCGTTATCTGTATGTTCTGCATGGTCTGAATCGCTATCATCAGCAAAAACCACTTGTTTCCAACCCGCATTAATCAGCGCAGCTGTATTCAGTGTTGTTTCCGCCATCGGCGTAGGGGTTGGCATATCGAGTGCTAACCACACCTCAGGTCGTGGCGCTTGGCTGCTTAATAACACTGCAACACTACCTGTCGTCAATGCCGGAATACCTTGATATAAAGCAGGCCCGACATTACGCCACTGATGCTCACCTTTACGCTCCCAACTTTTATCGCTGATAAAGGGCGCTAACCACAGCTCTTTTAGTTCAGCCATACCAGGCCAAACATCCATGCCTTCAAATTCAACGCTATCTTGATGAATATTGCGGATCTCTTCATGGGCCAAACGCAGTTCAGCGATCATGGCTAATTCCACAGAAGGCAGATCTTTAATTGATATTTGATGGCTAGCCAGCACTTTTTCGCTCGATGCGGTTTGGTGGTAAGGTAGTAACAGTGCTGCGAACACTAGGATTAACGTGATTAATAACGCCACCCATTTGCCTTCACGGCCGCCATCATCAGCGTGTACAGATTGACTGATCATTTTTCGCTAATCTCAACAACGTCGACTTCAACAGGGTTTTCATGGCCGGCATCAAATACCAAATAGAAATCAGTATCTGGTTTGCTAAACTCAGCAATTGAGCGCTTATCTGTCACGGCTTTAGCAATCAGATTATCGTCGTAGTCATACATATTTACATCGTAATCAACAGCAGTACTGGCATCACTGTAACCCGCTTCACAAGCCACTTTGTCAGACTCGAACCAACAGCTCATCAAGGGAAAATGAGCACTTGCGGCACCAGAAAATAGACCAGTCATTAATGAAAGCGCTAGCAGCGTCGGCTTGATTGTCATTTTTGTCATGAAAACCTCAATACGAAATAGACTCATATAAACTAGATAAGTCGATAAATTAATAGAGCGAAAAAGCCTGTAATCAGATCTCATCTGACGACAGGCTAGAGGTAACTAATTCACAATAGTGAAAATTACTGTAATAAAGCTTCGAATGTGAAATGCACGTTTACGCTTGCTTTGTCAGCCATAGGATCATTTTTCAACTCACCTTTGTAATTAGCTTTCATCAAGTAACGACCAGCTACATTCGGTGTGAACGTCACCTTGCCATCTTTATCACTCACAACATCGATTTGCTCTTGATGATTACGGTATAGCGTACCTTCACGGGTAATATCAGCAACAACACCTGCTTGTGGTTCACCGTTAAAGAAGAACTGGAAGCTAACTTCTTCGCCTTCAACAATGTCTGACGGGTGAGTCAGTGGACGCATTTCTAGGTATTTACCTTCAATTTCTAATGCTTTTTCAGTTGGCATGCCAACCGTTACATAACTTTCTGCACGGGTGTAGCTTAATTGTGTGCTCACATCACGTGCTTTTTCAGGGATCAGGTTTGCGCGTTCAGCTTTGTTCGCTTTTACACGTTTAATGGTGTCACGACGACCCGCTTTATATGCTGTGTAGTAAGATGGTACGTTGTTGATTGCAACTTTATGCGTGCCTTCTTCTTCAAAGTAGAAATCAAAAATAGAACGACGTTTACCGCGGATCACAAAGTTAGGACGTTCTTTACGACCGTCAGGCATAACAACTTGTGCAAACTCACTGCCAGCAGGCTTATCAAATACAAACGTACCGTGTGATGCAGTTACATCAAACGTTAACCAATCACCGCCTTCTTTCGATACCGTGAAGTGTGATGGTAATACCCAACGTGGATGTGCATTTACCGTTGTTGTTGCCGCTAGTCCTGCGATAACCGTGCAGGCTAAACCTAATACTTTTAATTTGCTTATTTTTAAATTCTTTTCTTTAAAAGACTGAATTGTAGACATTATCTTTCTCGCTATATTATTTAATTAGGTAGTTGATGCGGATATCGCCAGTCTCTTCTGTCGGCGCAATGCTGTGACTAAATGGTTTATCACCTAAAGTCATTTTTTGGCGGATGTAATTACGACCACCGTGCTCACGCACCACTTCAACATAAAATGTGTACTTACCCGCTTCAACGCGGTTGCCATCGTTATCTAAACCATCCCAAGTGAAACGATAGTCACCTGCAGGTCGTGTTGCTGATGTCACGCCGTCAACTAAAGCGCGATCATAACGACCCACTTTTCGCCACCAACTGCGCAAGTCTTTTAGCCATTCATCTTTACCCACCCACAGCTCAACCGTGCGCACTGATTTACGCTTCGAGTTCTCGATCCACACGGCAACGTAAGGACGGGCATACATAGTGGTATCAATCTTAGGAAGGCTAAACTCAACATCCAGTGTTGCAGTGGCTGGAATAGGCGCAGCAGTTGCAAAAAAAGCAGGTAATAACACACCGCTTAATAATGCTATACACAAGCCAAGACGCTTAAATAACAAAGTCATACAAGATCCTTTAAGGAACGGCTACGACAAAAATAGCCAAGGTAACGAGTGAACCAAACAGGGTCCATTTCAATGAGGTTGTGAAGGTTTTCTTCTTTGGCACTAGCAAGCACACGCCAGTCAGTACAAAGAACACCATCAACAGCGCAGTAATATCAATAAACAGTTTCCATACATCACCGCTATTACGACCTTTATGTAAGTCGTTTAAGACCGCAACAACACCGTAATGAGTCTTTTCAATCACCGCTTCAGTGGTGGTCATATCAATAAATACCGCGACGTTATAACCTGGACCTTTGTAGTCCATGGCTATCTCACCCTCGATTAACTCACCGTCTTCAACGTCGGTAAATATATCTAATGCCGAAGGCTGACCAGAAAGGTTAGCGTGTTGTGTAAGATAATTAACAATGCCAGGCTTATCGACAGCAACGACACCATTAGCATCGCTGAATAAGCCCTGTGGTAAGGTTAAAATAGTTTCTTCAATATCAGGTTGGCTGCTCACAAACAGGCTTGGACGGTTTAGGGTGATCCCCGTGATCGAGAAAAATAATACGACCAAGAGTAGCGCCATCGAAATATAGATATGCAGACGACGCGCCCATAATTGCACTTGTTTGTTTTTTAAGAATGTTTTGTTTTTTGAATTGGTCTTTGCGTTAGCCGCTTTGTTTTTCGATCGTGCAGGTGTCTGAGTTGGCTCTTGAGAGAGTGGTTGACTGAGAGAAGACATGATCGTAATAACACTGCTTGGTTTATGGGATTAAAGTACAGGCAATGTAATTGATAATGGTTTTCATTGGCATTGAATTTACATTATTTACGTTAACTCATCATGTAATATTGCAATTTCGCGGTTACCACTCGTCATCAGTAATCAAATCACTGTTAATGATCTCACAGTAGGTTTTCACTTCAGCTTCGGAATGCTCAATTTTAGCCGCATTAGCAAGCTCCCATGAACGTTCACAGGTTTGGGTTCGTTCGCACCACAAATAGCCAGCGGCAGGTAAACAACCATGTTCATCACTATCGCCACCGATAATTTCAGGGACTGTGCCACTGCATCCAGTAATGCTAGCTAAGAGTAAAGGTGTGAGTATTTTAATTCGCATAATAACATCCATGAGTAACGCGCATTAATATTATAATAGTATAGATAAAAAATAATATAGAGAATCAATTTGTTAGATAAAAAGCACAACAGGTTTAGACATCTGCTGTGCTACTTATCTTTAGTAAAAAATGCCGTGCGGTGGAGGTTATAGATTAAAGCATGTATTACATATTATGCTCAGCAAAAGACGCCAAACGACTACGCTGCACACCTTTTAAGAACACATTTGCACTGCCATCAAAGTCTTTAAAGCGCTCAACGATATAAGTGAGACCCGAGGTGACAGCGGTTAAATAACTACTGTCTATTTGCGAAAGATTACCTGAACAGACAATCTTGGTACCTTCACCACAACGGGTAATGATAGTTTTCAATTGTGCCGCAGTCAGGTTTTGGCACTCATCCAATAATACAAACGCATTTTGAATCGAGCGGCCACGCATAAAATTCACTGATTTAAACTGTAAGTTAGCTTTCTGCTTAATGTATTCCACAGAGCCATCCTTACATTCATCGTATTTGTGTAATACCTCCAGCGTATCAGTCACAGCTGCTAGCCAAGGCAGCATTTTTTCTTCTTCGGTACCGGGTAAAAAGCCAATACTTTCGGCGATTTCAGGGGTATTACGGGTAACGATCACCTTGTCATACATTTTCCGCTCCACGACTTGTTCAAGTGCCGCCGCCATAGCTAAGATAGTCTTACCACTACCAGCAGGTCCGGTCAGGATCACCAAGTCTATATGCGGGTTAAGTAAGGCTTCCAGTGCCATACCTTGGTAAATATTCTTAGGATGTATGCCCCAAGCTTTTTTTGACATCAGGCGTTCGCGCCCCAAATCAACAAAACTGATTTCACCTTTGTTATTACCAACAACACGCGCGGCAAAGTGATCGGTTTCGTCAATCAGGTATTGGTTAATAAAAGTATCTTTAAGCAATTCCGTTTCGACAGTGTGAATGGTCTTCGAACCCATGGTTTCACTTTTCATGCTTTCACTGTGACACTCATTTATCTCTTGCCAAAAATCACCGGTAAACTTATGAAATCCCGTTGCTAAAAACTTAATATCATCGATCAATTGATCAGAGCGGTAATCTTCAACATGTCTCAGCCCTGCGCCTTTGGCTTTCAGACGCATGTTGATGTCTTTGGTCACTAAGACAATTTCTCGCTCTGACTGGTCTTGTAAAAACAACGCGGCGTTAATAATGCGATTATCAGGTTCATTATCAGTAAAAAAAGCATCTTGCTTCATGACACTATGATCGGCAAAAATTGAGATCTTACCCAGCTTATTTTTACTTTCTACTTTTTGCAGTGGCACACCTTGGCTGATTTCTTCGGGAGTAGCATTTGAAAAAATATCTTCTAGTGCGCGAATAGCCACACGCGCATCACGGCTGACATCTCTTCCTCGATCTTTAATATTATCGAGCTCTTCTAAAACCGTCATGGGGATCATGACATCGTGCTCTTGAAAGGTGAAGATAGACAAAGGGGCGTGCAACAACACATTGGTATCGAGAATAAAAACTTTATTGTTGGTACTTTCCATAGAAACACCTCATTTAGTTCGACTAGCTCTTAAAGTCTAGTCGTTGACCTCGTTGATTTCATTTTTAGCCATTTTTTTACAATATCTGTGCTGCAATACGATATACTTACAAAATACATATCTCTGATGACCCTATCAGGCTTTTATTACGGAAATAAGATGACAGCAACCAAGACAGCACTTGACCCTAAACTATTTAAAAAAATCGAAATCATTTGTGAGAAAGGTGAAGAGCAGCTCGAAGCTGAAGAATACAAAGTCGCGATCGAGACTTTCATGCAAGCTTATGATCTTGTTCCTGATCCTAAGATCCACTGGAACGTTTCAACTTGGATCCTAACTGCGCTAGGTGATGCTCACTTTATGCTAGGCGACTGGGCTTCATTAGAAGAAGCAACAGGCTTTGCGATGTTATGCCCTGAAGGTGCAGTAAACCCTTATCTACACCTGCGTTTAGGTCAAGCACACTTTGAACTAGGCAACATGGAACCAGCTAAAGAGCAACTAGCAAAAGCATTTGAAGCGGAAGGCGCTGAGATCTTCGGTGACGACGATCCAAAATACTTAGCATTTGCACAAGCTGTATAGTTAATTACTAATCGCTAGATTAATCACTTAGTCAATAGCGAATACCACCCACAGCTGTCCCCTTGTGGGTGGTAATTATCGAATCAATACAACAAACGCTAATCTAAAATTAGTGTTAACCCCAATAACGCAGGTGTTGCTACCGTCGCGATTAAGTTTGAACGTAAAAACTTAGGCTGTTGCGTAATATTCTGACCAAACTTGATGCCACCATACAGTGCATAAAATGCTAACGGCATTGGTATTAATGCGATCAAACTAAGTACTGGCAAATACCCAATTACTACGTATGCAATAATGATGAGTGTCGCTAAGGTCGCAAACACAGCGTAAACATAATTACTCATTTTAATGCCGTAGGCCATCGGAAAATCTTCACTTTCCTGCACATCAGTTGATGCTTTGATATCACCATAATTATTCAGTAACCACAAATTATTCACTAAGAAGAATGGGATGATAGCGATAACCCAAACCAACTGCGTATACTGCCCAACCAAAACATACTCGGTGCCTAACGCGATTAATAACGCAAAACCAAATCCAGGCGCTAATAATGAATAGATAGGATGCTTTTTAATAACACTGCTGTAGCTCAACAATACCATTAACCCAATAACACCGACCGGTAAAATACCTAAACCAAACTTAACCACCAAAAATAAACCACATGACAAACTCACGATAAGAGCTACCAATCCGGCAAAAAATGCGGAGTTAACTTGATCTCGCGCACGAGGATGACCAACATGTTTATCGCTATTTTCTTTAAATGCCCAGGTATGTTTTAAATCTGAATATTCGTGAAATGTACAAAGACTGAAGTGACCAACGAACGCAGCAATGCACGCTGCAATTAATAAATAACCATTTACATCACCATGATTTGCTATCACAGCACTAAACCCTAAAAATATACATACAATAGTTAGCAGCAAATACGATAAATTTATCGTTTTCAGAACTGCTTTAAACCTGAATGCTAACATACTTACACACCTTAAATTACTCATTTAGAGTTATACTAGCGTAACTAAAAGCTGCTAAATTTGATCTGAATCTAAAGATGTTCCGGATTTGAAGCAAGTTATGGTTAAAACTAAAATAGATGCATACTAGAACAGTTTGTAAGGTAAACCCCATGTTAAATAGAGATAAATTACACAACAATAAACTAAAGAGCAGTTAACACTGAGTAGCCTCAATATTCCCTGCCCTTATTAGACAATTAACAGGCAGTTAATCGTCTTTTATACGATCTCAGCCGCAACCACTGATATTTCAACCAATAACGCTTCACGCGCCATACTCGCTTGTACACATGCACGTGCAGGAGCATGACCAGCAGGAACCCAAGCATCCCAAACCGCATTCATTTCAGCAAAATCAGCCATGTCTTTAATATAAATCGTTGCTGATAACATGTGCTCTTTATCACTGCCCGCTTGAGCTAATAGATCCGTGACTTTTGCTAACATAGTTTCAGTTTGTTCTTTGATACCATACGTTGCATCTGCGCATACTTGGCCACATAAGTAGATAGTGCCGTTGTGCTTTACAATGCGACTCATTCTTGGTTTAGTTCCCATACGTTCTATCATGCTAAATTCTCTTCGTTAAACATCAAGGTTAATACCCAGACATTGGGCTAGTTAGTTAATTCATTAGTTTACCTTGTCTTACAGATAAATTTCAGTTAAAAATAAAATTGCCGTAATAACTCAAGGGAGTGAGAACAGATGATAAGAGCAGCTACCGAACAGGATGCCGAATCAATCAGCCATATTTATAATCATTACATTGCCAATACCATCATCACTTTCGAAGAAAAATTGGTCACAAGTGATGATATAGCCAAGCGAATCAAGGCAACACAGACAGCCGGTCTGCCCTGGCTTATTGCAGAAGAGAATGGCAGAGTGCTTGGTTATGCTTATGCAAGTCCTTGGAAAAGTCGCAGTGCCTATCAGTTTAGTGTCGAAACATCGGTTTATCTAGATCCTAATGCTTCAAGAAAAGGCTGGGGAAGCCAACTTTATCAAGCCTTATTTATACAATTACAAGACACTAAAGTACGAACAGTCATTGGCGGCATTACTCTGCCGAACCCCGCTAGTATCGCTTTGCATGAAAAGCTCGGCATGCACAAAAGTGCGCACTTTAGTGAAGTCGGGTACAAATTTAATCAGTGGATAGATGTTGGCTACTGGCAAAAAAGTTTAGTTTCGACTCCAAACTAAGTTATTAATAATTATGTTCTAGACTCCATTTGCGTAAAATTTTATTTTCCACTTTAGGCTCAATCTGCATGATCGCCTTATCTAGGATTTTACGCAGCATGGCTTGGTCTTTACGTACCCCAAAACGATAACGGTTAACGTATTTAGTTCGTCCTGATACAGTTAGATTCTTTAGCCCGAGTTTGGCAATTTTGTAACGCAGTACGAACAAAGATTCGATAGTAGCAACGATCTCACCGTTAGCCGTTTTCTGCAAGGCGTCATCGGTGCTGTCGACTCGGCTGACGATCACTCTCGGGTAGTTGTTGCGGAGATACTCTTCATAAACATAACCTTCGACCACAGCTACCGTTTTACCGCGCAGTGATTTTAAATTACGGATACCATGCACATTTTTCAAGGTTGCTAATGCCGCTTCGGCTTCAACATAAGGCGCAGTGAAGATTAACCATTGTGAACGTCTTGGCGTTTGGTTAAGAAATGACAGTACATCACAGCCACCATTACGAGTGACATCTAAGCTTTGTTGCCAAGTTTTGGTTTCTCGTACTTTAAATTTGACATCTAGCATCGCCGAAAACACCGCGACATAATCAGCAGCAATACCAATATAACCAAGTTTCGGATCCCACGCTTCATAAGGCATCCAGTTAGGATCAATACAGAGTTTTATTGGAGCTCGATCTGAAAGGTAGTTACGCTCTTCAGCTGTAAGGCGTATTTTATCAATCCGAGCATGGGCAGATAGACTAATACTGGCTAAACTTAGTGAACATAATAGCGCGATAATACAGCTCGTTTTTGTCATCGTTTTGCTTACCTCATATTGCGTTTATCCAATATAAGTTAAGACTATAAACCACCAGCTATCTAGTAAATAGCCACAATTATTCATCTCTAATACCGATAAACAGCATAACAAAACGGCCTAACAGGTAAATGATACTAAAAATAAATGTCTTTAAGTCAGTGATAGAATTATAATTAAAGCAAATATCATTTGATTAACATGCCATGAAATATTTACTATTACTGACGATACTCTTGAGCGGTTGCAGCAAATATCCGCTACAAACAAATTTAGATAAAGATAACTTTACCGAATACTTCTCAATTTCTAACGTCGAGTATTACACCGCCAGCGCACTACAAAACTATCAAGTCGAACAGCTTGGTTTAGTAGAAGGCGAAAGCTGTCAAACTGCCGATAACCTGCCCCCTGCAGAACAGCAACAAGCGAAGATTGCTGCGAAACGCAAGGCCGCAGCACTCAACGCTAATGGTATAATTATCCGTTCATGTATCGCACCACCAGCGTCAAAAGCCTGCCTCAGCAGTTATGTATGTTATGGCGATGCGATCAAAGTAAGTCCTTTAACTAGCAGTAATGACGATAGCGAATAATGAAACTAGAACTAGATACTGTTGGGATAATCCACACCCCATATAAAGAAAAATTTGCCGTACCGCGTCAACCTGGTTTGGTTTCAGCCGCTAAAGCACAGCTGATTTTAAGCCCACCATATGATGAAGCCGATGCCCTGCGCGGCATTGACCAGTTTAGTCATGTTTGGCTGATTTTTGCTTTTCATGAGACCATGGATAAAGGTTGGAATCCGACCGTACGTCCACCACGTTTAGGTGGTAACGAACGCCTAGGTGTATTTGCCACACGCTCAACTTTCCGTCCGAATCCATTAGGATTATCAGTAGCGAAGTTAGATGGGATTACGATTAAGAATAATCAGTGTATTTTGAATCTATCAGGCGTTGATTTGGTCGATGGCACGCCAATTTTAGATATCAAACCTTATGTACCTTATGCCGATAGTTTACCTGATGCGCAAGCGGGTTATGCGACGGATGCACCAATTGCCGACATGCCTGTCGAGTTTACTGATGAAGCCTTAACACAAATATCAGCACAGAGAAAAAAACATCCTGAATTGCAGACCTTTATTGCACAAGTACTGGCGCAAGATCCGCGCCCTGCTTATAAGAAAAATAAAACTGCGCGCCAAGAATACGGGGTGAGCTTGTATGACTTTAACGTGCGCTGGACAGTAGAAGACAATATTACTAGTGTGTTTTCTGTCATTAAGGCAGCAGAAAAAGCCATCACTGAACCGGACAACAACAATGATTGATTATATTGCTCAGCATAAGCGCCGCTTGGCGTGGATGCCGGGTCTATATTACAAACTCAAACCGAAAGCATTAAGCTGGGCGAAAACATGGCAAGCCGATTTGCAGGCTTATGTTATGTCGGTCGAAACGGTGGAATTTGGTAACAATTGTTTTATTGCCCCCGATTGCCATATGTTTGCCGAACCTGGTCGTAAAATTACCATGGGTGATAATTGTTTCTTTGCTGCGGCGAGTTTTATCCACGGACCCATGACACTGGGCAACAACGTTGCGATCAACCACAGCTGCTCTTTCGATGGCGGTAAAAATGGCATTATCATTGGCGATGATACCCGTATAGCCAATCATTGCTGCATCCATGCTTCTAATCACGGTATGCATCCTGACCAAGTCATTTGGCAACAAGCCTCAACTTCGCAAGGGGTAAGCATAGGCAAAGATGTGTGGATAGGTGCAAATGTCGGGATTGTCGATGGAGTGACTATTGCTGACAATGCCGTGATTGGTATGCACAGTATAGTCACCAAAGATGTACCGCAGTGGGCGATAATGGCAGGCAATCCCGCACGTCAAATCGGCGACAGGCGAGATAAAAAAGATAGTTTGATAAAAAACATTCAGGTCGACTAACGCTGGTTTAACAACAAGAGTCGCCTAAATCATGCACTTCAATTACACCCGTCGTTCTATAAGAAGAATAGACGCCACAACCAATTGGAATCTAAATCATCTTTACAGGTTCGATATTGGCCCGCATATTTCAATGAACGTTTATTCACTTTCTTCGCGACTTTCTTCAGCCAAGGTTTCTGATTATAGGTTTTACGCTTATAACCGCCCCACCCTTCGTGGTAATTCAAATATTGCTTTTCTGCATCCCACTTTGATACACCATTGATTTTTTGGGATTTATTAATAAACCACCCCATAAAATCCATGGCATCATGAAAATCAGAGCGACTCGACCAGCTATTGCCAGTTTCTTTCACGTAGTCACCCCAGGTCATGGTTTTTGCTTGTGCATAACCATAAGCAGAACTCGCACGGCCAGTAGGAATGATCCACCAATACTGCATAGGTGGCTGGGCATTATGCTTAAATGAGCTTTCTTGATACATCATCGCCATAGGCACGTGTACAGGCACGCCCCACTTGTCTTTACTATCGATGGCAGCTTCGTACCAATCGTACTTTTCAATAAAGATATCGCAAATATTTTCTGGATTACGAGGTTGTGAAGCACAACCAAATAATAAACTGCTGACCATTATAAGTGCAGCTAATCTCAGTATTTTTTTCATTTTAAATAGCACAATTCCAATTTTGGCAGCCAGTATATGACCTCCGAGAAACGAATAAAAGGACAGCAGTCAAAAATAAATAAAACTAATCATGAACTTTTACTGTTTACTCAGGCCCCGCCCTGTTAAAATCGCTCTCTTATATCGATTTTATTAGTAAATAAAGGAACGTTATGCGCAGCAGCAATTACTTGCTTTCAACTTTGAAAGAAACTCCAAATGACGCAGAAGTAATTAGCCACCAGCTAATGCTTCGTGCAGGTATGGTTCGTCGTCTTGCATCAGGTCTATACACTTGGTTACCGACAGGCTTACGAGTTTTACGCAAAGTTGAAAACATCGTACGTGAAGAGATGGACAAAGCAGGTGCTGTTGAAACTCTAATGCCTATGGTTCAACCAGCAGATTTATGGCAAGAAACAGGCCGTATCGATAAGTTTGGTCCTGAATTGTTACGCATTAACGATCGCCACAACCGTCCTTTTGTTTTAGGTCCAACGCACGAAGAAGTGATCACTGACATCGCGCGTAAAGAAATCAACAGCTACAAACAACTGCCGTTGACGCTTTACCAGATCCAAACTAAATTCCGTGATGAAGTTCGTCCTCGTTTCGGTGTAATGCGTTCACGTGAATTCCTGATGAAAGATGCTTACTCTTTCCATTTATCAGATGAATGTCTAAACGAAACGTACAAAAAAATGCATACAGCATATTGCAACATCTTCGAACGTATTGGCCTAGAATACCGTCCGGTACTTGCTGATACAGGTTCAATTGGTGGTGCTGTATCACACGAATTCCACGTACTTGCAGAAAGCGGCGAAGACGATATCGTATTCTCTGACGGCAGCGATTACGCAGCAAACATTGAAAAAGCAGAAGCACTAGCACCTGCTGGCGAACGTCCTGCAGCAACACAAGCATTAACAGTTGTTGATACACCAGATGCACACAGCATCGAAGACGTTTGTAAATTGTTAGACGTTGAAGCAACGCAAACAGTGAAAACGCTACTTGTTGCTGCTGAAGCTGAAGAAGGCGAAGCACAAGGCGTTATCGCACTAGTTCTACGTGGTGATCACGAACTAAACGAAGTTAAAGCAGAAAAAATTGCTGGCGTTGCTGCTCCGTTAACATTTGCTAACGAAGAACAAATTAAAGCGGCTGCAAACTGCGATGCAGGTTCTATCGGTCCTAAAGACCTGAACTGCCCTGTTGTTGTAGATCGCAGCGCAGCGCACCTAGCAGACTTTATTTGTGGTGCTAACGTTAATGGTCAGCACATCACTGGCGCTAACTGGGATCGTGATATTAGCGATTACACAGTTGCAGATTTACGTAACGTTGTTGAAGGTGAAGCTAGCCCATGTGGTAAGGGTACACTGTCGATTAAACGTGGTATCGAAGTGGGTCATATCTTCCAACTTGGTACGCAATACGCAGAATCTATGGGTGCTGGCGTACTGAACATGCAAGGTAAACAGCAAACGATGACAATGGGTTGTTATGGTGTTGGTGTTTCTCGTATCGTAGCTTCAGCAATCGAACAGAACCACGATGAAAACGGTATTATCTGGAACGAGTCAATCGCACCATACAAAGTATCTATCATCCCAATGAACATGCACAAATCAGCAGAAGTAAAAGAAGCAGCAGAGAAAATCTACGCTGACCTTCAAGCGGCTGGTATCGAAGTATTGTTCGATGATCGTAAAGAGCGTCCAGGTGTTATGTTCGC
>Ga0209395_1004880_pt1 | contig 15415 bp, 13 predicted proteins | sample GOMGulsemesocosm_3_FD_184635 | JGI IMG/M metagenome (GOLD analysis project Ga0209395, IMG submission 184635) | Methane-oxidizing microbial communities from mesocosms in the Gulf of Mexico - GOM9D Gulf of Mexico (SPAdes) (version 2) | ecosystem: Environmental > Aquatic > Marine > Cold seeps... | reverse complement strand
GAATCTCCTCTCACAACCCGCCTTGTCCTAACAGCGTTTCAGAAAAAGTAATCGCTGAAGCTAAAGCTGAAAAAGCAGCTAAAAACAAAAAATAATTTGTTTTTATGAACCTCTTAATTCAGATTACTTATTTAAGGTAAGTAGCGCTGAATAAAAACCCCAGTTATGAAAATAGCTGGGGTTTTGTAATGTCTAAATAATAGTAATACCAATTCGATTAAGTTAGTGACCTAATATAAATTAGAATAAATTTTCAAGAGCGCAGGTTTATAGCTCCAGACTAAACCTAAGCATCTGCATCCTTGCAGGCAACGCTGCTATTGTATATTTAGACCATTTAGTTTAATCATGTATTTATTGAAATGGGTATTAACGAAATTAAGAAGGGGTTAAGAAACTGAACTCATTTTCTTTTTATTATTTTGCTTAATAGCACACTGGCAAAGACCACCAGCTAAAGCAGGACATTGCTTACAAGGAGATTTTTTAAATGGTTTCAGTGCAAAGCTCATATTGCTAGGCTTAGGTTCTAGTGTAATAACAACTGGCTTATTAGTAACTATCTCGTTCTGCCCAAAAGCCTGAGAAACCATTTGATTTGCTAACTTATCAATTTCTAAAGCAGATAAATCCATTAAGTTCTTTCGCGTACTTTCATCAGCTTTAAGTGATTTTTTCAGCTCTGTTTTTATCGCTTTTTTTAATAATTTATATTGCTTCTTTAATGTTACTTCAGCTTGTTCGGTCATCATATTTATTAACTAATATATTCAGGCTTTTATTTTAAATGAAAATCATTATCAGTCAAACCATATGTTGCTTAAATATCATTTATTACTTATCCAATAAAATACTTGCCTAAAAACCAGATAACTGTAATGATAATAGTTATCATTACAGTTATCTGGTTTAATATGAATAGTGCACAAGCTACCGTTATTTATAATCAACAAGTAAAAATGCTTAATCGCTGTAAAAGTATGCATAGTGCTAATGTTGTTGCGCAGTTTATTGACGCAGGCTTAACTTTGGCTCGAAGTTATTCAAAAGAACAGTGCATCCTACTTCAAGAGTTATTCCTTAGGCGTACTTATCACGACCTTATCAATAAAATATGTGATCCGTTGCAATCTGAGTGCATGAGAAAACAATGCTTAAATCAACTCTACAAACCATTATTAGCATTAAAACGATTTTATAAACAATACGACTCAAGTCAAAAAAAATACTACCAGCTGGAGCGTGAATTACGCGTTTTAAGCCATGAGTTTAACCCCTATTAAGAAGAGCATCATGAACAATACTAGAATTGAAAAAGACAGTATGGGCGAACTAAGCGTCCCTGAATCCGCTTTATTCCAAGCGCAGACACAAAGAGCGATTAATAACTTTCCAGTAAGTGGATTAACTATGCCACCAAGTTTTATACAAGCATTGGCATATATCAAATACGCAGCAGCACAAACCAATGCTGAACTGGGATATTTAGATGGCGAACGTGCCATTGCTATAGAAAAGGCCTGCGAACAGCTCATTGACGGAAAACATATAGATCAATTCCCCATAGATGTATTTCAAACAGGTTCGGGTACTAGCTCTAATATGAATGCCAATGAAGTGATTGCTAGTATCGCTTGCCAACAAGCGAATCTAGAGATTAGTCCAAATGATCATATTAATATGGGTCAAAGCTCAAATGATGTGATCCCAAGTGCAATACAAATCAGTAGTGCTATCACGGCCTACTTTAATTTATTGCCTGCTATTGAGCATTTAACACAAGCTTTAGATAAAAAATCAGCTGAAATTGGTCATATTGTCAAAACAGGTCGTACTCATTTAATGGATGCGATGCCTGTTACTTTTGCGCAAACATTAGCTGCATGGAAAAGCCAAATTCAAAATGCAAAACTTGGCATTATGCAATCACTTGAGCAAGTAACTTCTCTCGCTCAGGGTGGCACAGCTGTTGGTACAGGTATTAATGCTGATGCAAAATTTGCTGAAAAGTTTTCTTCTAATTTAAGTGCTGCTGCAGGGATCAGTTTTAAACCTAGCAGTAACTTCTTTTATAATATTGGCTCTCAAGATGTCATAGTAACGTTATCTGGTCATTTGAAAGTATTATCAATTGCCTATATGAAAATGGCCAATGATCTACGTTGGATGAATTCAGGCCCATTAGCAGGGTTAGGTGAAATAGAACTTGAAGCACTACAACCAGGTTCATCCATTATGCCTGGAAAAGTAAATCCTGTGATACCAGAGGCAACGGCTATGGTCAGTGCGCAAGTGATCGGTAATGATGCAACGATAACAGTTGCCGGTCAATCTGGAAATTTTGAGCTAAATGTTATGCTACCAGTTGTTGCATATAACATATTACAAAGCATAGATTTGTTAAGTAACATAAGTTATTTGATGGCCGATAAAGCCATTGCAACATTTGTGGTAAAAGAAGAACACATAAATGAAGCGCTAACTAAAAACCCAATATTAGTAACTGCGTTAAACCCTGTTATTGGCTATTTAAAAGCAGCTGAAATAGCAAAAAAAGCCTATAAACTTGGCCAACCTATTATTGATATTGCAGAACAAGAAACTGAATTATCGCGCGCTGAATTGTTAAAGTTATTAGACCCTAAGAAATTAACAAAAGGTGGTATTAGTAATACAGATTAATAGATAACAACTATACTTAAAGCAAGGATTAAAATAGAGAGCCTTGCTTTATGAAAGTTCAACTATTAGTGACACAAACTGATTTTTGCATTCATAATCTTGAATGTGAATTTCAAACTGTTGGTATCGATTACCATATTGATTATATTGAAGATCATCCAAAGTTGGTGAGTGATAATAATATTCGTCATTCACCTAATATCTTTGTAGATGGCGAACTCATTTTTAGACATCAACCTACAACCTCTGAACTACAGTCCTACTTTTGTAGCTGATAATATATAAATGGCTCATCTCACTCACATCGCTTTACATGTTAAAGACGTAGACAAATGCGTCAAATTTTATCAAAACTACGCGGGTTTAAAGCTCGTTAGAGATCGCCATGTTCATGGTAAACATATCATTTGGTTAGCAGAGCCAGGAAAAGAATCCTTGTTTATTTTTGTCATTTTACCCGGAGGGCCTGGCCACCAGCAATCACAAACCGATTTCTCACATTTTGGTTTTGCTTTATCCAGTAAAGAAAAAGTTGATCAACTTGCCATTAAGGCCAAAGAAGATGGCATTTTATTATGGCCACCTAAACAAGAGCCTTTTCCTGTTGGTTACTACTGCGGAGTACTAGACCCTGATGGTAACCGTGTAGAATTTAGCTTTGGCCAACCTTTAGGCTAAAATCTAATTTTTATTTATATCATCTAAAAGTGTAAAAAATAACTGCCAATTATCGTTATAAATTTCACTTATCTCACTTTACCCCTAAGCCCCTTAATGCTTAAATACTGCTCCCATTAAAAGGCGCGCTTGGAAATCATGAAAAAATTACTCTGCACATTAGCTATTAGTAGCTTAACGTTTATAACTTCTGTTACTGCTCAAGAGTTTACACCCAAACAAATAGAGCAAGTTTCAGAAATTCGTGCAAATGCACTTAATAGCAACTTAGCTTTCGATATTTTAAGCTCTCTCACCACTGAAGTTGGCCCAAGATTGCCAGGCACTAAAAATGATGCAATAGCAGTGCAATGGGCACAAGACAAGTTTAAAGAGCTCGGTTATGACAAAGTATGGATTGAGCCAGCAACATTTCCTTCATGGCGTCGCTACAGTGAATCAGGTGCGATTATTACACCTTCTGCACAATCATTACATTTAACAGCACTAGGCGGCAGCGTAAGCACGCCTAAAGAAGGTATTACGGCTGAAGTTATTCAATTTGAAACGTTAGATGAGCTTATTGCTGCACCAAAAAATATCGCAAAAGATAAGATTGTATTTATTAATTATAAAATGAATCGCCATATTGATGGTAATGGATATGGCCCTGCAACTCGCGCACGACGCACTGGTGCAATTGAAGCAGCTAAAAAAGGCGCATTAGGTTTTATGATGCGATCAGTCAGCACATCCCATCATAGATTTGCCCATACAGGTGCAAGCCAATATAAAGACGGCATTAAACAAATTGTAAAAGTCGCTATCCCGAACCCAGATGCGGATCAAATTTCTCGTTTAACTGCTTTAAATAAAACCGTTAAGGTTAATATTAAAGTGCAAACTGAAGACTTAGGTGAAGGTAAAAGCTTTAATGTCATTGGTCAAATCAATGGTACGCAAAATCCTGAACAATATGTATTAATTGGTGGTCATTTAGATTCTTGGGACTTAGGCACTGGCGCATTAGATGATGGCGCTGGCGTAGCTTTAACTATGGCTGCAGCAAAATTCATTGCCGATGTTAAACGTCCGAAACGCAGTGTACGTGTTGTTTTATTTGCAGCTGAAGAATTAGGTTTATGGGGTGCTAAAGCGTATGCAAAAGCACACGCTAAAGATAAACATAATATTATCGCTGCTGCAGAATCTGATTTTGGCGCAGATTTTATTTATGGTTTTCAATCAAATGTTGAAGCTGCATCTTTACCTGTCGTAAGAGAAATAGCAAAACAGTTATCACCACTGAATATTGAATTCATTGGCGCTAACAAAGCATCAAATGGCCCTGACTTAATTCCATTACGTAAATTAGGTGGACTTGCAGGTTTTGCATTACATACTGATGGCACAGACTATTTTGATTATCATCACACGGCTGATGATACGTTAGATAAAGTAGACCCTAAAAAGATACAACAAAATGCTGCCGCATACGCAGTATTTGCATTTATGGCAGCTGATGCCGATACAACAATTAAAGGTAAAATAATTAATTTATTAGTTTTACGGGATTGAAGTCCCGTCTACGGTGTTTAATAACCTAGACTGATTTTAACTACAAAAACAAAAAAGACCGAAATGAGTTATCTCACTTCGGTCTTTTTATAATCATAACTCAATAAACCCTGAGTCATGAATTCACAGGTTTTAGTTTACTCTACGTAGACGGGACTTCAGTCGCGTAATGTAAATCTAGAATCTAACACTGGTTTTTAACTGCTCAACAAAACATGGATTTGTTCTACAGATATTAGTATCTTTTTGTGCTGCTTTATAATCTTCATCCATACGGTGTGCTTTACCAAAGCTACGTACTAAAATTGGTTTGATTTTTAACATCGCTTTATTATAAAAATCTTGAATATCATTTTGAGTCAACTTCTCAATGGCTGATATCAGCTGCTTATCACTATCAAAGTTAAACTCCTTAGCGTTAATTTCAGCCCAATAATGTGATGTGCGCTCATTCAAGTTTTTATCTTTTGCTTTTAAATCTTTAATCAATCCCTCTTTATAATCTGTGAACTGTACTTGTGTCATTAGAGTCAGCTGCTCATCAAAACCGGTTAGAAACACAGAGATACGACGCTCTAACTCAACAGGCCCTGCTTTTGGTGATTGCACTAAAAAGAATAAACCCGGTAAGTCTTCTAACATACGAGAGCGACCAGCAACGATATACCCTAATTGCTGCTCAGTACGAATTGCTTTATAAAAAGGCGCATTGATAACCCGACCAATTAAAGCAAAATGTGCTCTGCTATCAAGTGATGCATCATTACTCACATAGCTTAATACTAATGATGAGTCATTATGATCAACATCTAGCTCTCTTACTAAAGTTGCATCACTATTATTAAGCTTAACAACTTTATCTGCACGCGTTTTAGCTTTAGAACCCGTTAAGTTGAGTGCATATAGATTATTAGCAAGCAATATGGACTCTTCTTTTGTCATATTGCCATGTACTAAAGCTTCAATTTCAATTTCACGGTGAAAAGCTTCAATATAAGACTCTAGCTCAGCCATAGTGACTGTTTCTAATGCTTGAGCTAATTTACTTGCTGCATATACTTTAGTGCGTTGCACTTGCGACAGTGCCGATAAACTTTGTGAATATGGGCGATCAAACTTAGCATTATTCCAACTACGTATTAAACGTGCTTTATGCAATTCAAATGCAGCAGGATCGATTGTTAAGTTTCTAATGCGCTTATTAATTGTAACTAATAGCTCAACCTGTTTTTCATCATAACCATTTACGCCAAATCCCATTCCACGATTTGTTGACCATAAATTATAATTTAAACCTGCTTGTTTTGCTGGATAACCAAATTCATTAAGGCTGTCTTTTAATAGCGCATTATATAAGGTGTTTTTTGCACGAGATGAAGCATCTTTACCAGCTTCATCTGAGTAAATTTGAATATTTACAGATGCTTTTGGAATTTTAAATTCTGTATCTTGTTTGTGCCAAAGTTTAAAACCCGGCTTTTCAAAAATAATTTCTGGATTTTCGGCATCAGAAGTAATGGTTTTTAACTTTAGGTTTTTTGCTATAAATGGATTTTCTTTTGGTAACTTGAGCGCTTCAATGACTTTTGGATTTTGATATTTATCTAACTCAGCTTGAGTTAGTTTGGTCATTAAATAAGGCGTATTATATTCTGCTTGCACTTTATCGGTTTCAAGACCTTTAGCGACTCGAGTTTGACGCATATTAGTCGGCGTTAATAAATCTAGATACTGTTTTACAACTTCAGCAGAAAAACCTTGATAAATATAATCAGCATTTAGTACATGTTCGGGAGAATAATATTGTAATTTCCCCGATAAATTTTGTACCGTATTCGCTGCTGAGTGTTTCTCTTGAAACTTAAAGCTGGTATCTGCAACCGCTTTTAATTCATCAAAGTAAACCGGATTAAGACCCTTTGCTGCTATCAGTTCTAAATATGCAAAGGTCGCTTCAGTGACGGCTTGGTAATCAGCTAAGCCTTTTTTGGTTAAATTCATGCTCACTGTAAATAATTCAAAATCATCAGGACCATAATGATAAGCACCTAAAGATTCAATCATTCCTTGCTGTTTTAAATAACTAAATAAACTGCCCTCTCCTTCATTGCCTAATATATGGCTAATAAATGTCAGCGGCTTTTCTTTATAATGGGCTAATGAGCTAGGTACCGGAAAATTAAGCGTTAATGTTCGTACATCTTTCATAGGTTCAATATCAATGCGTACTGCTAACTGCTCTTCAAGATAAGGCTCAACTGTTTCAGGTGAAGAAACTGAACCATTAGTTGGTACTGCCGAGAACTTTTCTCTTACCCAAGCTTCCAATGTATCTAAATCTTCTTTGCCGACAACAGACAGTGCCATACGGCTCGCTGAATAATACTTTTTATATTGTGTTTTTAAGTCATCAACTAACTTTGAGTCAGCTCTGTCAGCTAAGGTATCTAAATTACCAACAGAAAACTGGCTTGCAGGATGTGCTTGATTAGAAGTTTCTTTACGCACCTCTCTAATGCGGCGAGCATCATCTTTTATTTTCATCTGATACTCAGAGTGCACTGCATTTTTTTCGCGTTCTACATATTCAGGATCTAAAGTCGGAGAGATAAAAAATTGTGCAAATCGATCCAGAGCTTCATTAAATGCGCCCTGATTCACTTCAAAGAAATAATTTGTATGTTGTTGGCCTGTCCCTGCATTTGACCAACCACCATTGGCTTTTAAATATTCGTCATAACCGCCTACTTTTGGATATTTTTTAGTGCCTAAAAATAACATATGCTCTAAAAAGTGAGATAAACCATGCCTATCAGCAGGATCACTCATATGACCTATATGCACATCTAAAGAAGCAGCAGCTTTGTCGGCTGTTATATCTGAGACTAAAGCGACTTTAAGACCATTATCTAATTCAATATAACGATAATCTCTTTGGTCGTTTTGACTTTTAATAATTTGATTTGATTGCATAGTACCTTGTTGTGTTTGAGAGGTCATATTAGAATTGGTAGAACAAGCCGTTAAAGCACTCACACCTAATGTTGCAGCTATACACAGTGCAACCAATTTAATCTTTTGCTGCTTCATTAACTTCCTCGATAATATAAAATGCATTTAAATAGCCAGGTACAACTGGTTATTTAAAGGTATAAGCCAACAGGTAATATTTTAAATGCCTGTTTAAAATAAAAGCTAAACTCACCATAAATTAGCAAACAAATGAGCGCTTAGAAACAACCTATTTGCTTTTGCTTACAATTAGCAGCTAAATTACCTAACTTTACATCAAGTTAAGTAATAAAACTTAATTTCAGTATAAAAATCACTCAAAAAAGATGAAGCCAATGCTAATTGTTGGTATCATGGCCGACTTTTTATCGGGCGATATACAAATATATGAATCAAGTAGTACAAATCCAAGGCGTAGAGGCTTATCAAGCGCCTCGTTTTCAAGTTTATCAACATAGACAAATCGATAAGATAGAAGCGCTTTCACAGCTGCCTGAACACCTTAGATTTGAAATGCGCGTTGTTGCCAGTGTTTTTCCTTTTAGAGTGAATAACTTTGTTATTGACGAACTGATTGATTGGCATAAAGTACCTAATGATCCTGTATTTCAATTAACATTCCCACAGCGTGGCATGTTAGATGATGAATCATATAACTTAATGGCTGCCTTATTAAAAACAGAGCCGACTTCTGAGCAAGTATTAGAAGTAGCGCAACAAATTAGAAATAAGTTAAATCCACACCCAGCGGGTCAGATGGATAAAAACGTGCCTGAACTTGAAGGTGAAACTGTTAATGGTATGCAACATAAATACAAAGAAACAGTACTGTTTTTCCCATCTCAAGGTCAATATTGTCATGCTTATTGTACTTTCTGTTTCCGTTGGGCACAGTTTGTAGGTAAAGCGACTCGTTTTAATAACCACGATGCAGATGAATTACACCGTTACTTAAAAGAACATACTGAAGTAACTGACTTATTAATGACGGGCGGCGACCCTATGGTTATGCGTACTGGTAAAGTACGTGGTTACCTAGAAGAGCTTAAAAAACCAGAATTTGATCATATTCGTACAATTCGAATTGGTACTAAGTCTTTGACTTTCTGGCCACACAGATATGTAACAGACTCTGATGCCGATGATTTATTAGCACTTATTAAAGAGTTAGTTGATGCGGGTAAACATGTTTCTTTTATGGCCCATATAAACCATATTCAAGAACTAAGATCTCCAGTTACTCTAGAAGCAATAAAACGTATTCGTGCTACAGGTGCGCAAATACGTACTCAAGCGCCTTTATTAAATAACATTAATACAGATCCTAATATGTGGTCTGAAATGTGGAAGTTGCAAACTCAACTAGGCATGATCCCTTATTACATGTTCATTGAACGTGATACAGGTGCAAAGCGCTACTTTGAATTACCACTTTATAAAACGTGGGAAATCTTCCGAGATGCATATCAGAATGTTTCTGGTGTAAGTAGAACGGTACGTGGCCCTTCAATGAGTGCAGGTCCAGGTAAAGTAGAAGTATCTGGCGTAACTGAAATTATGGGTGAAAAAGTATTTGTTTTACGCTTTATTCAAGCACGTAATCCAGATTGGGTTCAGCGTCCATTTTTTGCTAAATATGATGAGAAAGCAACTTGGTTAGATGGCTTAAAACCGGCTTTCGGTGAAGAGAAGTTCTTCTGGGAAGATGAATATAACGCGATGTAATTTAGCGATATAGTTCTCATATTAAAAAAGGCTGAATGAATTCAGCCTTTTTTATAAACAAACCTTACAGCTTACATGTTATTGCTTTTTTACATAGTTGTTGATATTCAAATTCAGCAGTTTTATTCCCTAGCTTCATAGCTTCAGCAAACCAATGTAACGCTTGAGGATTATCAACTTTAGACCCTTCACCATCTCTGTACATTTGCGCCAAGTTTATTTGCGCCCACGCATCACCTTGCTCAGCCGCTTGCTTAAATAAAGATAAAGCCTCAACAAAGTCATCGTTGCGATAACTCCTAATACCCTCTTGATTTAATGGCGTTGGATTATAACCTTTGTAAAGCTTCTCAGGCATGCTTGGGCGTACAGCAACACCGCCAAAAAGCGTATAATTAAACGGCCTTAATACCCGATAAACAATTTTGTCTTTATAAAGGGAGTTTAATTCAGCAAGTGTTATAAACTGACTTTTTGATGGAAAAAAACCATCAAAAACTAAGGTATCTAAACGTATCGCTTTTATTAAATCTCGCTTTCGTGAGTAAATATAATTACTTATCACAATTTCAATCGCATCTTTATTTGCTGATATCACTTTAGCAATGACAAATTCTGCTCTTTGGCTTTGTACTTTATTAAATCGGTTATTATCTATTAAATAAAAATCATATTTCTGAGGAGCCTTTAATACATCAAACTCCTTTGCAATATCCTCTTGGTGACCTTGCCAAAAATACAGAGCAATAAGTAAAACAATGGCGGTACCAATAAATTTATTCATGATACTCAGTAAGCTTATTCGGTTTTTAGGCGCTTCAACTGTGGATTTACAGACTTTACACTGTGTTTGATAGTGAGTAGAAAGTGGAAAAAGAGGAATAAATGAAAGTTTTACATATTTAAGCTCTGCGTATTGAACTATATTTTCATCACAACATAATTGTGATTGCGGTGTTTCAATTACTTGCTTGCCGACATCCATAAAAAACATACTGCATCCTAACTAAGTTCTAATTCATCAAGCATTACTTTACACAAATCAATATAATCATTCAGCGTATTTTTTGCCCAATGCTGCCTTTTATTAGAACTAGTTTGTATCAAATAATTATTAAACTCCTCAAAACCGATATTAGTATTATTATTTGCATACTCCTTAAAAGCTTCATGAACCGTTTTATGACCTACGGTCGCCTCACTTATTACAACCTCATATGCTTCTATTAATAAGCTTGTAAATTTCAACAACTCCATATTTGGCGTGCCACGTTGTTTAAAACGATTAAACCTTTCAAGTAATACTCTTTGCTCTTCTTTAGCAAGCTCAAGTACAACATCAGTTAAGTAACGGGTTTCACGATTAACCTTATTATAAAGTGCTTTAGTACGATCTAATTCTTTACGATAGTTTTCACCTCGTACATAGAGTAAAGCCATAATAAAAATCCCAATAACAATGCCACCCACTAAGGTTATGTTCATAAACTCACTCTATTATTGTTAAATAATTAATCGTTTAAACATCCATTGTCTGATTTTTACTAAGTATATGCAGGGAATTACAGTAATGAAATAAAGTCAGATCATATATATTGAACCTGACTTTACTTAGTACTAGTTTTGAAAAGCATTACGGTTTTATAGCAGTTACTTCATCTATCACGGACCAACGCTTAACCTTAGGTTTACTGCCTTTTCCTAATATCCAGTAATCATAGAATTTTTGTACTTTGCCATTGGCCTGCTTTATGTCTAACCAAGAATTAAAATAATTATTTAAATCTAAATGTCGTTTAGAGACAGCAAATCCAATTGGGTATTTAGAGCTGGCATTTTTTGGCACTACTACGCCAAATTCAGGGTAAAACATAGTCCAAGAGAATGCCGCTTCCGCGCTTATCACAAGCGCATCATATTGATTTTCACCTTCAAAAAAGTCTCGATAGTTACTTATCGATTCAAATTTTAAACTCGGTTGTTGCTCTGATACTTTTTTCAAAAAGGGTTGATGTTCAACATTGGCAAACAATAAAGACTCATGCTCAAGTATTTTCTCTCTTGAACTAAACTCTTTCATGCGATGATCTTTGGTTACTAAAGCCAGTTGCAACTCTAGAACAGGATCTGAATAAGTGACCTTTTCTAGATCTCTGACATTAATTTCTAGACCCGACATCGCAATATCAAAATAACCCTTATTTAAATATTGTGCTAATTGATCTTTTTTAAATGGAATAAACTCCACTTTCACTTCTAAATCGGCTGCTAATTCATGGGCTAAACTAATATCAAAGCCAACTAATTCATGTTTACGATTAAAATATGAAAACGGTGCATTTTCAGCAATATAACCAATACGAAGTAGCTTACGCTTTTTAATCACTTCAATGTTAGTCAAAGATAATTGACCAGCTTCATATGCTTTAGGCACGAAACTTAGCACATCAGCAGGTACCTTTGTTGCTACTTGCATATTAGCGATAACTTCATCTGACGCAGTGCCTGACTCACTTAATTTACTATTTAGCATAAATGCCACCAGCATCAAACTCGGTAAAATAGCGCCCACAACACCTAAATTAAACACGGTTTTTACCCGTTTAAAACTCAGTTCAGAACGAATATAAAAGATACTTAATAGAGTAAAACTAATGATATAAGCAACCGATGTAGGCGATACAAATTTTGCAGTTAATACCGACATAGCTAAATATAATTGATAAGCGTCAGCGGGTACTCTCGCTGCATCTAATAAGTAAGGGATAGCAATATGTACATTTGCAAAATAGCTTAACAATGCGGTTAATGTGAGTGAGGGAACTTCTTCAAAACCGATTTCATGCCCTGTTAACCATGCTGAGAAAGCCACAAATAATAATGTTGTTAATTTTCCTAAGCTTGGAAAAGTAAATGCGATAGGCACCAATACCTCAGCAACATGATCTGACTGCGCATCTGCGATTTCACGTTTGCGCATATAGTCTTTAATGCCTTCCGTGATAACAGGTAGTGTGATGAACACACTGCCCGTGGTAAAGGCGGTGATCAATGCATTTCGTGCGATGCCAATCACATCTCTATATTTTACGGGTGTCAGTGCAGAAACTAGCATCGGTAATAATACAAAGATTAAAAACAATGCGGTTAATACCACTAATACAAAATAGACCTGTAAGTTATTTATTTGCTCTAAGCTAATAGTCCCTGCGGTACTGGCTGTGATTGCAAAAATACCAATCGGGAATATCTTTATCATCTTTTTAGAGATAACCGATAGACCCTCACCTAATACATCTAATATATTGAGCAGGCTACTTTTTCGAACATTGCCCATCAATGCCATGCCTAATGCAATACAAAAAACCACTAACGCAGGTACGTTACCCTCGGCCATTGAAGCAAATGGATTTGCAGGTATATATTGCGCAACAAAATCAATATCAGGACGCGTAGCCACTAAAGCTGATGAGAAAAAGGTGCCTGCATCATGATGTGGTAATGTAAATGCAAAACACCAAATAACCACAATGCCAACTCCCCATAAGGAGAGCATCACAATCACTGCCTTTAGAATAATTGACTTTACTTGGCTAGGCTCAAATTTCCCCAAACCAACGATAAGAGAAACAACTATATATGGGAAAATAGTGATCTGCATAAGCTTGATAAAAGCAGCACCTATAGGAGACATCCACTCTACCCGCTCACCAAAAATAAGCCCTACTACAATACCGAATACTAAAGCCCATAACATTAAGTTTGCCTTACTTAGGTACGCAAACAGTTTATTCATTTTAATATTTTCTCTTACCCTAAAATGGCAAGCTTAGCGGAACAAAATCATCTTAACCAGAAAAAACAAAAACAAATTGTTACCCAAAACAAAAGAATTAATCTATTGATTTAAATACTTATTCAATCAATATTTTTGAAGAATAATAAATGGCAACTAAATAGCGTATAAGGTTTTGAATCATAGAAAATATTACAAATTATCTTATTGTGACTTCATAAATTTAATTTGTATTATTAAGAATAAACATGCCTATTTAGTGCATTTTATTTGTAATTGAGTAGATATAAATAAGGACTATAAAAATAGCCCTTTGGTTGGAAAGTATTATTAATTTAAAAGCCTAACTCTTTAATAAAGACTCTAATGTTAATGAGATCATTTCATTAAATGATGTTTCACGTTCTTGCGCCGTTGTTTGCTCACCCGTACGAATATGGTCTGATACAGTCAATACACATAATGCATTTGCGCCATACTCTGTCGCGACACCATATAAACCTGCGGCTTCCATCTCAACACCTAGAATATCCATTTTTTCCATCACATCAAACATCTCTGGATCGGGTGTATAAAATAGGTCAGCTGAAAATATATTACCCACTTTTACTTCAATATTATTTTGCTTTGCAGCATTTACCGCATTCATTAACAAATTAAAGTCAGCAATTGCGGCAAAATCATGATCTTTGAATCGGGTACGATTTACCTTTGAATCTGTACATGCCCCCATGCCGATAATCACATCTCTCACTTTTATATCTGAGCTGACAGCACCGCAGCTACCAACACGGATAATATTTTTAACACCATACTCAGTAATTAATTCTTTAGCATAAATGGAACATGAAGGGATACCCATGCCCGAGCCCATTACAGACACTCTTAATTGTTCACCATTTTTACCCGTATAGAAACCAGTAAAACCAAGCATATTACGCACACTATTAACCTGCTTTACGTCAGTTAAAAACGTATCAGCTATATACTTTGCCCTTAATGGATCTCCAGGAAATAATACTGTTTTAGCAAAATCACCGGATGCTGCATTGATATGAGGAGTTGTCATTAGCCCCTCCTAATAATTATTTGATTGAACTTGATGCTCAACTTTTAATGTTGATAATAAATCAGCTAATAAGCTGGATGCGCCAAATCTAAAGTGTCTGGCATTAATCCAATCTGAGCCCATTATTTTTGCTGTTAAGTCTAAGTATTCTTTTGCATCACAGGCTGTTCTGACACCACCAGCAGCTTTAAAGCCCACGTTAGGATTTTTATTTTTAATCACATTAAGCATGATGTCAGCTGATTCTAAGGTAGCATTAATTGATACTTTGCCAGTGCTTGTTTTAATAAAGTCAGCTCCGGCATCAATTGATAGTTCACTGGCTAATTTAATTAATTCTGGCGTTTTTAGCTCACCCGATTCAATAATTACTTTCAGTAAAACATCATCGCCACAAGCTTGTTTACACGCCGACACTAAATCAAAACCCACCTGAGAATTACCAGCCATTAATGCGCGATAAGGGAAAACAACATCCACTTCATCTGCACCTAATTCAACAGCTTGTTTTGTTTGCGCTACAGCTTTAGCTATATCGTCATTACCGTGTGGGAAATTAGTGACTGTGGCTATTTTAATATTTGAAACATTAAGGTTTTTAAGTGCTTGTTTGGCTGTAGGAATAAATTTCGGGTAAATACAAATAGCAGCGGTTTCACCTACGCTAGTTTTCGCTTGCTGGCAAAGTGAAATGACAATTTCATTTGTATCGTTATCATTTAAGGTTGTTAAATCCATTAAACCAAGCGCAGTTTGTGCGGCAACTTTAAGATCAGACATGAGGCTCTCCATTAGTTTTTAATTAACGAACATAGGAGATAAGATACAAATAACCAAAGGAGTTATTTGAAATATAAGAGGACTAATAGCTCACTCAGCTCCTAAGAACGATAAGA
>Ga0209395_1004878_pt1 | contig 15421 bp, 15 predicted proteins | sample GOMGulsemesocosm_3_FD_184635 | JGI IMG/M metagenome (GOLD analysis project Ga0209395, IMG submission 184635) | Methane-oxidizing microbial communities from mesocosms in the Gulf of Mexico - GOM9D Gulf of Mexico (SPAdes) (version 2) | ecosystem: Environmental > Aquatic > Marine > Cold seeps... | reverse complement strand
CTTTAAGCCAGATATCCGCCGCTTCGTCATCCTCTTCGTAAACCGTCACCCACAACTTTTCTTCCGGCAGGCCCATCACTTCGGTCAAGAACGTCCAGGCAAACTGCATCGCCTCAACTTTAAAATAATCACCAAAGCTAAAGTTACCCAGCATCTCGAAGAAGGTATGGTGCCGCGCGGTATAACCGACATTTTCCAGATCATTATGTTTACCGCCTGCTCGCACGCAGCGTTGTGACGTAGTCGCACGTTTGTAGTTACGCGTCTCGTTGCCAAGAAATAACTCCTTGAACGGCACCATGCCGGCATTGGTAAACAGCAGCGTCGGATCATTGCCCGGCACCAGCGAACTGCTGGTAAGGCGTTCATGGCCCTGTTGCTCAAAGAAGTCGAGGAAGGCTTTTCTGATATCTGAACTTTTCATGCGATGGGTTACTACACGTAATTAAATAGGAATTTTTATATGACCGGCAAGTATATAGCGACAGGCTAAATTTGCAGTAAAAAAATTAGACGAAGACATTTACAACCCCTGCCAGACTAAGAAGCCTCTCATAAGCCCCGGCCGACATAATTTACCGTCATCACAACTTAATTAACCGAAACGTCAGGCTAATCCTCTCCCCAACGGGCACTTGCGTTTTCGGTAACTGATGCTGCCAGTTATGCTGAAACTGCCCAGACATCATCAACAGGTCACCAGAATTAAGACGCAACTTCAACTTGTCCGCTCCTGGTTTTTTCTGTCGTAAAGAAAAATCCCGACTGGCACCAAGACTCACCGAAGCAATAACAGGAGCCTCTCCCAGTTCAGGCTCATCATCGCTGTGCCAACCCACACTATCATTGCCGTCACGATACAGGTTGAGCAACACACTGTTAAAGCGGGTTTCAGACAACATTTCTACAGAACGCTTTATCTCCAGCAAAACGGCCGTCCATGCCAGCGGCGTCATCTTAAGTCCTGAATAACGATAAGCCGCATCCCCGTACCATGCTTGCAAGCGGGGAATCAGTACACGGCGGCCACCCATGACAATTTCATCCTGCGACCATTGCGTACCCTCACGCAACTGAAGAAATAAATGATGCGCGTATTCATAAGAAAAAGCCTGCCGAATCAACAGCACCTCACCACCATTTAATGGGATGACATTACGATTATCACGATCAAAGAAATCAACTTGAGACATAAACGCTCAAACCAATACAAAAGAGGCTAAATTAACACGGCAAGGTATTATAACTTAACAAGAAAATTGGCGGCCTCCGAAGAAATCGAAGGCCTGAAACATGAAACGTTAACCACCGACCTCATGGTAGACGCCAATAGCTTTTTTACTTTTCGAAAAGGCTTTCAGAGCAGGCAACAGGTTATCCTGTTCTTTACGGGCCAAACCCAGCACCTGATCATCCATAGACAACAATTGAGTTATTTTTTCGCGGATTTGAAGTGCATTATCAACGGTGACAGGGCTTGAAAAATAGGCCCTAATCAAAATATCCCGCTCACTTGCAAGCTCCGTAAGCTCATCCCAGCTTGCATCTTGCGCCGCGCTCAGCAGAGTTTCACTGGCATGCAGAATAGCACTCCAAGCGTCATCCCGATGCTGAGCCTGACTCACCTGTATACGGGTATGCATCATACCCTACGCGCTCGCCTGCTTCTGCTTGCTTAAGTCATGAAACTCTTCGGGGATACCATCCCAACCCGCCTTAACCTCTCTCAGCAAACCGATTACTTCATCAACGACCTTCATGTCATTATTCAGACTAGCTTCACTGAGACGGCGAACCATATAATCATAAAGCGAATCAAGATTCGCAGAAATATCACCACCGGCATCCATATCCAGGCTACCTTGCAGTCCAGTAATAATATTAATGGACTTGCCCAGCTCGACACCCTTCTCAGCAAAGTCCTTCCGCTCCATACAGCCTTTAGCTGTACTCAAACGCGAAAGTGCTCCATTAATCAGCATAGCAATCAACTGGTGTGAGCTGGCATTTTCGATGCAACTTTGAGTGTTCACACGTTGATATTGGTTTATCGCACGTCGGTTATTCATAAAAAACCTGCCCTGTTATCATTATTTTACAATTATTAATCTTTGATGCCGGTAATAATGGCGCTGGTGTTCTTCAACTGTTCCATCAGAAAACTACCGGTTGAATTAAGTTGGGAAATCAATATATCCAAACCGGAAAATTGTTGCCGCACACGCGCTTCCAGATTGGTTACACGGAAGTCGAGGGCTTCCCGCTGCTCCTCAATATCCCCAAGCTCGGCATCAAGCCCATCCTCACGCATTTTAAATTGGCCGCTAGTGCTAAGGTAGTCCGACACCAGATTATCGAGTCGAGCAGCAATGCCATCGGTACTGCTAAAAAGCTCGCCAACGGCGTCGAAATCATTCTCGATAGCCGTGTCCAGTGTGGACTGATCTAGCGTTAATTGGCCGCTATCATTGGTAGTAATACCCAGCCCCGTCAGTGTATCCAGGGTACCCGACAAACCAGAAACGCGATCGGAAAGAATACGCCTCAGCTGATTTTCCAATGTACGAACAGTGGAGTCACCGTTAAGCAGACCTGCCGTTCCAGTGGCCGCATCAAAGCCGGTCAGCTTATCAAAAACTCCCTTGAGAGAATTATATGCCTCGACAAATACAATAACTTTGGAGTTTACGCCTGCTTTTCCCAGATTAACTGACAGACTGTCCGGTGGGTTATTAACTGGGTCTTCCGACTCCGCAAGGGCGGTAATTGTGACCCCTTCAATTGCATTACCAAACGTATTTGAGCTACTACTGACGGTAAAGCCATCAACGGTAATGCGGGCATCCTGAGCCACATCTATTTCACTGAGCTGGTTGTTAACGCTACCCTGCTCAAAGAACAGCTCCGATAATCCAGAGTTATCGTCATTGACGAGATCATCGTCGGCAACAGTAATTTTAATCTCATGGTCTTCGCCGCTTTCACTGGCAGTGAATACCAATTTGGATTCTGTACCACCAACCCCATCGTCAACCGTCAGAATGGAGGCCGTTACACCGGTGTTATCTGTAGCATCATTAATGGCATCACGAACTTCTGTGAGACTGCCTGTGCTGATATCAACGCTGAAAGCATTGCTATTTACTTCAAGCGTGAGGGTGCCTGTACCAATGATATCCGAGGGCGAGCTAAAGCCACGAGATACCACTTTGTGGTTCTGGGCAAGGTCCAGCACGTTAATACTATAGTTGCCGACCGCTGCCTGGTTAGTAGCGGTTGCCGAAAATAAGCTGGTATCGCTAGCGCTGGTAGTGCGACCCTCGAAGTCGGCCAAATCCTTCAGGTCAGCCAATGCCGTTTGGAAACCACTCAGTACACCCTTAAGGCTACCGAAGGCAGAGATGGAGGCCTGAACTTCAGCCTTCCGTAAATCAAGTCTGTTTTCGGTGGGCACCCGTTCCGCATCAACTAATTGGCTGACAAGGTTTTCCAGATCCAGTCCCGAACCTACACCGATGGAGGTAATGCTAGCCATTGAAGTATCCCGTGTTGTTCAAAAAATCATCCATACTGTCTTTCTCTGAAAATATGCATATTTCTTGCCAACTTATAGTTACCCAAACTCCCTACTTATACTTTAACCTTCAACAACACACCCTCATTAAGCTGCTGCTCCAGTGCTTCCGAAATCGCCTGCATTTGCTCCGTAGGGATTTGTCTGATGAGCTCATCCGTTTCTGAATCAATAACCTGTACAATGGCACGACTACCATCTTCGGATACCTGAAACTTCAAACTACGTTGTAGGTTTTGTACATGATCGTTGATATTACTAACAGCTGCCTCCAGTTTTTGCTCCTTATCCTGCTCCGAAACAGGAGGAGCTTCGGCCGAAGCCCCTGAGCTTTGTTCAGCTGATACTAGAGAGGTTCTGCTCACTTCAGTCCCGGGGGACTTAGAGGTAGGTAATGTGGCGGGCACATTATTATTAATTTCCATAGTTATCACCTGTTATCGCTCCCGGAGCGCCTTAAGGCTGCGCCCCGGTTACGACTTCCTTAACCTTACTGGAGTAACGACAACACTTGCTGAGGCAAAGAGTTGGCCTGAGCCAGAATCGATGTACCTGCCTGCTGCAAAATACTGTTTCGTGTCATTGCAGCCGTTTCCGCAGCAAAGTCGGCATCTTGAATTCGAGACCGGGCAGCGCTGAGGTTCTCAGCGGTGCTACTGATGCTCCGTACGGTTGATTCAAAACGGTTTTGTACGGCACCCAAGTCGGCCCGAATGGAGTTTACCGACTCCAGTGCAGCATCCACACGGCGAATCGTATCGTTGGAATTAACAACGGTCGTAATATCGATAGAACTCAAAGTGGTAGAATCGACTGTTACCACGTGGGAAACACCGAAACCAAGACGATTATTTGCATCGCCGATGGTGATATTGCTGGATGAGGATAACTGCACTGAGCCACGGGTGGTATCCGCAGTATCAAAAGCCGCTGTGGCTGCTGTGCTTGTTGTGTTTGTTAAATCAATATTACGGCCATCAGCAGCAGTCAGCTCGATATCACTCCCATTAATAGTTGCAGTGACACCAGTTTCATTGCCGAACAGGTTGATACGATCCACCAACTCTTGCTGGGTCAGGTCGCCGTCACCGGCACCAGAGGCCGTATGGTTATAAATGGTGGTGCCATTAATTTCGAGATTATAGGCTTGAGCCGCGGCACCAAAGGTTACGCCAGCTGATGCGTTATCAGATGTGCGTGTTCCGGTGACCGCTGTCGCCGACACGCCACCGATACCACTGGCGTTAATGGCCGCAGCTTTGGCAAATGCACTATCAGCAGACTGGCCTGCAGCTGAACCAACAACTGAGTCAGCAACAGCAGTGCCATTGACTGTTACATCGCCGGACGAGATACCTACCGCACTCACCGAAGCGCTGCCAGTTTCTTCGGCAATTTGGCCAATCTGAGTGGTGCGCACCCCGCCACTGATATTCAAGCCGATGGTTTCACCTGCATTAGCGCCAACCTGGAAGGTTTGGGTCGAAAAAGTACCGTCTAACAGGTTGTTACCGTTGAAGGTTGTTTGGGTGGCTACACGCTCAATTTCTGCGATTAGCTGAGTAGCTTCCGCATTCAACGCCGCGCGATCAGATGCGCTGTTGGTTGCGTTAGCAGACTGAATGGCCAGCTCACGAACACGCTGCAGGTTGTTAGTAACCTCACCAAGAGCTCCTTCAGCGGTTTGCGCCAGTGAAACACCATCATTGGCATTACGTACTGCCTGATTCAGACCACGAATCTGAGCAGTAAAACGCTCGGCGATGGCAAGCCCCGCGGCATCATCCTTGGCGCTGTTAATACGCAGACCAGAGGACAGACGTTCCAGCGAAGTATGCAGCTGGCTTTGTGAAGAGTTTAAGTTACGTTGTGCGTTTAAGGACGCAATATTGGTATTAATTACCTGAGCCATTTTATTCTCCTGCTTTCTTACGGTCTTATCTTCAATCCTGCGTTAGCGCTATGAACGACCGATGAAAGTGGTTGGTTAAAAGCGAGGTATCTCGCCTGTGCAAACATGTTATCGACGCAGAATTTAGAAACTTTAGAAACTTTAGAAACTTTTTTACAGGTATTTACGAGGGCTGATATTAAGTATCAGATTAACCGTAAGTAAGAGATAAGCGTATTTGCTCCATATATTACGATAACGGTATAAATACCGGAGCTAGCCCGACTGACAAGATGAAATAAACACCATTTCAAAGGAAGTTAATAGCTTTTCGCCGTCCCTTTGCGTGCAAGAATAGTTCGAAAACCGACTTTAATATTAAGCTTGGCCATCTGCCTAACGAAACAACGGTAATTTTAAACACGACTTTACGCTTACCATCCTGCAGAAACATACCAGGTCACAACTGACCAATCCTACCATCGCTGCTAAGCGTGTCTAACGAAGGAAGTTAAACAACGACAGGTTATTTACTTTCAAATAACTTTGCTGCGCCGCCTGAAGCACAAACGTACTTTGCGTCAACTGACTGATTGCCTCAGTAAAATCGAGATCTTCGACTTTGGAAAGAGTTGCCTGATTGAATAGCTTCAACTCACTGTTCGTATCCTCAATAGACTCAATCGTATTAAGACGCGCACCAATCTTTGCAACCGTCTGATTAACAGAAGCCAGCACATTATCCAGCCCCAACAGGGCATCACTAACTAGCTCACCGCGCTGCAGGTTCGACGTTCCACCATCACCCAACGCATTCAATCCATTGGCCAACTGCTCTACGATACTCAACATATCCAGCTTCTGAGGGGGGGAGCGCAACGCTGTGAACTCATCACCATCAGCCGGAGCCCCACTGATTTGCAACTGAACACCTTCAAACGCTATCGCCTCTCCCGGTGTATAGGGTACATTGGTCAGCGGCTGCAATGGTGTACCACCGCTGACAGCCGCACCATTTGAGCCACGCGTTACACTGTAAGTTGTGGTGCCACCAGAGACCGTGAAGGTAATCACCGCGTCATCGGAAAAAGCATCATAGCTCGCCTGATTGGTTACCACAGGTGTTTGAGCCATACCGGTTCCGGTATTAACCGTCGCAGGAGGCACCGGGGTTGTCACGGTAAAATTATTCGGCACCTCAATATCAGTAAATAGCGTTTTACCCGAATCACTGGCAGCCACATTTAAATCGCTGCCAATCGGAATAAACAGCTGCCCCTCATCACCCTGATAGCTAAAACCACCGCCAGAATCCCGCACAAAAGGTTGCGTGTTAGCTTGATAACCAGAAAAGAGATATTCGTTATCTATTCCCTGCGTATTCACAAGCCCTAACAATTCATCCACTCGCTGCTGCAGCTCAGTGGCTATAGATTGACGGCTGCCAAAATCAAGCGCTCCATCCCCGGCCTGAACGGCCAGCTGTCGAACCGATTGCAATGAATCGCCAATACTGTCCAGCACCGATTCTTCTAGATTCAAACGATTTGTTGCTCTATCCGCATTACTCTGATATTGATCAAGCAGTGCAACTTGACGCTTAAGTGCAATAATTTGCGGGGCTGCAATAGGGTCATCCGCTGGAGTTTCAACCCGTTTTCCTGTCGCAATCTGCTCCTGCAGCCCAAATACGTTTGCCTGCCCATCCTGCAATGATCTCAATCCACTTAAAAATGCTTGATGTGTAGAAATTCTCATACTCATATTAGGACCTGCTATCTCACCGCACTGATCAATGTGTCAAAAATACTGCGCGCAATACTAATCACCTGCGCTGAAGCGTTATAAGCCTGCTCAAATTCGATTAGCGAAGCAGCTTCTTCATCGAGGTTCACCCCCGACACCGACTGCTGCAACCCCTGTGATTGCGCCAACAGGACTTCACTGGCTTCAAGATCACGACGCGCCGTGCCGGTACGCGAACCGACCTCCTGAGTAAATACTCCGTAGGCTGCCTCGGCCGTCAGCTTACCGTTGTTCAGCAGATCAGTGGTCTGCACTTTAGTTAATGCCAGACCAACCCGATTATCGAGTACCCCGCCGGTGTTATAGCCTACGCTGAAGCTATCACCATTAGCTGGGTTGCCGGTAATAGCCACCTGAAAACCAAAACTGGCGGGCAAAATACCGTTTGGCGGTGTCGGAGGATAGGTCAAACCAGTCTGCGGCGTCGCCAATGGAACAGGCAAAGCTGGATTGGAGTTATCCAAAATATCATAGGTCGTAGGACCGGTAAATTGAATGACCACCGGTGGTGTTAATTGCTGTGCCGTTGTCGCAAAAAACGCAGACGCTTTATTAGTCACCTCGCCTGCACTAATACTGGCAGCACCTGTATTGCCGGTGCCCGTAATCGTACGTACCGGCGATGCCAACGCCAGAAATTCGGCACGCCCAACCTGCACCGCAATATCATTGGAAAAACCACGTGTCGGCTGCAGCACAAAACTATCGCCTGCTGAAAACCCCGTCGAACTACTCAAATCCAGCGTCAATCCATCCACTGTTAAGGAGGCCGGAAGAGCACCAATAGTACCCGACGCCAATGTAGGATCCAGCGCACCATTTTGCTTGCCGTCACTAACTCGCGTTAGCACGTATTGAGTCCCACTCGTAAAGGTCAAACGATAATCACTAGTGGTCAATTTTGAGAGATCAGAAACTGTAACACTGACCACCTGAGCCGGATCCGAATTATTTGTCCCAGCAATGGTTCGATTACTCACGGTGGCAGGATTGTTAATATCTGTAAACAGATCACCACCCAGGTTATCTTCTAGGTCCATACCCAAATTATGGGCACTATTAAGTGCACCACTAATACCCAGCGCCACCCGCCCCATATTATTCAAAGCATTATCGATAACACCATATTGCGCATCAAGCAAACCACCTAACAACCCACCACCCAGTGAATTACCTACCACCGTTTTAGCACCCGAGTCCGACTGAATAGCCAGCTCCCTTACGGCAGGATTATCAGGATCAACCTGAGTCGTTAATGAAAATACATCCGTACCCACAACCAATGGCTGACCGCTGCCAATCGAAATTGAAACACTATTATTTTCCATCGGCACAACTCTTACATCCACCAGCTTGGAAAGATCTCGTAACGCCTGGTCCCGCTGATCTAGCAAGTCATTAGGTTCGCCACCACTATTAATGGCCACATTAATTTGATTGTTCAATTCCCCAATTTCTTTAGCCAGAGTAGATACCTCTACTACGACGGCCTCAACCTGCTGGCCAATATTATTTTGCAACGTCAACAGCTGATCCTGCAGGCCTTGAAATTTTTGCGCCAGGTTGTTAGCCGTCGACAAAAACACCTGCCGCGCTTCAATTGATGAAGGGTCGTCCACAGCTGATTGCAAGCTGGAATAAAAAGCAGACAAATTACTCGATAAACCGCTGTTAGCATTGGAAAACAACTGATCAAGCTGATCCATCACACCACTGAAGGTTTCTGCTCGACCCAACGCGGAAATATCACTGCGCTCACTGGCGACCAGAAACTGGTTAGTAATACGGCGAACAGTATCCACCTCAGCACCAGTACCGAGGAAAAACCCACCCAAGAACTCAGGATTACGCGTACCAAAATCAACCGATTGCCGGCTATAACCTTCGGTATTGACGTTAGTAATATTTTGACCGGTAACGCTCAGTCCGATGCGGTTGCTGCTAAGCCCGGATAAACCAATGTTAAGCAAGTCTGTCATATCGCTACCCTATTACTCCGACAAACTCTTGTAGGTTTGTAAGCCTTGCTGTTTGTGCCTGTTTAGTGATGGCGCTTCAGCACCACCTGACGTTGCCATCGGTTGATGGCGATCAACAAAACCACTCAGTTGTTTAACCAACATGTCGGCCATACCCAGTCCTGGCCCCTCGGTCATATTCAAACTAATTTGCTGATCATACATATCGCGATAAAGTTTGGACTGTTGATTGCTAAGGAAGCCCTCTTCAGAAAAAGCTTCATTAGCGTTACGCATGCTTTTCAGCACCATATTCATAAAGATCGATTCAAATTGCTGGGCAACTTCTCGCAAGGCACCCTGACTATCACTTTGAGCCTGCACCTTGATTTGCCCCAAGCTAGCCAGATCGGTATAGGCCTGTGAATTAGCCATGTGGTTCTGCATGCTGGAGAACTGAGCCTGTGTTGCGAAATCAGTATTCATATCAGAACCTATATCACCACAATACTGGCCCGCAGAGCGCCAGCCTGTTTGAGAGCCTCAAGAATCGCCATTAAATCACCGGGCGCGGCACCCACCTGGTTAACCGCCTGTACGATTTCATCCAAAGACACACCCGGGTTGAAAACGAAGGCCCGACTGTCCCCTTCATCAATGCCAATCTGGGAGCTGGGTGTAATGACTGTATCACCGTCAGAAAACGGAGCGGGTTGGCTCACCTGTGGGCTTTCAGAAATGGTTACCGCCAGACTACCGTGAGTAATCGCAGCCGGAGAAACGCGTACATGCTTACCAATAACAATGGTGCCGGTACGAGAGTTAATAATGACTTTTGCAGTCGCTTCGGCAGGATCAATTTCAAGATTTTCCAATACCGATAAATAGGTTACTCGCTGCGATGCGTCACGGGGGGCAGTCACCTGAATGGAGGTGGAATCCAAGGCGAAGGCGGTATTAGCGCCCAACAACATATTAATTTTATCCGATACGCGTTTCGCCGTCGTGAAGTCAGGCGCATTAAGGTTGAAGGTCAAGGTATCACCATGAGCAAAACCATTAGGAATCGCACGCTCAACAGTTGCACCATTGGGTACACGTCCGACACTGGGCACGTTAACAGTAATCCGTGAACCATCCGCGCCCTGAGCACCAAAACCACCCACCACCAAATTACCCTGAGCAATGGCGTAAATCTGACCATCCAAACCTTTTAAAGGTGTAATAATTAATGTGCCACCGCGCAGGCTTTTTGAGTCTCCTAATGAGGACACTGTCACATCAATTTGCTGACCTGGTTTAGCGAAGGATTGAAGGTCTGCATGTACCGCAACTGCAGCCACGTTTTTAGGATTTGGCGTTACACCGACCGGCAGCACAATACCAAATTGAGCCAGCATGTTTTTGAAGGACTGTTTTGTAAAGGCCGTTTTATCACCGGTACCATCAAGCCCTACCACAAGACCATAACCAAGCAGCTGGTTGGTACGCACCCCCGCTACGCTGGCCAGATCCTTAAGACGATCCGCCGATACAGTCTGGCAAAATAACAACATCCCCAACACCAGCAGACATTTATTAAGCACTTGTTTTATTGATGATTTATTAACCATTTGAATGCTCATGATCTTTGCCTAGAAGGGCCAAAGTTGGCCAAAGAAGAATTTTGACACCCAGCCTGGTTCATTGGAATTAGCAAAGGTGCCGGTACCGCTATAAGTGATACGTGCATCAGCCAGCTTGGTTGAAGGCACTATATTTTCAGGTGAAATATCTTCGTAACGCACCATGCCGCTGATGCGGATGTATTCATCGCCAGTATTCAGGGTCATCCATTTTTCACCCCGCACACGTAATACACCATTAGGCAACACATCTGTAACCGTCACCGTAATATTCCCCGATAAGCTATTGCTTTGGTCGCTCTCGGCATCACCCTCAAAGGCATTATCTCCGGATACCGAGGTAGCTAAACCTTGATCTATCAACTTATCGGTAACAGATGTGAAAGGCAGCGTTGGGGTAGCCAAGTTGTGCGTGGTTTTATCACTAATTTCTGTTTCTGCTTTTTTAGAGGCTGTCGTTTTTTCGACAAGATTAACGGTCAGAATATCGCCCACATAACGCGCCTTGCGATCAACAAAATAGGACACGCGCTGATAGGGTTGATAAATTGCACCCTGTGATGATTGATCCGGCATTCTGTAATCAGGCATAACAGGTGCATAGGCAGGATCATTGGGCGAGGCATTCCGCACACCCGCGCAACCTGTTAACAGAAAAACGCTGGCAACACTGACCAGAGCCAAGCATTTTGCTGTTTTGAAACCCTTGTTAATCATCACGTTCACCTGTTTATATTCGATCAGCTGTTACAAGCTTTGCGTAACAAACTGCAGCATTTGATCAGAAGTCGAAATAACCTTGGTATTCATTTCGTAGGCTCGCTGCGTGGTAATCATGTTAACCAGTTCCTCAACGATATTTACGTTTGAGCCTTCCAACACACCCTGCTCAATACTTCCAAGCCCCGTCAAACCCGGCGTACCCGCCGTAGGGGCGCCACTGGCAGCTGTTTCCTTATACATATTGCCGCCAATCGCCTGTAAACCGGTTGGGTTGATAAAGTCAGCCAGCTGGATATTGCCAACTTGAGTCGGTGTTGAACTACCCGCCACCGTGGCGCTTACAACACCATCACTACCAATCGTAATGTTCAGCGTATTATCAGGAATGGTGATCGAAGGCTGAAGTTCGTAGCCCTGAGAGTTAACAATAGCGCCCGTTGAACTCAGTTGAAGTTGTCCATCCCGGGTATAACCTGTTTCACCGTCAGGCAATAACACCTGCAAATAACCGCGCCCATTAACACCAACATCTAGCGGCTGATCGGTCACCGACAGATTCCCGGCGGTATGCAGCTTCTGAGTCGCTACCGTTCTAACACCGGTTCCCTGTTGCAAACCAGAGGGCAGCTCTGTGGACTGGGAGGATTGCGCGCCTGGCTGCTTATCTACCTGATACAGCAAATCCTGGAAAACAGCCCGCTCACGCTTGTAACCGGTGGTGCTAACATTGGCCAAGTTATTGGAAATGCTTGCCATCGCCCGGTCCTGCGCGCTTAAACCTGTTTTGCTAATCCACAATGAAGCTAACATAATCTTCTCCAATCAGCCCTAAAGGGCCCTTTAACATCTTTTTGAATCGCTCGATAAGAGCGTCTATTTATTGCCGCTTTTTGGGCTTTTAGATGCCGTCACTAAGACAACTGCAAAAGCCGTGCCGAAGCTTCAGAATTTTCTTCAGCTGTCTTCATCATTTTTACGTGCAACTCGAATTGACGAGACAAACTGATCAGCTCAGTAAGCGCTTCGACAGCATTAACATTACTGCCCTCAAGAAAACCGGCACTGACGCCAACCGTCGCATCGGCGGGCGCCGCTAGACCATTACGCTGACGCATCAAGCCATCACTACCTTTATAAAGCTCAGCGCCATCAGGGTTAACCAGCTTGATTCGCGCCACTTGAGACAGCGCGCCAGGGCTGGCACCTAAACCTTGAATTGAAATCGTACCGTCTTCGCCAATAGTGATTTTCTCAAAGGGAGGTAAGGAAATCGGACCGCCCTGCCCCATTACCGGCAAACCGTTGCCGCTGCGCAACACACCTAGAGAATCTATCTTCATCTCACCAGCACGGGTATAAGCTTCTGATCCATCAGGCGTTTGAACGGCCATCCAGCCCTTACCATTAACGGCAACATCCAGCTCGTTGCCAGTTTCAACCAAGGTGCCATAGGCAAAGTTAGTGCCGGGATTTTCCTCCATCGCATACACACGTGAAGCATAGGTTTCTCCGTACACTGGCATGGAGCGGGCCTGAGCATAGTCACTGCGGAACCCCATAGTGGACACATTCGCCAAATTATTGGCATGAATGGAGGTGCCACGTGCATTCTGAATGGCGCCGCTCATTGCAATATAAAGTGATTTATCCATGCTCTTTCCCCATCAACCTATTTTTCATCAACCACTGTTCAGTTACTTGCCTAACGAATCAAAGACTCAACTATCGAATCTGTAGAATCGCCTGCGTTACCGTTGATTCCGTTTCAATCGCTCTGGCGTTAGCCTGATAGTTACGCTGCGCCAAAATCAGGTTCACCAATTCCTCAGACAAATCAACGTTTGACTCTTCAAGTGCGCCAGACTGAATCACACCCAACGAGGCGCTACCTGGACTACCAACAATCGGGTTACCCGATTCAAAACTTTCCGCCCACTGGGTATTACCCTGAGGGGACAAACCTTCAACGTTGCTGAAGTTAGCTAAGGCTACCTGCCCTAAAAGCCGGGATTGACCATTGGTATAACGAGCAAATACACCACCTGTTCTAGCGATATCGACCCCGGTCAACAATCCCGTCGCAAAACCGTCCTGACTGACATCGTTCACGGCAAACACACTACCGAACTGGGTCGTACCGGCCAGCTCAATAGTAAAGTTGGAGGTTGTTGGTGGCGTGGTTGGAAGTGCAAGAGCAGCCCCGGGCCCTTCAGTATTATTGCTAGCGCCGTTACTATCCAACGGCACCCAGCCATCCACTACCAAGGTAGCCGGCACTGTACCTGTCAATGCACCATCTGCAGAAAAATTAAGCGTATAGGTCTGAGGTGTTCCATTCGTGCCATCTGGCACGGCCGGCGCAACAGGTCGACCGATATCCTGACCATCAATCTGTACATACATCGTCCACTGATTGGTCGCGGGCGCAGCATCTTTAACAAAGAATTTTGTCATTACATGGGAGTTACCCTGACTATCAAACACCGATACCGAGGTCGCATGGTTATAGGTGTCCTGATCAGCAGCATCGAATGGCGTTATCGATGGCGTGGCTTCTCGAGAATCCAGGTTCATCAAACCTTTCACGCTTGTGGTTTGAATAGGCGGCAGGTTATCCGTGACCACTTGCAAATCCCCCAACTGCCCGGAAAGCGTACCGTTTGCTGATGCAGAAAAACCCTGCAGGACTGCACCTGAGTTATCAACGATATTACCGACATTATCGACGCCAAAGGCACCATTACGTGTGTAAAGCTGCTGCCCCTGAGAGTTAACAATAAAAAAACCGTTACCGTTAATCGCCAGATCCAGTGCGTTACTGGTAAAACTCAAATTGCCCTGAGCAAAATTCTGCTCCACATCGGTCAGCGCCACACCATTACCAATAGCATTGGAACCACCACCCAGCACTGAATTAGCGTATACATCACCAAATTCAGCAGTGGATGCTTTAAAACCTGTAGTACTGGCGTTAGCAATATTGTTACCGGTCACATTAAGTGACGCTGCGGCGGCCTGAAGGCCTGAAAGTGCGGTGTTAAAAGCCATGATGACTCTCCTTTTCGTGAAACGGGTTAACGTACTTTCAGTACATTAGCTAATGGGACTGTACCGGCGAGGCCGGCCAGGTTGAGCATGGTGCCGCTCTTTGGATCAATAGTTACGCTGTCCACATTGAAGTTAACAGCTGTTCCCAACTCAATGGTCTCACCACTCACGCTACCTTCAGCGGAAAGGGTGTATTCTCCAGAAGGTGCTGCCTGGCCAGCTTCGTCCAAACCATCCCAGCTAAACGCTAAGGGCCCAGCCTTATGGTCACCTAGTGGCAACTGACGCACCAACTCACCAGCGCTATTTAATACATTTAATCTTACTGCGCTCGTCGAATCGGGAAGACCAATAACCCCTGTTAGCGCCTTACCCTGCGCAAGCTGTCCTGTTTCGGATTGAATCATCACTTCTCTACCCACCAGCGTTGTTGCCTGTAACGCCTGATTGGAAAGCATGCTTTGGGAAAAGCTACTAAAGGACTCATTCAAATCCTGAATACCCTGCACCTGCTCTAACTGAGCCAACTGAGACATAAATTCAGAACCATCCTGAGGGTTCAACGGATCCTGGTTTTCAAGCTGCGCCACCAGCAAGGTCAGGAAGTCGGTTTTATTGTCGTCTTCCGTCTTGGTGTTTGTTTTTGCATTAATACTATCCAGAATACTCTGTGCATTAACGCTACTTACTTCACTCATCTTTGATTCCTCGCTTTAGCGTTACTGACCAAGTGACAATACTCGCTGCATCATCTGCTTGGCGGTATTCATGATTTCAACATTGGTTTGATAGGCAC